>ENA-ORUB01000675-ORUB01000675.1-human-gut-metagenome-genome-assembly--contig:-NODE-675-length-42530-cov-5.890406_pt1 | contig 42530 bp, 35 predicted proteins | sample MGYA00241918_ERZ509200 | MGnify/ENA primary metagenome ERZ509200 (study PRJEB26280, sample SAMEA2338853) | human gut metagenome | biome: human gut; feature: human-associated habitat; material: faeces... | reverse complement strand
ACGACACCATTTTGGAATACATTGAAAACGGCTATGACATTCAGCAGATTGCACGAGCAATGAGTTCTGACATCAACCTGATTGCTTTGAAAGTAGATACGCTCATAGCGCAAGGCTACCAACTTCGGAAGCAAGACCACCGAAACGACTTTCTTAAATACAATCATAAAATATAAGACCGTCAAGTCTCGAATGAGATCTGACGGTCATTTTTATGTCCTTAAATTCCGCTCTTTCTTGGGAACAACGTAAGGTTTCAGAACTGTTTAGAGTTACCCGTGGGTATGTTCTTGCAGCGACACAAACAGAAACGACGAAAACAGACGAAAAGCCTTATCCGGTCTATTCTTCACAGACCAAAGATAAAGGGTTGATGGGATACTACAAAGACTATCTTTATGAAGATGCAATTACTTGGACAACTGATGGCGCAAACGCCGGAACAGTTAATTACAGAGCCGGAAAGTTTTATTGTACCAATGTTTGTGGGGTTTTGCTCTCAAATGAAGTAAAGGCTAATCAGATGATAGCTGAAGCCTTGAACAGTGTAGCAAAGGGATATGTGTCTTATGTTGGCAATCCAAAACTGATGAATAATGTAATGGCAGACATTGTAATTCAGATACCAACACAAGCAGAAGAACGGGAACAGTTATCCTCGTTTTTTGCCAAACTTGACAACCTTATCACCCTTCATCAGCGTAAGCGGTTGTCGTCAATTCAAACTTGATAACGAACGCATAACCAAATCTACATCCTTGTTTTCAAGTTCCTGAATGATATGAAGATAAGTTTTCTGCGTGGTTGTCATACTTGAATGCCCTAATCTTTGTGCAACACTTGCTATTGATACTCCGGCAAACAAAAGCAGTGAAGCGTGTGTGTGTCTGAGCCCGTGAATTGATATTATTGGAATTCCGGCTTTCTTACAATGTCTCGTAAGAATATCATTCACGGTAGAATTATATACTTTTCCCGAAATAAAAATCGGTTCATCTTGCGGCAGGTCTTTAACTAATGTCGAAAACTGAATTATCAGTTGCCAATCTATCTGTATTCTTCTAACAGAAGATTGGTTTTTAGTTGGCATAAAACCTCCGTTGCCCTTATAATCCCAAGTTTTGTTAATTGATAACGACTGCTTCGAAAAATCGAAATCATTTGGTGTTATTGCTAATGCTTCCGAAAATCTCATTCCTGTTTTCGCCACTAATAAAATAAACCAATCCCAATTAAGTTCTTGGTTAAGCTCCAGTACTGACAATAATTTGTGCAGCTCAAATTGATTGAGATACTTAATCTTCTTATGTCTCGGCTTTTTCCCCTTAATGATAGCTTTTCTTGTCGGGTCTCGTTCAATAAGACCCTCATCAACAGCGTCCAATACAGCCCCTTTTAGTTGATGATGGAAATCCATCGTTGTCTGCCTCTCGTGTTGCTTCGCATAATCGTTAAGCAACTTTTGATATGTTATTCTTGAAAGCTCACATACTTTCAATTCCGGCGCTAATCGTTTTATCCACGAAAGCGTAAGCAGATATTTGTCCATCGTGACTTTTCTTATCGCCCCTTCCTTGTACACTGTTATCCATTGAGCGTAGTAATCATAGAATAAATCTGTTTTGTTTATGTTATTCAGCATAATTTCCTCCAATTATTATAAGGGCTTACGCTGATGAAGGGTGATAAGGTTGTCTAAATTCGCAAAATAGTTTCCAATACATTTCTGTTCTGTAGAGTTTTTTGGCATATAAACATTAAATTTCGCAAATGTTGAAATCCAGTGACGCTCGTGACTTACAGGTTCATACCCAATGTTTTGCAATACATTATAAGCACAATGAATATTATCTTTTCCATTTACCAATGAGAGCAATTTCATCGCAGAACTCTTGACTTTAAAAGGAAAGTCAACATAATGAGATGATGTCGTAAAGTCATCAAAAATAACAACAGGGTTTCTATGGTTTGCATTTTTAATTCCAAAATCTTCATCCGTGTAACCTAAAACAAAACTTTGACCAGCTGTTAAAACCGGAATTTGAAATCTGTCATCATATTCTGTACTTTCAACTATATAGGCTTGTGGCTGTTCGTATTTGAATATATCACCGAGCTTACGCTGTTCCCAAGAAAGAATGAAAAAGGAGCCAAGGGGATAAGCCCTTGACTCCAAAAACAGTTCAATTATTCATTATCTGTTGGCATTTGGATTTCATAACCGCCGTTGATAATAAAATCACGAAGTAACTTGTCAACTTTTACATTGACTTTGGGTGGTATTATTTTAGTTCCCTCTATTTTTTCAAAATAATTCTTTGCTACTGCTTTATCGACAGTTTTTTTCAACTCGTCATATCTACCAAATTCATTGAGATTATTCTCGTTAAGTTTCAAACTCATAATATTTCTGAGTATTTCTTCATTTAGACCTAACGCAGTTGCGATTTGATGGATTTGGTCATTTTTAGCCTTTGACAAATATTCATTGATATAGTCTCTTAATGATTTGCCCTCAGTTACTACGACATCACCTCTTTGAATATCGTGCAGGAAAATATTAGCATATTTCTGCTCCTCTTGAGAAAGCGTAGCAAATGTTTTATGCAACTCTGTTTCCGCTTGCTCTATTGCTTCCTGTGTCGTTCCATCGGCGTTAATCAATTTAATATACTTATCAAAACGAGAGTTCATATAATCCGAGTCGATTAAGCCTGTATCAATTTCGGTAATGTAGCCTACAAGGTCATACGGAACGTCATCACCACCGTCTGTACCTACGCTACCGCCGGACAATTCCTTATACCTAAGAGCCAATATCAAATATGTGTTTTCATCTATGGTTACATCAACGACTTCTCCGGTTGTTTCGTCAACATAAGAAGAAATGCCCCATTTGAAACCTTGTATTTTTGCAGCTTCTAAATATTCATTGAACTCATTAAAATCTTTTGCAAATTTCCTACAAATCGTGGTATCGGTTGGCAGTTTTTCAAAGTTTTCAATTCCTGCGTTGTGGAATAAATCAAAAATATTGCCAAAGAGTTCGTTCATCTGCTTTAAGTTTTCAACAAGATGCTGAACAAATAAGCCAAGAGGTTTGTCGCCTGAATATAGTTTTACAGCAGCGTTAATGTTTCGCTCCATAGTGTGCGGCTTTCGATAATAACGAATAGTACCGAATGGTTTATCCGGTCCGAACAAACGATTTGTACGAGAAAATGCTTGAATAATATTTTCATATTGGAGGACTTTATCCAAATACAAAGTGTTAATCCACTTAGAATCAAAACCCGTAAGCATTTGGTCAACAACAATAAGTAAATCAATTTGTTTTGCAGGCTCGTTTACAATTCTCTCATACGGTCTTTTATGTGCAAGACGAGCTGCTATATCCTTTTTCATTTTAGCAAATGTAGGAATAGTAAAATCTTGGCTGTACTTTTCATTGTAGTCGCTTATTATTTCCACAAGTCCATCTTCCTTAAATTGAACTCCTCCATTGTTATCAATGCTTGGGTCAAATAAGGCTGTAACTTTCAGCTCCGGCTTCATTTCTTTGAACAATCTATAATAGTCAATTGCTTCCGGAATACTACTTGTAGCAAAAATAGCGTGAAACTTGTTATTGTGACTGAGTGTTGTCCAGTTTTCTAATATATCTTTTACTACTGTTTTAGTATGTTCTTCTGTCTTATATTGAACACTTGGTATATAATCCTCAATACCTTTAATATAGTCGCCTTTTTCATCAAAGTGTCCGACCATACCGACTTTGCTTGCATCCATATATTTATAATATACTTTGCTTTTAACAGGGTCAGAAATTGCTTCCTCTTCGGTTTGAGCCTTTGCTTTTTCTAAGGCAACTACTTTGCGAACATCCTTATCCTTAAATGTAAGCACTTTATATGGGTCAAACCCAAGTACGTTCTTATCCCTAATACCGTCAGCAATACTGTATCTATGTAATTCATTTCCGAAAACCGTAGTGGTTGTGTTCTTCTTTTTTTGATTTTCATCTTGAATTGGGGTGCCGGTAAAACCGAAAAACATTGCTTTAGGGAATGTGTTTTTGATAGTAATCAGCATATCGCCAAAAGTAGAGCGATGAGCTTCATCAACAATAAACACGATACGCTTATCGCCTATAAGTTCAATATCACGAGCATTCAATCCTCCTGCTTCGTCTTTTATATTGCTCATCTTTTGAATAGAAGTAACAATCAATGTATCAGCAGGGTTTGAACTTTTTAATTTTGTTATTAAAACTTTTGTGTTTTCGGTCGCTTGAACAGCCTCATTTTCATCGGCAAAGCCACGATACTCTTTAAGTGATTGTGTGCCGAGTTCAATTCGGTCCATAAGGAAAATAACTTTATCCGCATCTTTAGAGCTTGCAATTAACTGAGCAGACTTAAAGCTGGTCATAGTTTTGCCTGAACCGGTGGTGTGCCACACATAGCCACCGAGTTGATTGTTACCTTCCCATTTGGCTTTGGCAACCTTATCTGAAATGGCACTTGCCGCAAAATACTGATAACTACGCATTACTTTCAATACACCGTCGGAATCATCGGCAACCGTATAAAAGCCTATAAGCTGATGAGCCATAGGAATAGAAAGTAAAGTTGAAGCAACTTTGTCCCATTCGTTTATAGGCTCATTATTGAAATCAGCCCAATGGAAATAGTAATCGGGATTGAATTTACCGTCCGGACCCGGATTGGCGAAGTAAACCGACTCGTTAGGTTCCATAGCGACAAAAATTTGCACCAAAGAGAATAAACCGCTGAATATTCCTTCGTGTGAATACTTCTCAATTTGATTGTAAGCCTGACTTACCGGAATACCGCTTTTCTTCAATTCAATATGTATAACCGGCATACCGTTGATGAGTAGCATTAAGTCTCCTCGGCGGTCGTTCAACAGTTTTGATTTTGTGGGGAATTTTGGTTGTTGAACTATTTGGTATCTGCTCTGACCTGCTGCAATTTCACGGCGGTCATAAATTTTTAAGCTGATTTCTTTACCAAAGTGCAACTTATCATCCGGATTATCCCTGACGATAGACACACTTCTTCCGTTAATAAACCCATTTAATTTTAATGGTGTCCTAAGAGTTTCGATTTGCTCTAAAATTTGTTGCATTTCGCTGTCTGTCAGAGGGTAATCGTTCAATCTGTCAATATCTCTATTATTTTCAAAGAGTATATTTGCCCAGTTTTGTAATAAATCTTTTTCAGAATAGTTTTTAAGAACCTCTTTTTCCCATCCTTTTTCAGATAGTATTTTGATTAGAGCCTCCTCAAAGTCTGACTCTTTATTGAAAACCATTGTGTTTCCCTCCTAACTCTTATACTTGATATTATTCTCAAACAAACATCTTTTCAAGGCACGCTTTTTTAAGATTTTTCAGTTTTTCTAACTCACGCTGATGAAGGGTGATAAGGTTGTCGAGCTGCTGAAAATAACCGCCTATTTTTATCTGCTCGGCTGTTGTCGGTATTTTGACCTCAGCATTTTTAATATTCTCTGAGTTAAGAGATTCAAATGTTGAGCCGCAGGAAAGTATTTTCCAAAAACCGTCTGCATCCATTTTTACGAGCAGTTGATAAATAAATTCATTTCCTTTAATTGCAGCAACACCACGCCCGATTACCGCATTATAAGCGGTTTTTCCCATTGCTCCAGCCGGAGCACGGACACTCATTATTAAGTCACCTGCATCTGCTTTCTTGGTGATTTGAGTTGTCCAAATGCGGGGGCAAACCCAGCCATTTTGCAAATCGGCATTACCTTGAACAAGGATATAATCGCTTGGCTCATCCGAATAGGTACTACCATCCGGCGATTGCCCCATAGTTATCTGCACGACATCACCGAGCTTACGCTGTTCCCAAGCTTCAGTAAATCCCTTAAAACGAATTTCAGGTACATTTGAGCCATTTTTCGGAAACATTTTTTCAAGCATAGATTTTTTGACATTGGTCAATTTGTCATACTTACGCTGATGAAGGGTGATAAGGTGGTCGAGGTTAGCAAAATATTCTCCGATTTTTCTTTGCTCGCTAAATTGAGGCACTAAATAATCCGTCTGAGATATAGTTGTCCAATTAACGTATATCTGTGTATTGCCTTGACTTTGCTTTATAATTCTATCTCTAATCGCTGGGGCATTTAACATTGTATAAATAAACTGCGAATCATAATTTGAATTATCCACTTCAATTCTTTCAGTTCGCTGATTATATACATAAACCCCCGATTCTTCAATTAAAAGTACACGTCCAATGATATTTCCAGATGCTGTTTTATCATTCAAAATCATCGTAATATCACCTTTGTTTAAAATTCTATTTACAGTCTTATCTGACCTAACAGCACGTATTCCCTGGTCCCTATAAACGTTGTCTTCAGAATAGCTTCCTATGCTTATTACCTTATATACTCCATCTTCTGAAAACTCCGATTCTATAGACGTTCCACCAGTAGCTAAACCGAACTCTAGTAACTTACGCTGTTCCCAAGTATCTGTAAATCCCTTAAACCTAATTGCCGGAGTGCTTGATTTTTTCGTCATTTTCCACAACCTCCAAGCAATTTCTTCAATTCTGCCAACCCAAGCATATCAAATTCACTACCGTCAAGGTCATCAATCATAGCAGAAAGAGATTTTTCCGTTTCTTCAATTTGAGTTTCCACCTCGGCAAATGTTGTTTCATATTTTTTGGCAAGTGTTTCAAGTTTTGCAACCAAATCAGCTACAATGCTGTCGGGTAGTTGCATGAGATTGTCAATAAGCGGCTTAATCCATTTCTCTTTAAGAAGTTCAATAACCTGTTCGTCGGACAATCCTTCAATAGTATCTTTGGTTTTTTCTTCAAGCAATGCACTTTCGGTCTTAATTGCCGATTTTAAAGCCTTTTCTTCTGTATTAAGTGCAGCTGCAGACTTGAGTTTTTCTTTAGTCTCAGGTTCAATACTATCTGACTTCAATGCTTTTTTGATTTCAGCAAATACAAAACTATCCTCATTTACAAAGTCGCCCTCTTTTTCTTCTTCCGAAAGCGTATCAAGTATTTCTTCATAACCCGAAGCAATCTCAGAAAGTCTGTTTTCTTTTTCTTTTATTGCTTTTCTGTCATCGGCAAGTATTGTGCTTTGAATAAGCTCAAAAGGAATAATATGCCCTTTCCAGCCCTCTTGAACTTCTTGCTCAACATTGCCCTTTTTCTTAATTACCATATTAGGGTCAACGACTTTGGTAGCACTAAAACCTTCGGTTTGTATAATTTCCAAATCTACCGCTATTTTAGTCCAATCATCGTCAAGAAGTTGATACGCTTCATACTTATCAACTAACGGAATATCGGTCATTCTTGCAAAAATATTTTCCGACAAAATTTCTTCTGTTTTAGATATACTAAGGCTTTCCATTTTTGCAATCAATTCGTCATATAAATACTCATCAAAATCGCCGAAAGTAGTCTGAAATTCACTTTCAAAATTCTTAACATCAGCGTGTTCTTTAATTGCATTTTTAATATCATCAACAATGAGCTTGCAATACTCTGAAGATGTATTTTCAAACAAGGCAGAACGGAGTGCAGGGAACGCTCTCCAATATTCTTTAAGTTCATCTATCTCGGAAATCGGAAGTCCGCCGAACATAGAAGCGTAAATATCCCAAGACTCGGCTGCCTCTGAGGAGTCAACATATCTCGGAATATTTAAGTTATAGTCATTCGCTCTGATTTCATCACGGCTGACAACTTTAGAATACTTTTCAACGCTCTCTCTGCGTGTTACAACATCAACTATTCTCTTAATATCCGAAGCCCGAAGCTTATTATTTTTACCTTCTTTAACAAATCCTTTTGAGGCATCAACAATTAAAACATCGGTATTGCTTCTCTTTTGTTTCAAGACCATAATTATAGTCGGAATACCTGTGCCATAAAAGATATTTGCAGGCAAGCCGATAATGGTGTCAATTTTATTTTTTTCAATTAAATTTTTACGGATTTCACCTTCTTCACCGCCACGGAATAAAACACCGTGAGGAAGAACAATAGTCATAATTCCGTCAGGCTTAATGTGGTAAAGGTCGTGCAACAAAAAGGCATAGTCTGCCTTACCCTTTGGCGCAAGTCCATAACCTGCGTAACGAGGGTCAGTCTCTTTATCGGTAGGGTTCCAAGCCTGAGAATACGGAGGATTGGAAACAACAGCATCAACATAAAGCGGGTTATATGTTCCTGTCGGGTCGTTTTCGTCGAAATACGGCCAGTCATCCTCCAAAGTATCGCCGTTGCGAGTTACAATATTATCGGCTTCAATACCACGCATAACCAAATTCATACGGGTAAGGTTATATGTATTTTGTTTTAATTCTTGAGCGTAATATTTTACTTTATTGTCGCCCTCAATATATTTAGAGGCACTCTTACCAATGTTAATAAGAAGTGAGCCTGAACCGCTTGTAGGGTCAAATATTTCGATTTTTTCTCTGTCCTTCAAATGATTAGCAACAATCTCGGACATAAGTAAAGATACTTCGTGAGGAGTATAGAATTCACCGGCTTTTTTACCTGCGTTTGCAGCAAATTTCTCAATTAAGTATTCATAAATAAAGCCAAGAACGTCATAGCCTTGCTTACCGTCCATAGGAATATCTTTGATAAGCTGAATAAGGTCGCTGATAGATTTGGACTGTGAAGATGCACTATCTCCCAATTTTGACAAGCCTGTTTGAAGTGTATCAAAAACGCCCTCAAAAACCTTTTTATGTGTAGGATTGATTAAACGGCTAAAAGCAGAAAGAGCGTCACGAACATCTTGAACGCTAAAATCGCTTCCCTTTGCAAGCCAAGTTGAAAACAAGTTATCATAGGAAATAAAATAGCCTAAATTTTTTTGAATGCTCTCAACAGTTTCTGTATCTTCTTCGGTCAAGTCCGGGAGATACTCGTCTGTCCAGTCATTTGCTTTAAGATATTTAACTTCTTTTTCAGAAAGAAATTTATAGAAAATAAATCCCAAAATATAGTCTTTATATTCATTCGCTTCGATTTTTGAACGCATTTTATTTGCAGACTCCCAAATCTTAGCGGCTAATTGTTGTTTGTTCATTATAAACCTCCGTATAAAGCTAATTATTTTAATTTTATCAAATGCCGTGTACTATAAAACGGACTTAGTTTTGTTCTTCCGGAATAAAATCCATAATATCTTCTACTTTACAATCAAGTGCGTTACATATTCTGCCAAGCACCTCGGTATTAACATTTTCATCTCGGCTCATTTTACTCATTGTGTAATGACTTAAGCCTGCTAAGTTTTCTAAGTCTTTTTTCTTCATATCTCTATCAAGAAGAATATGCCACAATTTTTTATAACTAACAGCCATCTATTGCACCCTTTCTCTGTCAAAGTGTAAGTGTAAATATTATACCATAGAAATCTGATAAATTCAATAAATATGCGGTTTTTCAGCCGAAAGTACATTTTTTCGTACTTGTATAAATTGCTATGTAAAAAACAAATAGCAGCAAGTTACAGTCTTTCTTGGGAACAGCGTAAGCTTGGTGAAATAGGCTCGGTTTCAATGTGCCGCCGCATTTTCAAGGAACAGACATCAGAAACTGGAGATATACCTTTTTATAAAATTGGAACATTTGGCGCTGATCCTGATGCGTTTATTTCCAGAGAGCTTTTTGAAGAATACAAATCAAAATATCCTTATCCCCAAAAGGGAGGTATTTTGATTTCAGCGTCGGGCAGTATCGGCAGAACCGTTGAATTTGCCGGGAATAATGAGTATTTTCAGGATTCAAATATCGTGTGGCTTAACCACGATGAAAGGCTCTCAAATCCATTTTTGAAGTGTTTTTACTCAGTAGTAAAGTGGGCTGGTATTGAGGGTAGCACCATAAAAAGGCTTTATAACGATAACATACTAAACACTGTTATTTGTATGCCATCTGTTCCTGAGCAAAAGCGCATAGGGCTATTCTTTGAAAACCTCGACAACCTTATCACCCTTCATCAGCGTAAATGGAATCGTATAAATTTTGCTGTTCACACTGATTAGACAATAACTTGGGAACAGCGTAAGGCTATTGATATAGCTGATTACTCAAAGGGAAATGGCTACTCAAAAGGCGATTTGACTGATGCTGGAACCCCAATTATTCTGTATGGCAGACTTTACACCAAGTACCAGTTTGCAATCAGCGAAGTGGACACTTTTACAGTTCCCCGAAATGGTGCGGTTTACAGTCAAGGAAACGAAGTCATAGTCCCGGCATCAGGGGAAACCGCAGATGACATTGCACGAGCGTCAGCCGTTGAAAAATCAGGGGTTTTGCTTGGTGGCGACCTTAATATCCTCAGACCATTTGATTTTATAAACCCATTGTTTTTAGCTCTTGCTATCTCAAATGGAGAACCACAAAAGGAACTTGCTAAAAAGGCACAAGGAAAGTCTGTTGTTCATATCCATAACACTGATATTCAAGAGGTGACGATAGCTTATCCTTCAAGAACAGAGCAAGACCGAATTGTCAGCGTTTTTCGCCAACTCGACAACCTTATCACCCTTCATCAGTGTAAGTTCCAAATAGTTAGTAAACGAAGAAAAGCCCGCCTACGAAGGCGAGCTTTTGAGTTTACGGTAATATTTGCTTTGATTGTTTTATGAGCGTATCTAACACCTCATAAATTCTATCTCTATCTTCAGGAGTGAGTTTTTCAAGTTTCTCATTCAGCATTGAGTTTTTAACAGTGTATCCGGTATCCAAAACTTCACTCAAAACCATATCAGCAGATACGCCCAATGCATTGAGTATCTTTATAAATGTTTCAAGTGACGGGATTTTCTCGCCTCTTTCTACCATACCAATATAGTTAGTAGTCAATCCTGCTTTCTCCGCTAAATCTTCTTGGCGTAATTTTTTCATCAGTCGATATTTTCTGACGTTCTTGCCGATTGTAGCGAGTTTCATCTCATCACCCCCCTTGGTATGCTTCTATCACTAATAGTATAGATTGGGTTAGCCAAAACATACACACACCATTCGGAAGTAATAATAACCAATAGTGATGATTTTTTGACTTTTTTATGCTATACTGTATTAAACACGGGGGATGGTATAGTATGAGTAAAGAAAATACGGCTGTATTTATAGGGCATAATGAATGCTACGGAGTAACAAGTGAACAGATTAAAGGAGCCATTGTTTCACTTATAGATAAAGGCGTTACTGATTTTTTAAGTGGAGGACAAGGCGGGTTTGACCGTTTATGTGGTCGTTGTGTTTATGAAGTCAAAAAGCAATATCCTAACATAAATAACTATCTCGTTATCCCTTACCTGTCTTTCAATGTATATAATCAAGAGTTGTTCGATTCGATAATATATCCCGATGATTTTGAAAAATATCACTTCAAAGCCGCCATTCCTGCAAGGAATAAGTTTATGGTGGATAACGCAAGCTACGCTATATGCTTTGTTAATCACGGATGGGGCGGAGCTGCAAAGACTTATGAAAGAGCAAAGAAGAAAGGCTTGAACATCATCAATTTCGGAAATTATGATTTTGAAAGTTAATATGTACTCGATGGCTACTCAAATGAGCAGCCATCTTTTTTAATACGCCGGGATACCGTATCCGTAGATACTGCTGCTACCGACTGCGTATTGTCTTTGTCTGCAAGCATCACCGGAATTACCCTCAACGGTATAAACAATTCCGTTCTCGCATTTTTGCACAATGCCTGTGTGGTCGGTTTCTCCATCGCCCTCCCAGTCAAAGAAAATGATTGTTCCGGGTGCAGGCTCGTAATTACGGTCTGCCCATTGTCCTCGGTCTTTGAACCATTGAGCGCCATTCACACAACCAGCATATTTCGGAATAATACCGGCGTCAATATATCCGCACTCATTAGCACACCAAGAAACAAAGCAAGCACACCATTCCACACGGGAGTCAAATCCGTACCAAGACCAGTAAGGCTGACCTCCGACATTTCCGACCTGCGACAAGGCAACAGATACGATTTGGTCATCACTGTAACCGATACCGTAAAGGACTTGCGACCATAGCTGATTGTTTTCATCTTTCAAAAGCTCGGCAAGATAATCTTTTTGCTCCTCATTAAAACCATAGGCAGTCGCCATCTCATCTACGGTTTTATGGGATACAGTAATATATAGGAATGTCTCGGTTACGGTGGTTTCCGTCTCTACGATATTTCCGTGTCCGTCGTCGCTTTCTTCGATTTCGGTATGAGACTTTGTTTCGGTTCGGGAAGAAATACTGTTCATCTCCCAAAAAATATCCGACAACAGTTGCTTCTTAGTATCGTCAACCGTGGCAACCTCCATCGGATTATCGGCATTTGTATTCACTTTAACGGAATAGACCGCAAGAACATCTTTCCATACAGCTCTGCTACCGCTCATTTCAAGAACATCATAACTTACGGAGTTCTTTTCTTGTTCTAATCGGTCATCGTATTCTTGATTGATTTCTTGCACAACAGTCTGCATTGACATTCCTGTACCGGAATCTTCCCCTGAAAAGAAAATGCCATAAACTGAACCGGCAATTAACCCTACAAGACATAATACTATAATCACAACAACGGCGACCCAACCTCCGGCTGCTATTGCAGCGACAAGACTTTTCACTGCTGCTATAATCGCCTTTACTGCGGCAACGGTAGCTTTGGCTGCTGCTTTTACAGCAGTTGCCGTTGCTTTGGCGGTTGCCTTAGCCGCCTGCGCCGCTTTCTGCGAAGTCTTAACCGTGGCTTGCGCCGTTTTCTGTGCGGCTTTCGCTGTCTGTTGGCTTGTCTTTATCGCCGCTTTTGCAGTCTGCTCAGCGGTCTTAACAGATTTCTGCGTTGTCTTTGCGGCTTCTTTTCCGGCAAATTTAATTGTTTTCTTGCCTGAAGAAGTTGTCGATTGTTTAATCGTCTTTTCAGCCGTATCAACAGTCTTAATCGCAGAATTAGTATTCTGTGCAGTCTGTTTTCTCAATGACTGCTCAGCTCGCTGTTGCTTAAAACGCTGGAAGCCGTCTTTGGCAGATTGGATATTCCGTTTGGTTTCTCCGATACCTTTTCGACCTGCTTTATCAAAGGCATAAACGACATCGTGAGAGATTTCATCAATGCCGGATTGAACTTTATCGGCAGCATATTCTTCCGCCGTGTTTTCAGTGGCATTGACAGAGCGTTCCGCTTTCTCTTTTGTGGCGATATATGCCTGTTTCATCTTCTGACCGGCAACGGTTGCTTTATCCAAGGTCTTTATCGTGCCTTTGACGGTATCTCTTGTCTTTATATCAGCCACGCTGAACCTCCTTCCTAAGCCGGTTGAATAACCCTCTTGAATTTCGTCGAACTGTCGGCAATAAACTTGTTAATCAATCGGCTTTCTGATTTTGTTTCGGGATAAGCGGTTATAGAGATTGTCTTTGCGTTCCAGTCAAGGGTGTAGCTGTCGCTTGCCACATTCGTAATGTGGTGCTGTGCAAGAAAATCTCGCAAACGCTTCATTTCTTCAAGGTCATCGGACATAATCACATTCACATAGGTTCTGTCCTTTGACATTTTCTCGTTAATAAAGCAAGCAAGAGAACAACCGACACCGCCCGCAACGGCAACAACAAGCATAGCTATCTCGTTATTTGCAGAGACAACTCTTTTCGTTATCCAAAAATAAATGAAGTCGGATATGACAACCGCAATGCCTGCAAGTATCCACCGACTTCTCTGTACCAATATTGTTTTTGTTGTACTTAGGGCATTGTCCGCAACCTTAGCCGCAAACAACACTGCTAAATTTATGAAACTAATCATACAAGGTTCATTCCTCCTTATTCGGCTATTTTCTTTGCAACAACAACCATTCTTCCGTTGTTACGGGAATACTCACAGGTGGAAAGCGTAATCAACTTATCGCCGTATTCTGCGGTTACTCCTGTATCATACAAGGCAAGTTCTTTGCACTTGGTGATATAGGCATTAAATTCATCTTCCGTATCTGCATTGACAAACTGATAGTATTTGAAACTTTCGGGGCTGTCGGTATATACCACCGTCTTAAATACAGCGATAACCTCATAGTTGCATTTCTCGGTCAAAGTATCGAAACGAAATGTCTTGTGGGTTTCCCAAAATGATTTATCTGTGTACTTCATAAGCCCCGAAAACATCGAACTGTCTTTCATATTATGACCGTAGATAATGAGGTTGTCCGACGGAATATCCACATCGCAGTTTTCCTGAACATAGGGGCAACCGTAATCGGTGTATGCCTTGTCAAAGCCGTGTTTCAAATAGAAATTCGGATTATCCTTTGACTGCATAACTGGATAATTGATTTTGGTGTCCTCTATCTTTATCCAACCCACCATATCGTTGTTTTGCAGATATAAATCCTGATAGTCCGACAAGAACGACTTGTCTTGCGAATACGTCATTGTATCTTTTTCGGTATCTGTTTTCTCAATGGTTTCAATCAAGTTGTCATAGAGTTCAGACTGCTTTTCGGAGTCGATATAGTGCTTTATAAGAAAGCCGGAACTGACAGCAAGCAAAATGCTGAAAGCACAGATTAAAGCAATATAGATTCTATTTTTCATAAGCGTTTCCTTTCTGAGTAAAAAATGAGGCAAGGGTTATGCACCCTCGCCCGGTTTGGTTGTCATTAACTTGTAGAGCTTTGTATTCTTCGGGAATTTATTCGCAAACGGCACAAGCGAACTACCCACTTTAATAAGTCCGTGTCCTGCATCAACATTCGTGATATACGAAAGCTGACGGTCGGAGATATTAAGCAACTTTGCAAGTTCCAAGCGGTCGGTAGAAGCCTGATTGAGCATTATTAAGAACTCGCTGTTTGCAAGCATTGTTCTTGCGGTATGGCTCTGTAAAAGGTCATCTACATTCTGTGTAATACCCGTTGCGTAAGCACCATACTTTCTTACACGCTTCCACAAAGTGAAAAGGAAGTTTGCTGAATACTCGTGTTGGAACAAGAGATAAATCTCATCAATGAAGATAAAGGTCTGTTTGCCTTTTGCTCTGTTCTGCGTAATGCGATTCAAAATACTGTCGAGAACAACAAGCATACCGATAGGCATAAGCTGTTTGCCGAGGTCAAGAATATCATAGCAAATAAGGCGGTTGTGCGTATCCACATTGGTCGGCTTTGCAAAGGTGTTGAGTGAACCGTTAGTGAACAGCTCAATGGCAAGGGCAATCTCTTTAGCTTCTGGCTCGTCCTGCTTGAGAAGTTCTGCTCGGAAGTCCTGCAAGGTAGGAACAGTACCGGTATAACCTCTCTGCTGATAATCTCGGTACACACTTGCAGTACAACGGTCAATGATGGACTTCTGCTTTGCACCGAGGTTTGTACCGCCGATAAGCTGTTCGCAAAGCGACATAATAAACTCAGATTTCAAGATAACAGGGTTTGCACCGTCGCCGTATTCCTTGTTCATATCCATAGCGTTAATATGGCTCTGCGAAGTAGCGGAAATATTGATAATCTCGCCACCGAGAGCCTTAACAAGCTGTGAGTATTCTCGCTCCGGGTCGATAATAATAACATCGGCGTCGGAAGAAAGAATGATATTTTCAATCTCACCCTTTGCCGCAAAGGACTTACCGCCACCGGATACGCCGAGGATAAAGGAGTTACCGTTGAGTAGCTGTCTACGGTCGGCGATAATCATATTTTTGCTGATTACATTCTGACCGTAGTAAATACCGTTTTCGTGGTAAATATCCTGAACCTTGAAAGGGATAAAGACTGCAAGGCTTTCGGTCGTAAGTGTTCTGAATGCGTCAATCTTGCGTGTACCAAACGGCATTGCAGTATTCAGTCCGTCCGGCTGTTGATATTTCAAAACGGCAAACTGACACAAGTTCTGTCTTGCTACCGTAAGCAACGCTTCGGTGTCATCATCAAGCTGCTTCTTGCTGTCCGCAGTATGAACCAGCGTGAGTACAGCGAACATCATTCGCTGATCACGAGTGGTGAGGTCATCAAGGAACTCTTTCATTTCCTTTTTCTGCTGTTCCATATCATACGGAACGGTAGCGGAAAAGTTGTTGTTTTGATTTTGCTTTCTCTGCCAGTTGGTGATATTGGTTTCCACACCGAGAAGTCTGCTTTCCGCTTCTCTTACCGCTTCATCTGTCGGCACAGGCACAATATCAATGGACATCATAAGGTTACGGTTCAAGTCGGTAAGGTCTGTTACCATAGTGTCCTTAATATACGAAGCGTACTCACGAAGAAAAAGAACTCGTCCGTAACGGTCGCCCATCTTGAAATAGTCCTTTTCAAACTCCATTGTGTCGGGGCAAACATAGTCCTTAAAATCGTGTCCTTTCTTTCGGGTTTCCTTAATATCAAAGTGATATGCGGTTTCTTCTCCCACACGGAAGAAGTCGTGAACGATACGAAGTCGTTCATCTGTTTCAAGTTCTACGCATTTGCTTCCGAGCCTTGAAAAATGAGCAATCAAATCCGCACCCACACGGGCAAAATATGTTCTTGCGTCCTCAACGCTCTTTTTGTTGATAGAGATAGTTACATACTTATCCTGAACGATGGCGTTTGCACCGGTTGCCTTGTCGAGAAGCATTTTGTTATATTCTTCTCTGTAAACATCAAGGTCATCTCCGGTTTCGGGAATAAGGATTGTTTTTTCAAAATCCAAACGGTTAAGCCGTCTGTTGTTGATTGTCAGTTTTGTGGTAGCACCGCTGTCGAGAGAATTGAGAAGTTCCGAATATTCAAGGAACATTGCTTCTTTATCTTCACGACTTGCAACGGCATAGTTAATATCCGTGAACTTAAAAGACTTCGAATATTTGTCCTTTCCAACACGGAAAATGCCGTCATCATAAATAGCGGTAATAGGGATACAATCCTGTACGCCCTTTGGAACTACAAACTTTTCTTTATCCTGCTTTAACAGGTTCGTAAGGGTTTTAATCATTGTTCTTATAAGCCTCCTTCTGTTTTTGTTCGATTGTCGGTTTCATAAGTTCGTAGTAGGTGTTCGTAGAGTGAAACACCAACTTCTTAGGCATAAGAAATTCGGACTTAATCCACGCCCATATAAACTTCTCGGCAGTCATTCCGTTGTATTTCACAAAGCCGAGAGCCGCAAAAGGTGCCGCTCCCAAAATACACACCCACGATACCGTTTCTGTTCCGAAATGCGGTTTAAGTAGGAAATACAAGCCTACCGCCACACCGCAAGCAAGAACAGAAAAAATGAACTGTCTGAGCGACAGTCCAAAGAACATTGATTCTGTGTAATTTCGTATTTCTCTGTTAATCTTTACTTCCATTGAAATTTCCTTTCTCTGCGATTATCGACAGTATAGATACAGGTATCTGCAAGACAAACTCGTTTTCCTTTTCTTTTACCGCCGTTATATACGCAGTTTTTGCATTTGCGGTCAGACGGAATATACTTCTGCCGACCTGTTCTGTTTTTGTTTTTCATTTAGTCAAAACCTCCGATTACAAGCCCATCATTTCACGGATAATACGGTCACTCATTTTAACCGCACCCACAAGTACAAGCATATTGAATACAAGTTCTCCGATATATGCCCACACCTGAGTAACGGCTGCTGCATTTGCGTCAACCACCGGCGGTGTAGAAGCAAATAGGGAGAAGATGATACAAGCAAGTACAATTACCGCACCTTCAAGCAGTACGGCACAGTAGCTTTTGATAAAACTTTTACCGACATTCTGCGACGGTTCTCCGGCAAAGGTTGAAAGCGGTATAGGAGCAAGAGCCGTGTACATATACAGTTTGAAAAATCGTCCGTACACCGTCATTATCATAATGAAAGAGAGAACTGTGATAAACAGTCCACCAATAAGTGTTACAGCCCATAATGGTATGCTTTCAAAAAATCCGCACTCCTCGATAGTTGTTATCATTTCGGATGGCAGCGTCGTTTGATTTGGTGTGCCAAATCCGGCAGATGTCATAATTGTTGAAATCGTACCTTGCACGATGTTAAACAAAGCGAGCATTAGTTCCAAGCCATAAGTTATAACACCTTTGGCAATGGCAAAGCGAATAAACAATTTTAATGCGTGTTCCGGTTTCTTTACTTCGGTAAAACTTCCGCAAGTGCGAACTACACCAACAACAAAGAATAAAACAAGCAAAGCAAGTCCGATAGCCTGAACCGCACCGTTGATTGTTACCATCACATTCCAAATGCTCCCGCCTTTGAAGTCCTGCGGTGAAGTGGTAAGCAGTTGCCATATTTCCGATAACTTGCTGTTCCAAGTGTCGAGGGCATTTTGTAGGTTTTGAACCACCCAGTTATCACTCATCTGTTTGCACCTCCTTAAAGATTAAGGGGCATACCCAAAATCGGATATGCCCCTTTGATAACTGTGTTCTTTTAACCGGCAATGAGGTTAAGAATTTCCTTTGCAAAGGTAATAATGATACCGCCGGCAAGAGTCAAGAAACCGTTTGCACGCTGAGACGGGTCGTGAGATTTCAAAGAAAGTCCGACCTGAACGATACCAAAGCCGAGCAAAATCATACCGATTGCACGAATAAGTCCGAAGATGAAGTCAGACAGGTTATTTACCACGGTAATCGGGTCGTTAGCGGCAAAAGCGGTAACGCTCATACCGAAAACAAGGGTTGCTGCTGTAACAACGGCGCAGTAAGTATGAAAGCCTTTCTTAACCTTTCCGGTCATAGGCAATCTCTGAGTGGTTTTTTTTTCGTTGTTCTTATTGAAATTAGTCATTGTAAATTCCTCCGTTAATATATGTTTTTATTTACTTCAAAGTCCTCATCGGACAGAAGTTCGTAAGTGGTTTCTCCGTAGTTTTCCTCCGGTAACTCTTTCGGGTTAAGAGAAAGAATAGAGATAGACGAATGCTTGACGGTAACTTCTCCGTGTTTGTAAGCCGAAGCCTTACCATCGGTTGTAAGTGCCACATTCGGGTGCTTTAAGATGTCATACTTGAAGTCCATTACAGGTCGTTCTCCACGAATAAACAGAATGGCATATTGGTTATCAAGCATACGCACCTCATCGGGAGTGAGCAACTCTCGACCGCTAATCTGATAGTTGGTGGAATAGTTTCCGCTTCGTCCCGAACTCTTACCGTATGTGTTGGTATCAATGGTTTCCTTGCCGAGAAGTTCAGACACATATTTGTGTGTGCTTTGCTCGTTACCGCCCAAGTATAGGAACTCATCGCAGTTGCCCACAATGCTTTCCCATTGTTTTTCAAACAAGGCTTTTAGCTGTGCTAAGTTCTGCAAGATGATGCTTACAGAAACCCCACGGGAACGCATAACCGACAATATCTTGTCGAAATCATCGGGCAGGCTCACATTGGCGAACTCGTCCATAAGAAAATGAACAGGGACGGGAAGCGAGCCGCCGTGGATATGGTCGGCAGCATAAAACAACTGCTGAAACAGCTGTGTGTAAAGAATAGATACCAAGAAATTAAAGCTGGAATCGTTGTCCGGTATCAAAGCAAACAGAGCAACCTTTTTCTCTCCAAGCGACGGCAAGTCAAGCTCATCCGTCGTGGTTAAAGAAGCAAGACTTTCAAGGTTGAACTTTTCCAATCTTGCCGCAAGAGTTAATTGTATGGACTTTAATGTTTTTGCCGCACCAGAATGATAGGAACGGTAATATTTGAGAGCAATATGGTCAGGGTTTTTCATTTCAAGCTCGGCAAATAATTCGTCGAGGGGAGAAGGTCTTGTATCTTCCTCGTCCTCAATCGAACCGGCTCTGAGCATTTCCATAACCATTGCGAAGTTCTGTTCTTCTTCCGGTGCTTCATAGTGCAAGTAGAACACCAAAGCAAGCAGCAACATTGAAGCAGAAGTGTCCCAAAACGGGTCTTGTGACTGACTGCCCTTTGGAGTGGTACTCTTAAAAAGGTTCGTCACAAGCTTTTGCACATCATTGTCATTCTGCAAATAGACAAATGGGTTGTAACAATGGCTTTTTTCCATTGAAATCAAATCAAGAACACGAACTTCATAACCTTTGCTTTCAAGAAGTTTTCCGGTGTCTCTGAGTATTTCGCCTTTCGGGTCAAGAATAACAAACGATGTGTTGCATTGCATTAGATTAGGTTTACAGTAAAATCTTGTCTTACCTGCACCCGAACCACCACATACAAGTGTGTTTAGATTTCTTCGATGTTTCTTTGCATTAAGCCCGATACAAACATTTTGCGTCATCAACTTGTTTGCGGAATCCGGCGACTGTCTGTATTTCTTATTTACGGCTCTTGCGTTGCCCCATTTAGCAGAACCGTGTTCTTCACGCCTTCGGTAATTTCTCTGTGTTGAGAAGTAAATTCCAAGACCGAGTCCGTAGCAGAGAAGCAAAACGAGGACAGTTTTTAAGCTGTCCTCGCAAACTTCAATATGGAACGGTTTGTTAAAAGCCGACAAAAGGCTTGGCAGAATTTCCGGCAATCCTCCTTTTACAGAGGGTGCAATCAAAAGTGCCAGCCATACGACCGGGATAATACCGATGACGGAAAGAATAACAGCAGTCTGCCTTTCGTTATCTCGATTCACAAGAGCGTTCCTTTTCGATAACTTTGAACTTTTTCTTTGGGGCAGTTCCGACCTTAATGATAAGGTCGTCAACAGCGTCGGTGGATTTACCCTCGTTCATCAAGTCCGTTTTTTCATCATTGAGAGAACGGATAATAATGCCGTGTTCGTAATCGTCCAACGCTATATGATACATTTCTTCTTTCGCCATAATCTAACCTCTTATCTTTCATAGTCTTTTGAGCGAGCCTGCTTTTTCTTGTAAAGTTCATCGGAAACACGGGAATGAATATCCGCCATCGCATTTCTCGTTTTGGAAAGTTCATAGCGAATATCCTTTGGCTCTTTGTTAGCGAGCTCATCCGGAATACGGTTGATGGCAAAATTCTGCGTATCAATACCGTACTTTTTGCAAAGCATATATCCGATACATACCGCCTGAAAGCCCATATCGGAACGGCTGTAACTGTCGCTGTTGATAGAAAGCTGTGCGTGGCCAAGTTCCTGTGCTACGCACTGTGCAACCGCTACGCTGTCTCCCACATCACGCTTAACATACAAGGTCTGTTCCTCGTTGTTATAGAATGCTGCCATATTCGGATACGGCAGGTCGTCTGCCGCTTCCACATTGACAGGAGAAGAATCAAGCATTGTGGTAATGAGTGCTTTAGGGTCACGGTTGACTGTCGGCGCAGGCGGTCGTTTGCCATTGGTCTGAGATACATCAAAGACCTTTTTCACATTGTAGGAAATTCCGGTTGTACCGTCACGCTTTGCATATTCAACAGGTTCAAGAATAGAAATGCTCTTAGCACCTTTCGTGATTTTGATGTTGTCTTTGCTCCAATCGTCAAAGTTTTTAAGCTGACTTGCTTCGGGCAGCTGCTTAAAAATGAGGAGAGCGTTGACAGCAGAGTATCTGTCAAGTCGGCTCTGCGTATCAAGGAATGCTTTGAACTTCTCCGGGTCGGAAACAATCGCTTTTGCGGCGTCGTCCGACATCTGATATACTGCTTCCTTTTCCGCTTTCATTTTCTCGGCATATTCTTCTTTGGAAAGTCTCGGTCGCTGACCGCCTGCCTTTGCAGGAGTAAAATTGTTTGTCATTATAATTACCTCTCTTTCGATTTCTTAGGTTTGTTTTTCGGCTGTTTGTGTACCGTTTGCTTTGGTGCAGAGTTACTCTTTGTCTTATCGACTTCCGGCTCTTTGCGTTCCGCTTCTTTCTGTTGCTTGGACTGAGCTTTATATCGGTCGAGCTTTTCTTTGACCGACGGCTTTTTCTGTCCGTCGCTTTCAGCACCCTTGTCAGTTCGCATATCTGCCGGCTCTGAGTTTTGCCTTGACGGAGGGTTTTTGTCCGTCTTGGCGACTGTGGGGTTTGATTGCGAGTACCCGTCTTTCTGAATTGGTTTTCGGGTTGCTTCCTCGGTAATGATTTCGTTTTTGGTTTTTGTCGGCTTGTCCTTTTCTAAGGCTTCTCGTTTTTCAACCGCTTTCTGCGACTCTGTAACGATGGCAGCCTTATCCACCTTACCGAGTTCAAATCTCTCAACGATACGCTGAATTTTGGAAGCGTCCTCCGCACGAGCAATAATATCAATCGGTACATTATCGCCATTTGTGTTTTTATCCCTCAACACGCAATAAAGAACGCCGTAGCGTTTTGCCTGTTCGGTGAATTTCTTCAAGTCCTTGTTCGGGATAGAAAACACTTTCAACTCTTTGCCCGATTTAATCATATTGGTAAGACGGGCTTTACCTCTTGTCTTGTTTGCCTGCGTTGCTTCCTGCTTTAACACGGAAGCGAGAAGAATAGCAATATTCTTTGCAGCCGAACCGGTTAGTTTAGCAGCAACTTCAAAGCCTTCAAGAGATAATCTTACGACTTGTTCTGCTGCGTCACCTGAATTTGTCATTTCGATTTTGCTCCTTTCTGTCTTGTTTTTCTTCGTAGGCTCTTACCGTTTCAATATTGGCTTCAATGACCTTTGACCTCTTGGCAATGTCATCGCAAAGCCCAACCTCTTTACGGAGAGTCCACAGCTTGTCTGTTATTGTCTTAATCTGTTCTTTGACCTTTGACAGCTCATCGTCACTCATATTTTTTCTTAACTGTTTTCGCAGGTGTGTTCTGTCGTCAGTCAAGTTTTCGATTTGGGACAACACTGACTCTTTATATGAGAAAAGCTGTTCGTCCGTAGAAATGTTTTCTCGTCCGAGCAGCCTTGTCTCTTGCGTGATTTTATCCAGCTTCAATAAATCTTCTTTGAGAAGGTAATGAAGCCTTGCGGTATTTTGTTTTTTGTATTTAGGCAGATAACCGAGCTTGTAGCAGTAATACAGATACAGCCCATACAGTCCGCCGACCTTTTTGATTTTGTGTTCTCTTGTAGGCAGTCGGTACTGTCTGATGACTACCGTCTGGTTTGTAAACGGGATTAAGCGTACGCCTTGATTTTCAGTAAGCCTACGCTTGATTGCTTCTTCGGTGTAATCTTCACCGAGATTTTTAAGCCTTATCGGTTTCTTGTATCCCTTCGGCACAATCGTCCAATACTTACGGCTTTCACTCAAACAATGCTCATAACCCATTTGAGTCAGCGCATAATCAAGACTTTTAAGGTTCGTGCTGTGAGCAATCGCTTCGTCTATGGCTTGACGAGTCATTGAGTATCGAGTCGGCATTCCGGCTTGTTCCTGTTTGTAATAGTAGGATGATTGCTTACTGCGATTTGGATTTGGATTATAATAAAGTCCGTACTTTTCGCAAATTTTATCTGCAACCAAGCGAAACTTGAACCACGCTTTTTCGTCGCCCCATAATCTCTTGCCGTCCACAAAGGAAACTGAGTTGATTACATAGTGGCAATGCAAATGCTTTGTGTTCAAATGAGTAGTTACTACCGCTTGAAATCTTTTGCCCCAAACTTCGTTTACAAACTCCATTCCGATTTTCTGTGCAAGCTCCGGCGAAATATCTTGTTCCTTAAAACTCAGGTATCCGTGGTAGGCTTGTATGCCTTCCGCTTTACCGTATGCCTGTTTAACCGATACAAATTGGTCACGGGCTGTAAGCGGATTGCAGTTGATGCCTTCGACGAAAAATTCACGCTCGGTTTTTTCTTCGTCCTTTGCGTATGCCAACACATCACGGAGTGCTTGATACTGTTCCTCGGTGTAATTATCTGCCGCCGTTTTTGCGGGATTGGCTGCGTAATCAATAACCTGACCGAGCCTTGAAGTGACTGCCCACAACTTACTTACTGCCATTTCATATCGCTCTCATTGGGTCTGAGAAAAACTCGTTCAACATCTGCCTGAAACTTGTGCCAACGCTCCGCTTCTTTTTTAAGCTGCGTTGCGTCTGCAAAGCCGAGCGTGTTTGCTTTTGCGGCAAGCTGATTGATATTGTTACCGATTGCGGAAAGTTCACGCATAACATCGTAAAATCTTTCGTCGGGCTTTTCTCTCGGCTCGTAACCACGGAGAAGCAAACGGATAAGTCCGGCTTCACTAAGGCAAGCCTTCTTTGCTTTTTTCTGCAAGTCCTGTGCTTCATCACGGCTGAGCCTAACAATCTTCTGAATGTTTCTTTTTCTCATTTTCTTTGTCATCCTTTCTTGAAATAAAATAGTGCCTGTCCTTATTTATTTGAAACAGGCACATAAAAGTAACTCCGAAAAACCCGCCGATGATTAAACCGGCGACTGTTAATACTATCTCTCGCAAAATTTCTCTCCTTTCTCTTTGGGGTATTAGGGGCAACCCCTAACGAGTTTTACCGTTTGGAAACCTGTGGTTATCCAAATGGTCTGCTCGCTAAGTTTGTGCAGACTCGTAGGGTTGCCCCGGAGATTGTCTCTTTATCTCTCCATATCCTTCGATACCGGCTTATACGCTTTCGCTACAATGCCGTTATCTGTTTGATAAAAACGCTCCGGATACTTGAATTTCTCCTCATACTTTTTCATCAAATCCTTTGGCATACTGAGAAGTTTCTCCGACTCAATCGGTGCATAGGCAATGAAAAACTTGCCAGCAATAATGTCCAGCATTTCACGGTTGCTCTCGTCTTTCACATAGCACTTTTCAATCTTCCAACCGTCCTTTCCACCGTATTCATCAGCCATATATGCTTCCAGTCGCACATTTTTATCCGAGCCGTCAAGGGAAGAAGCATAGATAGAGTATCCACCCATACCTTCGATGAAAGCCTTATTGTTACTGCCGACAACATAGGTTCGTTCTTCCTCTGTATAAGATTTGTCGAAGCTGTCAGCTGTAAAAACAATATATCCGACAGTATGACTTCTATCTTTTTCTGCCTGTCGCAAATGAGCCTTCAACTGCTGATAACTCATCTCAACATTTTCAGGTTCGGAGTAGATTGCCCTGTTGAGTTCAGCACCGTTCATCTTGCCTTCTTCGTTGCAAATGATTGCAACCTCATCATCAAACGGCATATATTCCTCAATATATCCGCCTACGGTTTCCTGCATTGCTTCAAGCGTATCCTCGATTTCAATGACCTTTGGATACTTGTCCGGTTCAATAAGAATGACAGAAATCTTTTCAGAGGTTTCAATTTTTTCAAAGGTATCCTCATCAATGTTTAGTGCAAGTGAGCTGCCGTTTTCCCAACTCATATGAATTTGTCCGGCGTCGTCAACGAACTTAACCGTTCCTTTCAAGCCATAAGGCATTTGACTTTCGCCACGCATTTCTTGGAGAATAATCTGCGTTCCCTCCGTGTACATTTCTCTGATTTTTTCAACATTCATCTTTCAAAACTCCTTTCGTGCTTCTTTGATATTCCTAACTTGATACAAAGAAAGTCGTTGACATCTTTTCCGCACTTGGGCGGATCGTCAACGACTTCATACTTATCCGTAAGAATAGTTTGCAACGCCTTGGCTGCTTTTCTTCCGGCAATATCATTGTCCAAATGGAGAATGATACGCTTAATTGACTTGTCTTTTTCAAGCAATTTTCTAACCGTAACAGGCACTTTCGAGTCCCCGATATTTTGCTTTGGCGAGTACACCCCGGCAAGAGAAATAAGATTAAACTGTCGCCAATTCTTTCCCTCCAACTTCATCAAAGTTGCATAGGAGAGTAGGTCGATGGCACATTCAAACAAATGAACCTCGCCGGTGTTTTCGGCAGTAAGACGGAAAGAATATTGCTTTTTGCTACCGGTGCAGTCGCCCATAAGTCTTGATTGATTTGTGGCTCTGTAAGCTGCATACTTTGGTTTATTGCTTTCGTCGTAGCCGATAAAAACAACATTGTGATACGGCAGCGATTCAATTACCAGTTCCTTTTCCAAACAGTAATTGATGATTTCGTAATCAATGCCACGCCCGAAAAGATATTCAAATACCACATCCGTAGTGGGACTTCTTTCGGGGAGTAGCAACGGTTGATTATTATAGCTTTTTGTGTTTTCGGGTATCGGAGACCTTACTGAACTATTACCCATAATGGTCTGAACCGCTTCAACGAAGTCCATTCCACGAACTTTTATAAGGTAATCGAGGGCAGATTTGCCCCCGATACCTCTTGACCACCATATCCATTTTCCGTTTGAAATTTTCAAACTGTCGTGGGTTCTTGTGGTGTAGGTGTTATTTGAATACTTCACAAGCTCGTTCGGTTCATACTCTCTGAGATATGTCAATAAGTCCATTCGCTTGGCTTCGGTTATGACCTCCGGTGCGATATATGACATATAAACCACCTCGCTTTACACAAGGAAGTCGATTACCTTATCGCTTATCTCATCGCAATAAGCGAGCTTCGCAATCAGCAAAAGAACATCGGCGACCGGACACTTAACATCATTCCAGAAAAGCCAAGCAATTTCCGCAAGGTCTTCTTCCTCATAAAGAGCAATAATGTCAGCTTGTGAAAAATCAGTTTGAATACTGATGTCAATGAGTTCTTCATAGAAACTGAGTTTAGCAATTCTGAGGTTGATTTCCGCCTTATTAGCCGGAAGTTTTTCGTTTTCCAATTCGTGATAAGCATTGCTTAATCTGCGAACAACGCACATCTGTGGTGCGTCAAACGGATTGATTTCCTCGTTTCCGAAAAAGAAATCTACCGTCAAATCATTTTCTTTCATATTATCTTTCATAAGTTTTCTCCTTTCGTGCAGTCGGTACTTCGCCCTCATCAGGCTCGCCGCCGACAATTTCATTTTCTGTTTTGTCCATATTGAGCAGGATATTGAGTTCATCAAGCCTTGCAAGTTTGGACTTCAATTCATCCTCTTGGATAAACGGCTTTTGAACTTCTTTCTTTGCGGTTTCAAATTGAGCTTTAGTGTTTTCAAGTTCGCTTTCGGCAAAGGTTAAACTCTCCGCAAACTTCTCAATGCCGTTGTCAATACGAGTGATGTTGCCGTGTGCGTCGTCGCCGAGCGTAATGTTTTTGCTTGTCGCACCTTTAATCCTAACCTCGTAGCTGCGCTCTGTGGTGTTGAAAAGAAGTTCCGTTTCAAATCCTCTGTACTTGCCGAGAGGAATAGGGTCGGGGCTGTTCATCTGCTTGCAAGCTTCAATGATTGCTTTGCCGGCTTCTGCTTTTTCGGAATAAAAAACACCCTTTACCTCCATACCGATAAAGCGGTCATCTGTTGGTTTCGGGTGCTGCTTCGCAGTTTCCACATCTGCTTTTAAGCCGTTTATGCGGTTTTCAAGAGAAGTGATACGCTGCGGGTAATATTTGATTATCTTATCTTCCAAAGCGTATTTTTCAGAAAGAAAATTGGATTTTAACAGTTTCAACTTTTGTACCTGAATATCTAAATCCATCTTCTCTTTGATATACGGATTGCCGGTTGCAAGCATTTTAATCTCGGCATAAGACAGTGCGGTTTCGTCAATATCTTCCGCACTTCTGACCGGAGATTTGCTCGTCATAATCTGACTTGCAAACTTTTGCTTGCCCTCTACAAGCTGATAGAGATATGCGTCAAAGGTCTGTTCCGTAACATAGCGGTAAATATCTACTTCCGGGTTTGAGTTGCCTTGACGGATAATGCGACCGCTGCGTTGCTCCAAATCTGCCGGTCTCCACGGACAATCAACATCGTGAAGTGCGATAAGCCTGTCCTGAACATTCGTCCCGGCTCCCATCTTTTGAGTGGAACCGAGTAGCACTCTGACTTCGCCTTTGCGTGTCTTTTGGAATAACTCCTTTTTCTTAACATCGGTGTCTGCTTCGTGGATAAAGCGAACTTCACTTTCGGGAATGCCTCGCTCAATCAACTTCTTTCTGATGTCGTTATACACCGAAAAAGTACCGTCGTTCTTTGGCGTTGATAGGTCGCAGAACACAAGCTGCGCCGATTTCTTATCGGCAGTTTCCTCCCAAATACGGTAGATGTTATCTACGCAGGCATTGATTTTGCTGCCCTCATAATCGGGTAACATATCATTGAGCATACGCTGGTCAAGTGCCAACTTTCTGCCGTCGTTTGTGATTTTAAGCATATTGTCAACGCTTGAATCCACACCGCCGCTGCGAACTTTCTCGGCTCGCTCTGCAAGAGAGGCAACCATTTCTTTCTGCATTTCAGACGGCTTGACCGCTACATTGTGAAAGTGTGCTTCGGGTACAGGCAATGCCAACATATCCGCTGTTTTAATGTCCGCAACCTCTTTGAACATTGCCATAAGTTCTGGTAAGTTGTAGAACTTTGCAAATCGTGTTTTTGCTCTGTATCCAGTACCCTCCGGTGTAAGTTCAACTGCTGTTACAGTTTCTCCAAAGGTACTTGCCCACGAATCGAAGTGCTGTAAGTTGTTTTTTACGAGCGTGTTGTACTGCAAGTATCGCTGAATAGTATAGAGTTCCACCATACTGTTTGAGATAGGAGTACCGGTTGCAAATACCGTTCCTCGACCGCCTGTAAGCTCATCAAGGTATCTGCACTTCATAAACAGGTCGGAAGATTTCTGTGCTTCTGTCTGTGCGATACCGCCCACATTACGCATTTTGGTATAAAGATAGAGGTTCTTGTAGTAATGACTCTCGTCAATAAAGAGCCTGTCCACACCGAGTTCTTCAAAGGTTACCACATCGTCTTTACGGCTTTGGTCGTTGAGTTTTTGCAGTTTCAACTTCACAGCCTTTTTCGACTTTTCAAGCTGCTTAACGGAGAAGTTTTCTCCACGGTTTTTCTTTAAGTCGATAATGCCGTCAGTCAATTCCTGAAGCTGTTGCTCTAAGATTGCCCTTTGCCTTTCAACAGACATAGGTATCTTTTCAAACTGACTGTGACCGATAATAACTGCGTCGTAATCTCCGGTTGCAATCCTGCCACAGAACTTTTTACGGTTCTTTGTTTCAAAATCTTTCTTCGTTGCCACGAGAATATTAGCCGCAGGATAGAGTTGTAAGAACTCGGCTGCCCATTGTTCCGTCAAATGATTCGGGACTACGAACAGCGACTTGTTGCAAAGTCCTAAACGCTTTGACTCCATAGCGGCAGATACCATCTCGAAAGTCTTGCCTGCACCTACTGCGTGTGCAAGCAAAGTATTACCGCCGTAAAGAATATGAGCTACCGCATTTTTCTGATGTTCACGCAGTTCAATTTCGGGGTTCATACCGTTAAAGGTAATATGACTTCCGTCATACTCACGGGGTCTTATGCTGTTGAACTTTTCGTTATACATCTTCGTGAGCTTTTCTCGGCGGGTAGGGTCAGCCCATACCCAATCCTGAAAGCCTTGTTTGATAAGTTCCTGCTTTGCCTGTGCAATTGCCGTTTCCTTTTTGTTGAGAACGGCTTTTTTCTTACCATCCTCATCTTCGATATAGTCAAAGATACGGACATCTTTCAGGTTCAGCGTTTCCTCGATTATCTTGTATGCGTTAATACGGGAAGTGCCGTAAGTGCTGTACGCTTTCACATTGGAACGGTCATAACTTTTGCCCTCAATGTTCCATTCGCCGGTATATTGAGAGTAGTGTACTTTGATGTTCCATTGTGCATAGCGTGGAGTATCGAGAAATTCAAATATAAACTTCTCAAAGATTTCGGGCGGTATCCAAGTTGCACCGAGCCTTACGGATATTTCGCTTGCGGTCAAGTCTTTCGGCTGAACTTTTTCCAGAGCCTCTACATTGATTTTGTAATCTTCGGGATAAACCTCGGCAGACTTTTTGGCTGTAATAAGTTTTTCTCGGACATTTCCCGAAAGGTACTCATCTGCCATCAAATACTTTTGCTCGGTTACATTTCCATAACCATAAAGCGGGTTTAAGAATATGACGCCCTTTAAGTCGGAGAATAATTCTTCTTCGCTTTTACCTGTAAGCTCTCGCATATATTCCATATCAACGGTTGCTTTCTCTCCCATAGATACGGCAAGCGCTTCGTCCGCTGTATCAACCTCCGTTATTGGTTTATGCGGTTTGATTGTACGCTTAAAGAACATATCTGCCTTGCGTTCAAGTTCACCGTTTTCGTTGATAACTTCAAGTGCGGAAAGTAGGGCAAAGGAACTGTCATCACCGAATGCCGACACATTGGCTCTGCTGTTAATCAGTCCGTATTTCTTTGTATAACTGTCATAAAGGCTGTTGAGTTTTGACTGCTCGGCTTTGATTTCTTCGTCGGGATAATCTTCGGTTTGAAGTTCAATCAGGTTGCGGACACAATCTCTTATCGCAACCATACCCTTAATGCGGTTTTCGGCTGTTGCCGATACCTCAACAAGCGACATACGAGAGTTCTCACGGAAATAGATTTCATCGTCAACAATCGTGTATGAAAAGTTTCTCACATTCGGGTCTGCCGGGATAGAATTATTTTCTTCCTCAAGTTCATTTTTCACTTCGTAATCGGAAATTTCTCCGTGTATATTCGCTACCGCTTCCGATAACAATTCGGATAAATCCGCATTTTCAAACGGTACGCAGGTTACTTCTTCGCCAAAGCGACCGCTTACTGTTTTCATTTCGCCCAGTATCATTTCAGGATGCTCTACAAAATATGAGTTCATCGTGATACCGTTTTCATTTGTGCCAAGTTGTACCCAGTCAGGTTCAATATCAATGAGCCTGTCACGCTTTTGCAAGAACAAAATATCCGATACGACCTCTGTTCCGGCATTGCCCTTAAAAGTATCATTCGGCAGTCTGATTGCTCCGAGAAGTTCTGCTCTTTGAGCAATATATTTTCTGACCGTTGAATTGGTTTTATCCATTGTGCCTTTGCTCGTAACAAGAGCCATTACACCACCGGGGCGTAATTTATCCAAAGACTTTGCAAAGAAATAGTCGTGAATAAAAAAGTTGTACTTATCGTATCTCTTATCTGCAACTTTGAAATCGCCGAACGGCACATTGCCGATGACTCCGTCAAAGAAACTGTCCGGCACATTAACTTCTTCAAAGCCTTGTGCCGCTATTGAGGACTTCTGATAAAGCTGCTGTGCAATACCTGCCGAAACGGTATCAAGTTCAACGCCGTAAACTTTTGCGTTTTCCATCGACTGTGGCAGCATACCGATGAAGTTACCGATACCGCAGGACGGTTCAAGCAGGTTGCCCTCCTTAAATCCCATCTGTTCCATAACCTTATAAATACCTGTTATAACTTCGTGTGGAGTATAAAAGGCGGTCAATGTGCTTTCTCTTGCCGAAGCGTATTCTTCGGGTGAAAGCAAAGTGTAAAGCTCTACAAACTCATCTGCCCACGCAGAATTATTCTCGTCAAAGGCTTCGGGCAAACCGCCCCAACCGACATATTTAGATAAGACAAGTTGTTCTTCGGGTGTGGCAAATCTGTTTTCAAACTCACATTCTTTGAGTACCTTTATTGCTTCTGCATTTCTGCGAAAGCGTTCTTTCTTGCCGACTTGTTCAACTGGATTAGAACGCAAATCAAAATTGTTTCGCTCTGCCATCGGCACATCAGGGTGCAGGTCAAAACTTTTTACCTTTTCTTTTTTCTTCTGTTCCCAAGCAGGAACAATCGGCTCAGGTTCTTTATCGTAACCGTTTCCGATACGAATGCCCTCGTTATACATCTCATCGTAGCTGTCAAAACCGTTTTGAACGGCTACAATTTCTCGGTAGTCCTCAATCGGAACTTTACCGATATTGGTTGCTACCATATCGCTTCTTTCGGCATTTTCAAGGAGTGCTTCCATTGTGGCAGAAGTGCAGCCGGTTAAATCCGGTGTCTGTTTGAAAGCATTATCTGCTTCTTCAAACCATTCCGTACCTACATCGGCAAGAGTTTGATTTGCGATACTGCCGAGATAATCAAAGAAGTCATCTGCCGATTTGTGGCTTTGTGCCGCTTCTCTAATTTCATCAAAAGAGAGTTCGTTAGTAACATACTGACCTCCGGCATTGCTGTCGGGGTTATAGTACATCCAAGTTACACTTTCATTGTCCCGGTCGATAAAGAAGGCGTCGTCATAACCGGTTATCGGACTGAAATCCTGTACGATTTCAATATCATTTTGAGTCTTATTTTCACCTGTAACGGCTTTTTCTTCCGCCGGTAATACACTGGCCTTCAAGTGGTCGTTTATTGGATTTTCACGCACTTTACGGTCAAATTCCGAACGCTCAAACTCTTTGTTAAATAACGGCATTTCGGTATCATAAAGCATTACTCTCTCATCATCAAAAGATAAGATTTCGTATTCCAAAGCACCGATATATACCGTATCACCGAGATGATATTCATAGCGTACTTCCGTTTCTATCTCGTTATTTTCAGTTTCGGGTGGGGCAGCAGAGAGGATTTCACGATTTTTCTGCTGTTCCGCAAGTTCTGCTCGCCGTTCTTCCTGTTTTTCAAGCCACTTCGGATATTGCTCCTTTTCTTTTGGATTGAGGTATCTGTCCATACGGATAAGTTCCCCGATACGCTTTTCAACCTGATTCCATTTAAGAATGAGTTTAGGTGCGTCGTTTCCAAACCCTTTTGAAAGGGTTATGCCTTTTCCGTCGTGGTTTTCATCAATACCTGCACCGACAATAACAGGATATGAACCGCCCCAACCGTATTCGTTTTTGAGAAAATCTGCATTTTCCTTTGCGGATAGGCTCTTTTCAAACTGCTCATAGATACGCATTTTGCCTTCCGATACTCCGCTTCCACGGGTTAGAACTGCGTCAATAACTTCCTGAGAAAAAGTAAAGGCAGAGGTTTTCTTTTCCTCTGCCTGACTGCTTTCTATTAAAGATAACTGACTGTCTGTTGACGGTAACGGCTTTATCTCATCGGACAATTCTCCTAAAAGCCTCATTGCCTCAAAATGCTGTGCAATTACACCCCAGTCGTAGTAGCTTTGAGCCGTTCTGTTGTTATAACTTCCTTCCCACAAATGAAGAACATTCTGAAATGTCTTATAGCCTACCGTTCTGCCGTCCTTTAATGTGAGTTCGGTGTAGTCGTTATTGAAAATACTCTTAACATATTCAGTCCTATCCGAATTACTTGTGTTTCTTTCAAAGAAGTCTTTGATTTCTTCTTTTGAAGCGGACAGGTGTGGGGTAGTGCCGAGTATTTCTCTGATTGTATCGTCTCCGCCGAAAAACGGCAGCCTCTTGTCCTCGTGTTCTCTGTCGTAATACTCTAATTGAATATTACCTGTTCCTTCACGATTTCCTGTGCCGAATTCCTGATATTGTTCATCAAGCGAACCCATTTCATCATATCGTTCGCTTTCATCTGCTCCGTCAGTCCCTCTTTCTGTGCCATCTGCTTTATCAAGGTTTCTTCCAACTCCGTCGCTCTCTGCTGAACTTCCGCCAAGTGCTGAGTAAGCGTCCCTTTCGTCAAAAGATTGTAATACAGGATTTTGTGATATTCTTTCAGATAAGTTCTCCTCATCCTCGACCATTTGCCGAGAGTTACTTCCGACTGCTGAGGCAATGTCAGGTTCGGAAGATTGTAGTCTCCCACCATCGTGTATGTGATTTCGTTCATCGTTTTGGCTCCTTTCGTCTTTGTTATCTTTATTGTAATCGGATTGCCTTTGCTCATCAATTATGCGATTTTCTCTGTCCAATGCCATTACGGTTTTGGATATTTCGGAAAGTCCCATTTCTGCAATATCGCTTGTGGCAATGCCGAGAGCATTAAGTGTGTCCTGTGTATTAAAGTTTGTTACATCACGAAAATCGTCGGCTTCAAAGTATTCTTCTGCATTGATACCGAGCCTTGACATCATCATATATGCCACGCTGTTTGTAACAACCTTTTTGTAAAGGCTTGCAATCATATCCTCGCTGAGTTCTTCAAGAAAACTGTCCTCACTAATATACACAAGGTCATTCAGATAGTCGGGAAGATTATCCTCGGCAGCATTTTGTGCGGCACTCATTACAGCATTACTCAAACTACTCTTGTTTTCAAGCTCACCGAATGTGCTTTCAAGCGTTTCAATAACACTTGCGTCATATTCATCTCTCATATTCCAAAGTGGAACAGGACGAGAGTATCTGCTTTCGTGTGTATCGGATATATCGAAGTAGTGGGTAAGCCTTTGTCTGCTTCTGTCTGCGTCCTCAAACACGGCAATGCCTTTTGCGCCTTTATTTACCCAACGACCGAAAGAAGTATTCCATCTTTCAATTTCAAGTACCGCCGTTGCGTCCGGTCGCTGTGCAAAGATTAACAGTTGCTCGTCAAATCGCAGTTTGTAGTTTCTGCAAGCCGACTCCAAAAACTTCTGCCAGCTTTGCGGATTTGAAACAACCGTCTTGCAAGTTCTGTCATACAGTTCGGATATGAGTTCGTATTTCCTCGCCATTTATTTGCACCTCCTTATCGTGATTTTTCTTTGCCTTTTGCAAACTTCATATTTTCTTTTGCGGCTGGTTCTACGGTATGACCGTTTTTCTCGCAAAGCTCGGCAAATTCGCAGATGTGATAGAGATTTGTACCAACCTCTAAATGATAGTCGTCGATATATCTGCAAGTTCTTTCCATTGTTTTGCCGTCGCTGAATTTAATAGTTATTTTTTCGCCGTCCGCAATGCGAAACTGCTCTTTATAGTGGGAGTTGATGAAACGAATGCCACGCTCTGCGTCTTTCAAATGGCTGTTTAGCCACTCTTTATGATAGCAATAGCAGTACAGATTGTACTTGCCCCTGTTGTGGTTAAACCTCATAAGATAGCTGTATTTTTCCGTATCAAGACGAATGCCGTAATGGTTGCGGTCGTCATTAAAGGAGCTGTCGGGAGTGGAATAACAGTAAGAGGACATAGCCTTTCTGCCGGACAAAACATCTCCGTCACGCAACCCGTTTATAACGTCATCAAATTCAGCCTTAAATTCATCGGTTTTTAAGTCTTTTCTGAAATCGTTCCAAGTCGTCCAAAACTCGTTACCGGTAGAACCGAAGTCCGCTCGCAAATATCCGATAAGACCGGTCTGCATAGAGAGCTGCTGACTTTGACTGAATGTGTATTTACGCTCTGCTTCGGTCAATACTCTGTAATCCATATTCATCACCTCGCTTGTTCATTGGGTTGTCGTTGCTTTGAAATAGAAAAGCCATATACTCCGGTAATCTCATCGCCGAGCCTTTTGGTAACTCGTGTGATGTCGGCTCTCGTGACTTTTCCGTTATAGATTTTATCTTGCAGATTTTCAATCTGCGTATCGGTTACTCCGTCTTTGAATACACGGTACAGATAATGATTTGTGCCGTCGTGATGAACGGCGTCGGCACGAAGGTCGCCGTACTTGTCCACATACCATTCGGTATAATCGGTATCGGAATAAAGGCAATCCTTTATATTGCCGGAATCAATCATTTTGTATCCCGTCACTCTGCCGTTCCATCTGCCAAGGTCGCCGATAACGATAATCGGTTGTGAAAACTGAATATCGAGATTTCGCCTTTCATCGGAAAGGTAATCGTCATTTGCTTCAACCATATACTCATATAGCTTGTTTTCGTCGTTAGGGTCATCATCTAAACCGTTGATTTCAAGGTATTCCTTATAACTGTCACGCCAGTCATCAGCTTCAAGGTTCATATTGCTCCAAATAATATGACGGTCACTCTGTTCCCGTCTGTTCATCAGCACCACCTCCCAAATAAGAGAACAGCTTATTAACTTTGGTCTGCTTCTGAAGCTCAATAATCAAGCTCATATCCGGAATGGTGATACCCGGAATTTTAAGTATGCTTTCCATATCAAGCTGCTGCAATTTCTTTTCCGTATTGCAACCTGCGTCAAACAGTTTCGTCAGAAGCTTTGTTTTCTGCTGAAAAGTGAATTTCTCTTTCATTATTTGTCCTCCTTATCGTTATTTCGATTTTGCATAGGTTCGATACATATGCTCACAACGCTTTCGTCCTCTCTGAACTTCGGGACTGGGCGCAAGTTCGGGGTGTGAAGCCTGAAGCTTTGCTCGTGACCTTCTGACACTCTCGAAATGTGGTAAATGCAGTTCTTTATAGCAATTCATAATCACCGCAAAAGGCAAACCGCCTATATCTTGATTTTCATACCGTTGATAACAACGATTACAAACGAGAAGATAAAGTTTCATATCGTCGTTTCGTGCGTCTGTATTCTCTTTGAGAATAGTTAGCACTTGGTTTTCTATCGTATTGGGATTATTCATTTCATTCCTCCAAAAAAATATGGGCGGAGTTTTTTACGCTCCGCCCACTGTGTTTTTCCTTATTTCTTTCTGTTTTTAATCTGCAAGAAGATAAAGCCGCCGACAATAAAGGCGACCAATACAACTGCTACGATTGTTTTAGCGTCCATTACTTATCGTCCTCCTTTTTCTTTTTTCTGAGTGCAGCAAAGGCTGTTCCCGCAATTCCGAGAGCAGAAAGCCCTGCAAGCACAGTCCACAAGCCGACCTTGCTGTTATCTCCGGTCTTAGGTGTATCCCTGAGAACATTATGCATTTCCACAACGGTGGTAGAGCCAACCTTTACGCTTGCTTTTTTATCGGCAGGCATTACATATCCGGCAGAAACATTGTCATTAACTTCTGACACCGTGTATTCTCCAATACGAAGTCCCTCGATATAGATTTCGCCGTTCTTATCTGTTGTGAAACTGCGGTCATAACCGTTTGCTCCGGTCACTCTGAATGTGAAACCTTCAACTTTTCCGTCGGAAGAAGTCTTAACGATTTTAAGATTGCCTTTCATTGCCTGATTGATAAAACCGACACCGGCTTTGTTTTCAACATCGTATGTCTTTTCGTCCTCGTTGATAAATACCGAATACACACCTTTATCAAGTTCAAAACCCTCAGGTGCTTTGGTTTCTCTCACAAGATACTTGCCATAGAGAAGTTCTTTCATCTCATAAATACCGGTCGATGTTTCTGTGAGCGTACCTACAAGCTCATCTTCCTTGTCAAGTATGCCATTGCCGGTTTTATCTTTATACACTTCAAATACCGCACCCGAAAGTTTGTTATCCGGATAATCGGCGTCAACTTTTGTGAGTTTGATATTGCCGTGAACATACTTGTTGACAATTTCAACTTCAATGACCTGTTCGTTTTTAGAAATATTGACCTCGTAGGAAGTATCGTCAAGGACAAATCCTGTCGGAGCTTCAATCTCTCTTACAATCCACTGTCCATAAGGAACTTTTGCAAAAGAAAAACTGCCGTCCTTTTCAGATGTGGCAGTCATAATAGCGTGTTCTTTTGTAAATTCGGTTTCACCGGCTTTGAAAAGACCGATTACAGCACCGCCGAGAGTCTCGCCGTTTTCATCAATCTTTTTACCCTGAACAGAGCCGTAAATCAACTTGTTTTCAATGGGCTTTCCATCATTTACGCTAATTTCCACAACGGCTGTATCCTGTCCGGAATAACTGAAGGTAAACGGATACTTAGTATCAGAGAGAATATAGTGTTCATCGGTAGCAAGCTCCTTGACATAGTAGCTACCAAACGGAAGGTCGGTGTTTACCGTTGCTTTTCCGTTTTCATCAAGCGTGATAATTTCAATCAAACCGTCAGCTGGGATTACCGTACCGCTTGAAGATACAATATCTTCTTTTGCGTAAAGACCAAAGCTGATATTTTTGATTTCATCATTCTTACCGATACCAAAGATGTCATTCTGTTCAAGCACCTTTTCAAGACTGACCGTTGCTTTTTGTCTTTCGTTTACAAAGCTTGTGGAAGTGTCTGTTACAGCTACATCCTGTCCTGCATAAGTAAGTTCTACACTATGCGGTTCTTTGTTGATAACCATACCTTCCGGTGATTTGATTTCCGTAACCGTGTATTTGCCGAGATAAAGTTCCTTACTCTTTGCAAATCCGTCATTATCGGTTGTTACGGTATCAACAGCTTCGCCCTTACTGTAACGGAGCGTACCGTCCGGTGTGATAATATCTTCATCGGCTGTGATTTCATAAACCGCACCTGCAAGTCCTTTGACTGTATATACCGGCTGATAAATCACATCTTTATCTTTCTCGCCAAAAACATTCACACCAAAGAACACCTCGCCGGTTTTCTCAACGGAAATTGTGCCTTTCTGAGCCATATTCGGCTTATCCACCTTAATCAATGTGATACCGCCTTCCTGTGTGGAGTTTTCTTCCGTTACATCAAAAGGAACAGGAGTACTGTCGAGTACATACCCATAGGGCGCTTGAACCTCAACAAGTGAATAACCTTTGCCGTATTCAAGTTTTTCGGGAGTTACAAGCTGTCCGTCTGCGTCGGTGTAGAAAGTGTCGATAGTTGTCGGTGTAGGATAAGTAAATGTCATACTTACTTTGTTTCCGGCAGGGTCATAGATTTGGAAGCCTGCACCTGCATACGGAATTGTCTTGCCTGTTTCTGCATCAACCTTTACCACCTTGATATAGCTTTCAAAGTTTGCGTTGTTGATGAGATAACGGTAGGTCTGTCCGTCCTGAGAAATGAAAACATCAAAGTCTTTCATAAACTCACGACCTTCCCAACCTTTGGTCTGATGAACGGTATATACGCCGTAAGGCATATCCTTTGTCTGAGCAAAACCGTTTTCATCACAGACAACAGTATCTCTTTCATCTTCTTCTGCTGCTTCAAAACTTCCGGATGATTTAAGATAAATCTCAAATGTTGCTCCGCTTTCGGGAGTTTCGATTTGTGTATCTCCGTTATCGGTATGCTTAATGATGGCGATATTTCCTTTCATAACCTGCTCGGTTACATCATTCGCCACAAGATTGTGTTCAATCATAAAGAGTTTCGGCTCTGCACCTACTTTATGAATTGTGGTATCAAGCAAATATCCCTCAGACGGAGTGAGTTCTCTGATAGTCCAATCGTTGTCGCAAACATATTCCTTAGTTGTAAACTGACCGTCCTTATCGGTAACATACTTATCTACAAGAGTTTCGCCTTTGTAGATACCGTAAACCGCACCTGAAAGTTTTGCGTCGCCCTGTGGAGTACCTTCTTCTCGGTCGCTCTTGGTTACGGTAACGCTGAACTTTTTAAGAATATTTGTAAAGTTACGGGTAGTTACTTCTTTCCAGTTAATCGGTGCTGTCTGATTTGCTGGAACTACATATCGGATAGCTGTATCCACTTCTTCGATTGTGTACGGTTCTGAACCGCTGATAAGCACATCTTTGAAAGTAGCAACACCCTTGTTATCGGTAACGGCATATTCATCAACGGCAATGCCTGCAAGGGAAGTACCGTAAAGGTGGAATTTCACACCCTCCACAAGATTATCTTCCGATGACTTGATGACCTGAAGATTACCTCTTTTGAGAACATTATTGAAGTTTACGGTTGCCACCTGACCGGCAACAACGGTTACTCTGTGAACCTCCTGCGTGACATATTTATCAATGGACTGTTCCGTTACGGTATATACGCCGGGCATAAGATTATCAAGCTGAAACTTACCGCCGTTTGCTGTGGTAACAGTCTGATTAACTCCGTTGCCTGTGATAGTGAATTTGATACCGTCAACCTTTCCGTCCTCGCTGGTTTTTACAATCTTGCAAGAACCGTAGCTGACTTTCATTTTTACAAAGCCACTTACAGGGTCGCTGACATTCTGACTGTACGAAACGACATCTTGAATACCGTTACCGGGAGAGTTTTTACCGTCCGTCCAAACAACAATGCCCTTGCGAGTGCCGTTTGTTTTGGTTGCGGTAATTGTAAATTCCTTACTCGGAGCTTTTGTCATTGAAACAGTCAACTTATTTCCGCTTTTAGAAAAAGTCACGCCGTCAATATTGGCAGAAAACTCATAATTGCCAAGCACACCGTTTGAGTCTGTAAGAGTAGTAACATACTTGCTTCCGTCCCATTTAAGTTCATTCACCTTTGCAGAGCCGCTTGACTTAGTACAGAAACTTGGCACTTTTGTGTGCTTCTGTACGCTTTCCGACATACTGTTGTAGTAAGCCATAATACGGCTATAAAGGGGATGACCTTTTTGAATGTGGTCGAGAATAGCGTCATAACTGCCGGGCGACTTATGATTAAAACTTTCATCTCTTTCGCCGACAATGGTTTCCCAAATCAGGAGCTGTGTTGCGATTGCGTGTGAAAGTTTATCTGCGTCATCGCTGTTCTGCGACTTCCAACTTGTGCTAATGCTGCCGCAATATCCGTACTGCAAAATACGACCGATATTAAGTCGAATATCATCGCCGGAAATTGTGCCGTTAGAGCCAAGGTTATTGAAATAATCCTCGTTTTTCTCGGTAAGAGTATCTCCGGTATGCTGACCCGTGCCCGGCTCGATACAGTAAGCAATATTCCCCGAATACGAACCCATTGCTCTGAGTGAATCGGTGCTTATTGCGTGAGAGTACCAACCGTTCATAAATTTGAGTTCACCGTGACCCCACTTACCGTTGTTATTTGTATCTCCGCTACGGGGAAGTTGCATAATATACACATCGGACTTCGTGCCCGAAGCGGCATAGGCAGTTGTCCCGATATTTGCAAATACACCGAGACTGAGAACCGCAGCCATTACAAGCGATACAGCTCTCTTGAATTTCGTTTTTACCATTTTGTTTTCCTCCTTAAAACGAAAGAACGCACCGATTATCAGTGCGTTCAATTCTGTGTTTGATTTAGTTTTAGCAATATCCGATGTAGATTTCATATTCCGTATCGGATACTTTTTCAACCCATACCCATACTGCTGTAAAGCCCTCAACATTTTTGTATCTGTTCAGCCTACTTTTAATGTCGTCTTTAATGCCTGTTCGCCTGCTATTTGCTGTAATAGGATTGTCCCAACATTCCGTCGCTGTACTGTCCACCTCCAAGCCGATACTTTGAGCATAGTTCTTTGCATAACTCACATATTCGCCTACATCAAAAGTCTGTTTTGGCGGCTGTGTGGATTTCGGCTCTTTTGGCTTTTCAGTCGGCTTTTGTGTACCGGCTGTCGGTTCTTTTGATTGCTCCGTGTGTTTTTCGGAAGCAGTCGGTGTATTTGCCTGCTTTGACGGTTCTGCTTTCGGTTTTTCAGGACTTTTTTCTTCTGCCGATTTTGACTGAACATTGGTGATAGCCCTACTTTCATCGACTATTTTGGCTTTTTCAGTCGTATTCGGCGTTTTTTCCTGAATAACTGCACTTTCCTGTTCGGTTGATGTTTCTTCTTGAGATTGCGTTTCAGTATTACCAGCCGGAAAAGAAGTCTCTGTATTCGTTTCATTTTTTGCGGCTTCTTTGACTGTGTTACTGCTGCAACCTACGAGCAAAATCATTAGGCAAGCAAGCATATAAGCGGTTAATCTCTTTTTCATAGCATATCGCTCCTTTCGCCTTAATCGTACTCAATTAGGCAAAAAACATCAAAGGTGCGAATAGCCGAACTTTTTATCGTAGCAGACATTTTGCTTTCGTTTCAAATGTGCGAACCCTTTATTAGATAGCTATATGTTAGTTGAGATAGATATATTTAAGGGAGATAGAATATATCTTTTCAGCCGGTAAACAGTAGGTATATATAGGGGTAGAGTGTGAGAAGGGGAAAGGCTATCGGCTGTCACGGTCGGCTCTCTGTTTGAGAAACTTGTTGTAATGCTCCAAAGCCTTGCATACAAACTCCTCGGTTTGACTTACCGGGATATTCTTCGGGATAAGTTGTCGAACCCTGTCGCCTCTTAACACAATTTTCTCTTTTTGATTTGGCTTTTCCTCCGACATAATAGCTTGGATAGCCTCGGTTGTGAGTTTGCCCTCATCAAAAAACTTTCGCATACGGATAGTTTGGTCGTGAGACGGTGTAGCGTCATTCATATCAATTTCGTCCACCACATCACGCTGACTGTCCTCATCAAGATACGACAATTCAACAGCCGGTCGCATTTTAATTCGTCCCTCATCAACAAATTCAAGCAGTTCGGGAACAAGGTTTGTTAAGCGGACATAACGCTGAATTTGAGTTTTACTATCGGTTGAGTTATCTGCAATTTGCTCAACTGAGAACTTCTGACCCACTGGGGCAGAAGTTAAATCAGAACGAAATCCTTGCCTTTTCATTGCGTCCAAACGCATTTTGTAGGCATAGGCTTTTTCGCTTGGCAGTATCTGCGACCTTTGAAAGTTGCTCTCAACCATTAGGATTGTGGCTTCATCTCGGTTAAGGTCAACAACTTCACAACGGAGTGTATCAAAACCGGCAAGTTCACTTGCTCGTTTTCGTCTGTGTCCCGATATGAGTTCATATCTGCCGTCCTCTTTCTGCCTTACCGTAGCCGGAGTAATTACTCCACGCTCCTTAATACTCTCAACAAGTTGCTGCATATCCTCATCATCACGCACCTTAAACGGGTGGTCGGGGAAATCATCAATCAGTTCTAACGGAATATCTCGGATTTTTGAAAGTTTTTCTTCATCTCTCTGTTCCTGCGTTGAGAATAAGTCATCGAGCTTCGTGAGAG
>ENA-ORUB01000657-ORUB01000657.1-human-gut-metagenome-genome-assembly--contig:-NODE-657-length-43173-cov-5.148476_pt1 | contig 43173 bp, 67 predicted proteins | sample MGYA00241918_ERZ509200 | MGnify/ENA primary metagenome ERZ509200 (study PRJEB26280, sample SAMEA2338853) | human gut metagenome | biome: human gut; feature: human-associated habitat; material: faeces... | reverse complement strand
GCCGCGCGGGTGTGCACGCCGTCAGAACTGCGCCGCACGCACGGCGGGCAGCTTGGCCCCAACCCGCGCGAAGCATGGCTCGACGTCCAGGCGCGCGCCCTGTATCAGGCCGGCACGGCCGTCCTTGCTGCCTACGACAGCGCCACTCGAGAGGAGGTGAGGGCATGATTGCATACCTGCCCACTTACGACGCTGGGCGCCGCGGTGCCGCTAAGATCGACTCGGAGGCGTCGCGCCGACTGCCGCATGGTGCCATCCTACAGCATGGTACGCTGTACCACTGTGACGGCACGCTGTACCGCACGCACGACGCCGCCATGGCGTCCTGGGATCGCTGGGCGCGCGTAGCAGACGCCCTGCGGATCACCGCAGACGCATTTTACGGCATGGTGGGGAGGTGAGACTATGTTTGCATATATCGATAAGCACTACCGCACCACGCCCGAGGTAATCGCCGCGAAACTAGCCGAGCTACAGCACGCGCCCGGAGTCACGCCGTACGTGGGCAGCGACTACCGCGTGCACTACCGCCGCGCAGACGGCGCGCGCGTCCCCGAGTGGCAAGAGGTCGCCGCCCTGGTGCACGCTGGACATCACCACGACATCACCCCCGATAACGCTTTACAGCTGCTTGCAGCGCTTTAATAACCGCCGCCCGCGCCCGGCTAAAGGCGCGGAGAAAGAGAGTATATCATGTATACCATCATCCCCACAACCACCATTAAGCCCTACAAGCTGACCGCCATTTACACCGCCTGGACGGCATACCGCCGCGCGCAGCGTGACGCCGACCACGTCGCCACCGCGTCCTACACCGACGACGCCGACAAGGCAGCCGCCAAAGCCGCCGCAGACACCGCGCGCGCCACATACGACGCAGCAGCCGCCGATCTGCGTGAGATCATCGCCCGCGCCGAGGGACGCGCGACCGTCCGCCGCCTGGACGTCGATGACATCATGGACGCCCTGGACAGCGTGCCGCGCTGCGTCCTCAAAAAGCACCTGCCAGGGTGCGAGGTGCACTGTGACCCAAACGCGCAGACTTTCCCCAGCGCGTACCACTACCGCCCCGACAGCACGCACTTTAGCGTTGTCTACCGTCCGTCCGGTTGGTACCTAACGCGCGTCTGCCGCGACACCTGCGGCACGTCCCGCGGGCGTCTGGTCCTGACCGACGGCGCCAAGGCGGACATCATCGCCGCCGCCGAGACGCTGTGACCCTTGACAACCGCCCGCCGGCGTGCTATACTGTGTGCGGGAGGTGATGACATGGTTTTACTGTACGCGCTGCTCCTGCCCGTCCTGGTCCTCGTCTGGATCGCTCAGGACTCATAACCCCCGACCGCCCCGCGTGGGCGGTCTTTTTATGCCCCTGTGGTCCGTCTGGACTGCCGGGGCTTTTTTGCGCCCGCACTGTGACGCGCCACAAGCCCGCAGAACGCCTCGAGAGCCTCGAGAGGGTATCTATACCGCCCACAGTGTAAACGCCCCGCGCAGAGCCTCACAGAGCCTCACAGCCCTATACCCGCAGCCCGCCGCCTCGAGAGGGTGCACAGCCGGCCGCATGGGTGCCGCCTCGAGAGGGTGCGCAGCCGGCCGCATGCCCCGGGGCGTCCTGGTGCCTCTCAGACACGCACGGCCCCGTGAGCCCGTCCGCCGCCTGGATCACCCGCACCGGCCACTGCGTCTGCCGCCTGGATAGCCCTGTGAGCCGCTACAAGCCCCGTGGGCGCGTTTAATGCCTCGAGAGGGTAAATATACCGCCCCACCTGTCCCCGCCCGTCCTGCGCCGTCTGTGCGCGTTCTGGACGGTCATACACGCCCGCCGCCCGTGCCGCTCCGCCGTCTCGAGGTGCCCCGGCAGCGCAGAAAAGGGACCGCCCCGCTCAGGCAGCCCCTCATTTTCCGCTCAATTCCCCGCCGATTTCCGAAAAATTTCCGTCCGGTTTTTGAAAACTTTTCTGCGAGTTTCGAAAACCGGATTTTTTATTTCCCGGATCCGCGATAGTCGCTGACGATTTTTCACGATAGTCGCTCGATAGTCGCTGACCGTCTGATAGTCGCTGGCAATAGTCGCTCGAATGTCAGGGAACGTCAAATACGTTCGTCATATTGCACAATACTTTTAGCAATACGTCACTACCAAAGTCGCTCACTGTGTCGAAAACCTAAACTTTCGGTCACTTTATCGTCTTGTCCTCATAGTCGCTTTCCCTCATCCCTTGCAAATATCTTTCCTGTAGCTGCTTCGGCGTGAGGTTCGCCTCACCCATCGGATTTCGCGTAGTTTCGGGCAATTCTGCGTTATCCCGCATCCCGTAATAGCACTTCGACCGGAAGCAGTATGCTAAAAAATTCATCTTCCCGGCGGTGACAAGTTTTGCGTCAAAACCTTGTTGAAAAGCTTTAGCTTTTTTAACCAATTCGCCGCTCAAATCGGTGAACCCCCGTTCTATCCCGCACTCCCACCTCCACAGCGACCCCGCCGTGTACCCTGTGCTCAGGCACGCTTCTTCCCATACAGGCGTCCTCCCTTCCTCGGCGCACTGGATGTAATAGTCGCTGAACCGCTGTGCGAGTTCCTCGTCGCTTCGCACCGGCGGCTTCCGGTACTCGGTCAGCAGCTCGTGCAGCATCTGACTGACCAGCGCACGGTCTTCATCCGTTTCCGGCGACCAGCGTCTCGGGTTCGTCCCTGCGGGCGGTTTCTTATGCGTCGGGTACTTCGGATCGCGCGCGGGCATACTCTCTTCGGGGATGTCCAGCGCCGCGATGATTGCCTTCTTGCTCTCGTCGTCAGTGACGCGCTCGGCTATCTCGACGGCGTATTCCGTTGCTTTCCGCTTCGCGTAGGAGTTGATCTTCTGCTCTTTCGGCGGCTTCGGCTGTTTTGGCTTCGGCGGTGCCTTCGGTCTGCCCCTCTTCTTCGGCGCGTCCGAGTTGGTTTTCTTTTCGTCGCTCATTCTATGCTCCATCTCCTGCTCCATCTCCTGTTCATTCTCTCACCACTGTGTGTGTTTCTCATTCAACACTCCGGGGGATATATATTTACCCTCCCGGAGTAAACTTCGTTCCGCTACGCCCTGCGCGAAGGGCTTATCCGACCTCAGATTTGATTCTGCGCTGTTCCGCCAACCGCTCGGTGCAAATTGCTTTCTGCTCCTCACTCATCACCCGCGGCGCGTTCACAGTCACCCACCGTTTCGGGACGGTGTACTTTCTTCGCCGTCGTTCCCGTTCTGCGCGGTGACCTCATTCGGTCTCTCCGCCGCGAGCCGGTCGAGCTTCCGTTTCAGCCGTCCGTTGTGCGTCTCAATAGTCGCTGTGGTTTCCGCTTCGTTGAACAGGATGACTGTCTCCTGTTCGATTCTCGATAGATTGTTCATGTGATCTCCTTTCGTCATTTCGTCACTGAGTATCACTCTGTTGCAGGCAACCCCGATTTAAGTGATACTCGAAAATGCCCATGAATGCTGGCTTATTTATATATGTATCACTTGTATCACATGTATCACATACTATACTATACATACGCGCGAGCGTGTTTTGTATTTCAATAAAAATTATTACGCGCGTATATAAGCGTGCAGTCGGTTTTTGGGTGATACGGTGATACATCTCCAAAAAGTTCAGGTTTTATGCGGGTTTCGGCGTATCACATGGAATGATACGAGGCCGCTACATGTGATACCGCCGAATAAACTTGCACAATAGTCGTTGGCGAATAGCCCGTAAAATTGGCATATCCACCAACGATAGTTATTTGCCGTCCAGATACAACCACACACACCGCGTAGGCGGCTTGCCGTGGAGGCGAACCATGAAGGTCGATTTGCCCTCGGCGTCGCGGCGCAGATATCCCTCGGCAGCCGCCCATTGCCGGAACGCCGTGGCGTTGAACCCCGCCTCAGGCATGATCCGGCTGAGTACCGACGCGATGATTGCCACGCCGGGACGGTCATATCCGTCGGTTTTGTATTCGCCCCACACCTCGCGCGGGATAGAGTCGCCGGAGAAGTCGAATTTGCTTTCATTCTCCGCTATCGTGCCGTAAAGCCACTCAAGCGCCCGTTGATTGGTGTCGACCTCTTTCTCGGTCGGCAGATACTTCGCGAGGTCAACTGCCGATAGGCTCGTGCCGGTGTGCCAGATCAGCAGCTCTGCGAGAGCATCCGCGGTGAGGATCAGCGACGCGGAGAGAGCGAGCTTCTCGGTAGTCGCTGACGCCTCGAATGCCGCGCGGTACTCTTCCTGCACCTTCTTCGCGGCTTCAAGCACCTGCGGCGTGAGTCCTTCGACGAATTCCTTTCCCGCGAAGCCCCAGTTGTGAGTCAGCGTGTCGGAAAGCCCACGATAATCGCTGAGAAGCCGTTCCTTCCCGCACGAGATTTCGATGATTCGGCTGATAGCGCCCGCGCCGGAAAAGTCGCTCGTGATCGGCATTTCGCCTGTCGTGATGATGGTATTCTGCCAAGATTTGATTTGCTGAAAAGACCCATCCTTCGACCCGCGGGAGCGCCCTTGCCCCTCGGAAAGCATGTAGATTATGTCGTCGTAGTCGCGGCGATTTTTGACGACTTGCAGCTCGTCCACGCAGAGAGGAGCGGAGTTGAAGAAACCCGCGGCGGTCTCAAGCCCGACGATAGTCGAGTTGAAGTTGCGCACATACCCCTCCGATGAGTTGGGGGACGCCCAGACTGACGCAGCGAGCTTTAACAACATGGTTTTGCCGTTGCCAGACCGCCCCCAGATGTGCACGAAGAACGGCAGCGCGTGGAGCGGGCCAACCAGCGCTGACGCGAGGGAAGCAGCGAGAACAATCCTCGCGATGGTGCTCTCGTTCCGCGCCTTCGACGCAGCCTTGAACCAGGCGTCGCGGTCTCCGTTCGGGTGGAATGAGTCGAACACAGCCCTGAACCCGGGCGCGCCGTCGAACTCCACAGAGTCGGCGTACGGCACGAATTTTCCGGAAGTCGTCCATCCGACCCGCGCGACGGAATGGCGTTCGGGGAGTCGGTCATAGTTCATCGCTTCAAGGTCGGTGAAGTACTTGACGAGCGCCTTCGCGTTCTCCGAGTCGACGGCGATTCCGAGTCGTGCGAGGTCAATGATCTTCGCGGCGGACGCAAGGATGACTTTTTCGACGACCACTGTCCGCCATTCCGCGCCGCGCCGGAAGGACACCTCGAGCCGCACTTCGCCGGAGTCGAGATTGACGAGTCGCCCAGACAGCATGATCGGATGCGGGCAGACGACAGTCGTATCGCCATACGCGGCGAGCATCACCCCGTCGTCAGTGCAGATGTACTGCCCGCAGTCGAGCGTGAGCGGCTGCCCGGAAAAGTCGGTGGTGTTGGCGTAGTCGCGTTCGTTGATCCGTTCCCCGGCTTCTTTGGCGTAGTCGCGCATTTCCGACTTGAATCCGGAGTACCCGAGTTGCCGCGCCGTTTCGTCGACTTTCATAAGAGCCTTGCGATATGTAAACGGATTCTTGTGATAGTTGCTGTATAACCACCCGTGCGGGACGGCGTTTTCGAAATCCTCGAGCGTCCATGCCGGGAGTTCCTTTATTTTTGGCTCGATGATTTCAGCCACAGTTTTACATCCTTTCGTGCTCCCATGTCAGCCCTTGCCGCATGGTCGCTATGATCTCGTTGACCGGATATGCGCTTGCGTCGCCGCGCTGTATTATGTCGTCTATAGTCGCTGATAATGTGCCGATATATTTATCGCGGAGAGGTGTCGGCGGAAGGTCTTGCACCTGGTGATAAAACGCTGTGATCCGCCGGAAGTCGTCTTTTTCGCGTTCAGCCCGTCGTTTCCGCGCGTCAGCCGCGAGCTGCCGTTTCCGGACTGCTTCGGGATCGACGCCCGGAGCTACCCCGAAGTCTTCGGCGAGCTTCCGCACGGCGTCCGGGAAGGAAAGATTAAAAATCTTCTCGACCAGCGTGATGACATCTCCGCCCGCACCGCAGACGAAGCAGTGGAAGGAGTCGTTCCGGAACGAGAGGTTGTTGTCCTTTCCGCCGTGAATAGGGCAGGGGCAGCGGTTCCCGCGGCGCTTTGATAAGTCGCCGTACCGCTCGAGCGCGTCGGGAACGGAGACGGTCGCTTTGACCGCCTCCACGTCGTAACGGGGATAGTCGCTCATGGTCTGCCTCCCAGAATTTCTACGATTCTTCGCCCGGTGCACCGCTTGTCACAGAACAGGAAGTCGACGCCGTAAGCGATATGGACTTTGTAAATGCGCTCCATAAGCTCTTTCCCGCTTATCGCGTATGGGATTTTCCCCTGCATCGGGTTGTGCCAGTCTTTGACATCGCGGATCGACTTGCACCACCCGCCGTGCTCGCACAGCACGACGAGATGGATTCCGAGTTCCTTCGCGAGCCGGACCTCGCGCATGAACCGCCCGGAGTCGTTGGTGAGGTTGTTGGCAAGCTCACTCAGATTATGTTTCCTGTCTACTACAAGTTTAGAATTATCCATGCTCACATAGTCGCCGACGATGAGCTTTGAGGAGTAGTGTTTTATCCCTTGCTCGTCGAAGTATCGGATGATACCCTCAATGATGTGCGCTTTTTCTCTGGTGTCGGTGATGATTGTCATATTTCACCCACCTCAGAACGGCAGCTCGTCGCCCTCGGGCAGAACCTCGAAATTGGGGACGTCCTGAGACGCGCTGGGAGCGTCCGTAGCGGTCGTTCTCACCTGAGGAGTATAGTTGCCTGCCTGATAGTTTCCCGCGCCCTGAGCGCCGCCCTTCGCGCCGCAGAAGTGGCACTTGTCGACGTCACAGATTATCATGGAGCGCTTCTGCCCCTGATCGTCCGTCCACGAGTTTGTGATGAGTCGCCCCTCGACGATAACTTGGTCGCCTTTGTGGAAATATTTCGGCAGGAATTCCGCCGTAGTTCTCCACGCGCGGCATTTGAGGAAGCAGGTCGATTCGACCTCTTTGTATTTTTCGCTCCACGCGACGTCAAAGTTGCAGTAGCTGACGCCGCTTGGAGTCTGCTTCATGACCGGATCAGCGGTGAATCTGCCCTGAAAAGTGACTTTGTTCAGCATTATTTTTTCTCCTTTCCGGCGGCGATTGCGGCGTCGAGGGCGGCTGTCATAGTCGCTGACGCGCCGGACTGTTTCTGCCTTGACGCTTCGATGTCCTCCGGCTCGCCTTCGACGATAGCGCCGAGGAGTTCGGACGGGCAGTACATTCTCGCGAAGAACGCCGCCGCGCGGTAGAACAGCATCTGTTCCGGCATATTCTTCCATTTCGTATTGCTCATCCAGCCTTCAGCCGCTGCCATTTTCATGGAGATTTCGGTTCCGTCGACAGTCTCGCCGTCAGAAACCCGTATCGCGCGGATGAAGCAAGCGCGGTTGTCAGAGCCTTTCGCGCCGGAGTAAACCGGATGAGCGTCGCGGAAGCGCCCGCACGAGTTGATGATCGCCATGCACGCCTGACCGCTCCAGCGGGGCTTTCCTTTCACGACGTCGACGTTCTGGAGGACGGCGAGCGGGGAGAGTCCGGCGCGTGCCGCCATTTCAATAGCGACGAAGCAGTCCTGGGGCTTGTTCTGGTATTTCTCCGGGATCATCTGTGACTTCGACAGCATGATCGCGACGCGCTGAGTCTGCTCGAAAGCGTCCTTGTCCACCCAGATGTTGGTGACGTTCATCGGCGCGGTGTTGATCGGCGCGACAGCCTGTTCGTTAGTCGCGGGAATGATTTCTTGTACGTTGTCCATTTTCTGTGCTCCTTTAATTAATCATTTTCATTCAAGTTCTTTTGCCGCCCATTTCGGCAGACCGAGCGTGTTCACCATCCCGAACGCGCCCTCATACCCGTACCAGTTCCCGGAGTCGAGACAGGATTTGTAAATCCCGATAGCTTCCCGGAATCTGTCCTGCCCGCTTTTGAGCATGAGGTCGTCGGCTTGCAGGATGTTGATGAGGTAGGGCGGCTCTTTTTCGACGCAGACGAACAGAAAGTCGCACCCGACATTGCGTTCTCTGCTCACGGCCTCCATGAACATGGCGGCTTGCATATCGTATCCGAGAGCGTAGGCTTGCTTCACCATCGTCTCGGTGTCAGCCCTGGCGCAGGTTTTGAGATCGACAATCAGCGCTTTGCCGTCGACCATCTTCACGCAGTCTGGGCGTGCCTGGCAGTCGAGCCCGGTCATGTCGTCCTGCCAGTAGTAGGACGTCTCGACCTCGCCTCTGAGCAGGAAGTCGGCGCGGGGGTTTGCCCGGATGGCGCTGGTCATTTCGGAAATAAGTACCATATCATCGGCTGAGATTACTGCCTTGTTTTGTACATGTTCTGCAAACGCCTGATATTCTTCCTTCCCGGCTTTCGTTCGCCTATCACACTGTGGCGCGACGGCGTACTCGTCGAAGAATCCATCCGGCTCGAGCACGTATTTGTGCAGCGCGGAGCCGAACTGCATCGCGGCGGTTGGCGGTTCAGGATGGTCTTCGAGCCATTTGAACTTCGCCGGGGTGTCGCTCAGGAGTCGCCAGAGCTTCGTCTTGCTGACACTCGGTTTTGCGTGGTACTCGGTGATGGTATCTTTAATGATCATTGAGTTTCGCCTCCAGCTTTTCAAGTCCTTCGACGAGGAGGTTGAAATTGCCCTCCGACGCGAGGAAATCCATCGACTTGATGAGTCGTCCGTTTTCGATGTATCGGCATTTCGCAACGGGCATTCCGAGCGCGTCCAGGTCGCTTTTGTAGTTGTAGCAGAACGACGCGCGAAGTTCGCGTTCAGGACCGACGCGCCAGATATCGAAATCGGTTTCGAGCTCTGGGTGCTCCGCGATGAAGTCGAGGACTTTGACAATGAGGGTTGCGAGTTTAGCGTTCATCGCCGTTGCCTCCCTCACCGAGCAGTTGCCCATCTTCAATCGCCATGATAAGCGCGTGCCTATATAGCGCCTTGTGCGGCTCGTCTAACGCCTCGTAGACATTCTGGACGATGCTCGCGACTTCGTTCGTTATATCCGAGAGTTTGCCCCTAACGTCGATCTCGCAGATATCTTTCTTGTGGTCAAGTTTTGCTTTTGTCACTGTGTTCCCTTTCTCCCGTAGCGGGGTTTACTCATCGAGCGGTTCGGACCGGCACGTCGAGTAGTGGCAAGTCGGGCAGGATGCCCAATACTTGGTTTCATTGTACCGATTGTCATTCGCTTCATAATCTCCGCGATCTACGTCGAAGACGCAGCCACAGTTGAGACAGAGGAACCGCCGTGTGTCCTTCGGGTTCTTAAGCTTCCCCGGCTTGATAATCTTAATCGCCATCTTTTACCCTCCATAATCTTCAAATTTTTCGCATTTTTTGAAAATGAATTTGTTGTTGCACCACCTTTGAAGCCTGCGAATCTCCGGTGGCGCGTTCGGCTTGTCATACACCATCACATAAGGGTCATACCCCAAATCGCGGAGAGTGTAAACGCGGCGCAGATTTTCCTCCATCGTGCTACCGAAATTCGTCAGCACATAGACGGATTTCCTGCTCTTCCGGTGATAATTCGCGGCGAACTCCGCAAACTTTACCTCGAGCTTGTCCTTCGGGTTATCCCATGCGAAATGCACGCGCTTCACTTTGATTCTCCCGAGCCGATCGGCAATATCAGCGTTCGTCAGCCGGATGTCAAGCCCCTGTGTAAAATCCACATACGCCCGGCTTGCTTCGAGCTGATCGAGAAGGTCGAGCCTGTCAGGGCAGGCAAGCAGGTTCGGGTCGAGGAGCTTAATGTACTTCTGCCCGCGCCAGAACTCTGACAGGTCGGCGACCTTCGTGCTCCGCAGTCCTTCCTTGTCTCCGACAATGCAGAAGTCGCAGTGCCGCGGACAGCCGCGCGTGAGAAACCCATACGCGGTGTCCTCTGTGAGCTCCGGATAGATCGAGTAGTCGGGGTAAATGTGCTCAATTTCGTCCGGAAGTTTGTTGTCGAGCCCATAGCCCGTCCCGCCCTTGACAATCCGGTCAGCGTTGGGCTGCCAGTCGATGTCCGGCGAGTAGGTGCCATCAAACACTTTCGACTGATAAACGACGTCGTAGTGCTCGAGCGGAATCGCCCACTGCACATCGTCGCCGCGGGCTTTGTGGTGCGCAGATATCTTCATCAATGCGAGGTTCGGGAAGTTGTGCGAGTCGACATCAATCAGCCCGATTCTCATTCGTCCACCTCCTCGAGCCAGTACTTCCTACGACAGTCAGGGCATTCGCATTCGCTGTGATCGAACTTCCCCTTCTCTGGGCAAGCAAACTCTTCGTCAAAGCTATTTGGGCAGAAATCTATCGTGCCGTTGCTGGCCATGCTCGCTCTCGGAAACATCTTCAAGAACTCGCTCTGCCGGGTTTTCCGGGGGTGCTCTTTTCCCCACCGCTCGACGATTTCGACAACCTCCTGCGGGTGCTGTTTCATGTAATAAATGCACACATCACCGGCACCCATACGTTTCTTTACCTCGCAACCGTTGCAGCAGCCGTTAAACGACTTGCACATTCTGTCACGTGTTACGAGAAATTCAACTGCGTCCATCATTTCCGCCACCCATACGCCATAAGCGCGATCATCACCAGAAGCGCATCGATAAACGCCGTAATCCACAGCGGAGACAGCACCCATGTCCACGACCATGCGATAAGCCCACACAGCTTAAGAACGATGAATACTATCGTCAGCGTACCGGCGATACCGACGCTTCCGCATCCTGCTTTGTTGTTCATTGTTCGTCCTCCTCTTTGCAAAAATGCTTCGCAATCCCGTACTTGAGTATCCGCGTTTCAATGATGCCCAAGCATTTGGACATGCTTTCAAACGCATATAACGCACTTTGGTAGCGATTCGCAGGATAGTCGGCGTAGTATTGCCATATGTGCGGATCATCCTCGCTGCGGTATTCGACGCGGTAGAATTCATCGGATGTCTCAATACCCATAAGTCATTTCCTCCTCTTCCGGCAGTCCGTCCTTCACGCTGATCCACTCAGGCATTTTCGTCCCCCCTCGTCCATCTTCGCACCGCAGAACATACAGCGCGGATACTCCACATATTCGCTGACGTCGTTGTGGCAAACGGAGCATTCTGTGACGCCGGCATCTCCGTGACAGATCCAGTGTCCGTGCTTTACCTCCTCGACATCGGCACCCGGCAGAAACATTAAAGTCTTTTGCGCCGCGTTTAAGTACATTTCCACAGAGTACTTAATCGCCCAGCCACTTTCGTAGACCGCGTTCAGCATTTCGGCGATTTTGCTTCGCTCAATGTATTCAGCCATCATCGTCCTCCTTTTTTTCTATCTGTCTCCCCGGTCTGTTGAAATCATCAATCAATGTCCTGAGTCCATCTGGATCACTGCGGAAGCACTCTATGCAGATAAGATTACATCCGGCAGTGGATTTCCACGGACAGTTCATAAACGCCATTAAGCGTTTTTCGAACGTGTTGTTCATTGTTCGTCCTCCCTGTTCCACACGTCGACAATCTCCTGCTGCGTGATTACGGTCCTGATTCTGAGCTTAACGACACCGATTATGGATTTCGCCTTCTCAAACATCTTCCGCGCTTCCGCGTAGCTTTCGTCCGCACAGAAGAATCGATACTCTCGGTCGTCCTTGCGCTTATACTCGACGACGTTTTCGCTTTTAATCATGACTGTCCTCCTTCTGCAATATAGTTGAGGACTTCATTTAGCCCTAACCCCCCCTCGCCTATCGGGCGCATGCAATAATCATACAGCTTTGGGTGGGTTGTACGCATCCGTTCAAAGCGATTCGGGTGCTTCTCTCGCTGAACGCCGAACATACAGAACATGCAGCCGGTTCTGTCCGCGCCTGTCGTTCTGAACTCGCCATCATCCTCGACAATCTCGCCATATATCGGACAGTACGGAACGTCGTTGACCTTCAGATATTCAAGCACGTCATTCTCAGTCCAAAACGACATCGGCTGAGATATCGGACGAGCCGCGTCGAAAGCGTTGCAGCCATGCTCAAGCCATGCCGCATATCTCATCTGACTCTCGTCCGCCATTGTCGCCAATATCGGATGATTTCCACTGATTCGCTCGTACTTATGCGCCGGGCTCTTCTTCATGATTTGACAGCATTTCGCAGACACCTTAAACGGCGCGTCTTTAAGGTATGCCCATTTCTCAAAACGCTGACGGAATTTATTGGCGGCATCATTTTTGCCTTCACCGCACAGCTTTTTGAGTGCCCACTCGCTTCCCTTCTGGGCGTACATCACAGTGTCCGCGACTTCCTTGCTTATGACCGGATAACCGTATTTCTCGAGCACCTGCTTAAATCCTATCTCAGGTCGCACAATCGTAACACCCGGCACAGATTTCACGAATTCCCTGATTTCCGGATACTCAAGCCCGGTGTCCACGAACACCGCCGGAATATCCGGGAACATCGACCTCGCTATATGTAACAGCACCGTGCTGTCCTTGCCGCCCGAAAACGAGACATACACCTTACTCTCAAACGCCAGATACCACTGCTGTATCCTCATCTTCGTCATTCTGACCTTATCTTCAAGCGGAAGCTCCTGAAGCTGGATCAGTTCTTCATGCGTACGCTTCACGTCCTACCTCCCGGCGATTTCCGCCGCCAGACTCAAATAGCCCACTCCATCCACGAAGCTATCTGCCTTATAGTTCCCGCTCCGAATCCGCGCGATTTTGAGGAGCGCCATCATTATGGCAACGTCCTCGGAAGAGATCGGGTGCCCGATGTAGGTTGTCCAGAACTCGGCGATAACTGCGAAATTATCTTCCGGCTTCCCATACTGTTTTTCTCTGTCCCCGGTCACGATTTTCTTCGCGGCGTCGAGGATTTCGGCGCGGGTAGTTGGTGTATCGGTTGGTGTATCGGTCTCAGTTGGTGTATCAGTTGGTGTACTGACCTTTTTGTTGGCGTCAACAATATGCTCGTCAAGTCCGAAATCGCTGTCCCACAACTGCGGAATCCCGGCGATCTTGCAGGTGCCGTTGCCCCGTCCGAACGGGCAGTGGTCACAGTCGGCCTGCTCGGCGCACATTTGCCGGAGAATTCTCACGGCGTCCATTATTTTCTCGTTTTTCATAATCATTCTCCTTATTTTGATTTTATGACAACATGCATGTTCCGGCGGCTGAGAAGTTCGTCCTGCATCATCTGTGCGACTATGTCATCCTCGGCGGTTTCGGGTCTGTAGTTCTTTCCGGCTCTTTCGGCGTAGTCGGATGTGATGTCCTCGATGCCTTGCAGTATGTACATCAGGCGTTTGTCGCCGAAACCGGCAATATCGTTCAGCGCGAGGCACACGGCTAGCAGAATTCTATTAGTGTAGATTTTCTGACGTTCCGCGAACTCGGCGTCGACCATAGCCCGGACGGCTTCCTGCGCCCCCGCCGGGAGGTTCTGCCGCGCGGTAGTGGGGGACGTTCGTGCTTTCATGGCTTTCTCCTTGTCCAGGTCTTCCGCGGCGGGAAGATATACGGATTTTCGACTCGCAGCTGATAAAAGTCGTTGTGATTGCGGTGCAGCTTTTCGCAGATTTCATAGACGGTCAGCGTCGAGTCGCGCCAGAGATCGGCGGCGCGTGAGATTTCTTCTTTTGACCAGATCGGGGCGGCGTTGTGCCGCTGAGGAAAGCGGTCTCGGAAGCGTCTGACCAGCCCTTTTATCGTTATCACCGAGACGAAGAGCGAGTCGGCTATTTCTTGCATTGACGCGCCGCGTCTCCATGAGGCTTCGGCGTGGGCGATTTCTTCTTCCGTCCATTTGTGCCGGTGACCGGCGCGCGCGTACGGCTCGGGCTCGGGCTCAGGTTTGCGGCACGCGGGGACGACGATAATTTGATCCCGGAGGATTTTCCGGATGACCATGACCGGCTGATTTTCGCGGTCGGCGATTTCGTGTAGCTTCTTTTCCGGCTCGGGGGTGTTTTCAAGCTCCGCGAGGATTTCGTCTTTGGTGATCATGCTTTCGCCCTCCTTTTGTTCTTCCTCAAAAAGAGGTCGCGACGCCGCGTGATTATGTGCGCCAGGGTCTGGGGATTCATATTGTACTTATGGGCGATCTGAGGGGCCGTCCATCCTGCCTCCCAGAGCTTCGCCATGTCGGCGTACATCTTCTGCCGGGCTTCGCTCACAACGGAGCCTCGGTGCTGCCATATGGCGCTCCTGAGCGACGCGGCGCTTATTGCGTGCTCTTCGGCGATATCCGCCGTTCTCTCTCCCGCCCGGATGCGGCTGAGAACGTCGTCGATCACAATGTCAGTCCAGTATCGCGGCATCATAGAATTTTGCCCCCCCTCTCTCGATTTCGACCTCGACGGTGTGCGCGTTGAGCAGCGCTCTTACCATTGCGCGGAGTTCAGCGTTTTCGCGCCGGAGCTCGTTGTTCTTTTCCTGCTCGATGCGGTGCAGCGCATTCGAGGCAGTTTTCATAGCCATTTCTGTCATTTTTGGTATCTCCTCGTAAACCTGTCGCGGTTCCGAGCCGCGATGCAGTAAATCGTGTGCGGTTGCAGCCGAAACTCTTCGGCGATTTCCCGGACGCTGTAGCCGTCCTTCCACCTCTGAGCCATCCGGTCGAGCCTGGATGTCCAGATGTCTTTGGCAGCACCGGGGCGATGGTATTTGAGGATGCCCGCGATGGTGCTGCCTGAGACGCCGAACTTCTCCCCGACCTCGGTGGCGGTGAGTCCGGCGTGCCTCAGCCGGATCATTTCGGTGATCATTTCGTCGGTGTACTTAGCGCGTCTGCCCATTTCTGATCAGCTTCCTGACTACCAGCTCGGTGATCCCGTCGTTTCCGAGCCCTGACACATCGATGGCGAGATAGCCGCCGTCGAAGACGATGTAAACGTGCTCTTTCGTGCCGACCTTTCCGTACGAGACCGCGAGGATGTCGTCGTCGAGGGCACGGAGCAGCGGGGAGAGGCGGGAGTGGACGAAGTCGGATTTTTTCACAGCCATTTCCTCCATGTCCGTACTGACGCCATCCGCGCGCCGGACGGCGTCACGGAGAGCGAGATGGAGTAGATCCGATCCGGCAGGATCACCGGGTCGTCGTCAAAGAGCGGGGTGAAGATGTCGTTTTTCTTCATCCATCCCCAGCATCGGCGGAAGGCTTTGCCCTTTGCCGTTATCGAGCCGAGAAAGATGTCTTTATGCCCGGTCGACTCGTATGTCGCGTCGGTGACCAGTGCGAGGACACGCTTGTCGTATTTCTTTTTCTGCCTTTTGTTCATGGTTTTCTCCTCCTTTTTATTCCTCGAACATTTCGTCTGCCATCTGGCATGATATTTTCCAGAGCGTTTCCTGGTCATGCTCGATGACGGCGCGGACGGCTCTCTGGAGGTTTTCTACGGTGAGTTTTCCATCGCCTACCATGATGTAGCAGTGCGCCTCCGGGTACGCGAGTGCGAGGTGGTCGTTATCGACTGTCATCTCGAGATTGTCAAGCCTGTGCCCGTTTATGGGCTCCTGGTTTCCGGCGCGGTGCGCCAGCCATCCGAGCATTGTGTCGGCGTTGTCTCCGAACTGGTTCATGATGTGCTCAATTTGCGTCTTCGCTACGACTTTTTTTATCGCGTCGGTAGTGTCTTCCTGCGTTGTCTCGGTTTTGTTGTTCTTCTTCTCTTCGTACATTTGGTTTTCTCCTTTAATCAATTATTCTCCCCGAGCAATGTCGGGACGCTGACGTTCAGTGTGTTCGCGATACGCTGAATTTCACCTATGGTAAACGTTTCCGGTCTTTTCCGCCGGTCGCGGAGGGTTGAGTACTTGAACCCCAGCGCGGCAGCGGCGGTTGAGCAGTCAACGCCGTCTCGCGTCCGTTTCATCATGTAGATGTCAACGGAGTCCCGGAGGGCGTCGAGTTGCTTCTCAGCTACCGTTTTGGACAGCCTCGGCATTCGTGGTGCTCCTTTCGTCCATGCTCTTTTCGTAGCGGCAGCAGATGGCGGTTGCCGCCGCGCGGACTTCCTGTGCGTAGTCGGAGTTCCGCTCGCCGGAGAGAATCCGACTGAGGAAACTGTCCGAGATTTCGTAGCCGACCATACGGAGCTGTGCAATGAGCCACCTCCCGGTCAGCTTATGCGTTTCCAGAAATTTCGATATATCCATTGTTTATCATCACCGCCCTTTCCATTTTATTCTTCGCTTTCCTCCGACTCGTCTTTCTTCGGCGGCTGGCTGAGCAGCCACTCGACGGCGTCGACCAAGCCGCCGATGTCCGACTTGTCTTTGTCGGTGAATATCATATACTGCTGACGTGCGCCCCTTATGGTAATCCTCAGCTCACCGCCGTCCATCCAGACATTGGCGGAGAGGCCTGCTGTTTTCGCGGCGTGGAGTGCTTGTACGATCAGAGTATCGATCAGCTCGTCCTGAGCGGTCTGAATTCTCCCGAGCTTGTCTTTGTTTTTCTGCGCTTGTTCTGTCATGGTTTTCTCCTCCTTAATTTGGCACAAAATCTTGACAAAGCAATGACAACGTGATATAATAGTAGTACCACATAGCAACCGTCGGGTGAGGAGTCGATGCCCTGAGCTGAGAGCGCCGCAGAGCACTGACGTTTTGGTTATAGCTTATCCCAGAAAATAACCGCATTCAGGAATCCGCCTGAATACGGAGTACCCTCACCCGACGTTGTTTTGCCTGTCACGAATTTGTGACTGATAATATTATAACCTAAAATCTTAGGAATGTCAATAGGTTATTCCTAATTTTTTAGGATTCGTCAGTTACCAACATCTTTTTCAGAAAGTAGGAAATATTTATGTTGAATACTTCCATGTTCAAAGAACGAGTGAAAACTTTGTGCAAGTCTATTGTGTTCATGCGGGTTTTCGGGCATTCTTATCCCGTCGCCCGCAGTGGGATTTCGCCATCGAAAACGCCATTTTCAAGCCCAATCTGTCACGAATCCGTCACGCCGTCATGAGAAAAACCGAGGGTTTCCCCTCGGTTTTTTGTTATCCCTTATACCCATCGACCGCCCGCGCGATGATCTCCGAGAAGGTCATCCCGGTCTCGCGCTTTAGCACCTCGAGCCGCTCCCGCGTCTTTAACGGCAGGATGATCGACATCGCTTTCTCTGTCTCCCCCGGATTGCCGAAGGCTGCGATATACTCGTCACCGTCGAGATATTCCTCCGCCCACTCCATGGCGGTTTCGCGGGAGAGCAACTGTATCTTCTCGCCGCCCGACCACTCGTTTTGCCCGATGGTCACGGCGTAGCGGCTGGCAGGTCCGCCCTCACCGTAGAGGAAGTACTTTCCGGATTTCGTCCGGAATAACTTCTCGCTCCAATGGGCGAAGTCTCGATCGCCCAAGTAGGACGCTGATCCGAGGTGTTTTGCTGTGGAGGTGTCGCAGAGGACACCCTGAATGACTTTTTTCATGGTTGATTCTCCTTTGTTATCAGATCCAATTTTTTATGGTGATTACCTTAATGTCGGTTCCGGCGATCTCATAAACGCTGCCGGAGAACGGGTGCGGAAAGTCCTTGTAGAAATCCGGGTCGGTGTCGCCGGTGCGGATGCCGAACAGCGCTGAGAGGTCACCGTTCGCGTCATAGACGATGTCCATGTCGGTGTCAGCGTCACCGTCTTCGTTGATCCAGACTTTGCCCGGGAGTTCATCGCGGATGTCCTCGACGTCGCGGAGCTTCACGGTCTTCGCGTCCTCGTCTTCGATCAGCCACTCCATCAGACCGAGCGGTGCGAGCAGCATCGGGACGCGATTGTCTCCATAGCTGCTCCAGTTGGTGACGATCACGGCTTCTTCGCCGTGGATGATGATTCCTGCCTCGTGGGCGGTGTCTTCGTAAAGATTAAACATGAGTTTCTCCTTTCAGCAAGCGACGCCCATGGCAGCGGTCACCGCGTCGATGACCAGATCGGCGACCTCGCCGAGGTCTGCGCCGGTGGCATGGCGGAAGCTCGGAGCGACCTCACCGAAGTCGTCTGCGCTGTTGCTCCCGAAGGAAAATCCCCAGGAGCGACCGTCGAGCAGCTCGACGGTGACGTGAGCGTCGCGACCGAAGTCGCCGCAATTGTGGTCGAAGTAGTCGACCACAACAAGCTCGCCATTGGCAAGCTCAACAAGTGCGCCACCCTCCGGCTGCGAGTAGCCGCCGCCGTTGTTTGCGAGATCGGGGTTTGCGAAGGGGTTGGACTCCCAGCCCCAGAAACTTAAGATTTTCATGATTCTATCTCCTTCTCCCCGTCGAGCCGATAGGACAGCGTTTTTTATCCCCGGATGTATCCATTCGCGATTTCGCGGTTCAAGGTCTTAGCGGCTTCGGCGAAAATCTGTGTCTGTGCCTCCTGCACTTCGACGAGAATTCCGTTCCAGTCGCGCGACTTGATTTCGACCGACGCGTCATGCGACGAGAGGATCCGGAAGTCGGCGGTCAGGTGATCAACCGGAGTTCCGAGCGCGTCCTTTGTCCAGCGATGAAGCGCGCAGAACGGCGACAGTCTAAGTAGTGCGTCCTCGCTTCTGACAAGGCTTTCAATTTCTTTTTTCATGTTTTTTCTCTTTCTCGCCGTATAGCCGATGCGCCAGCTTTTTTTGGATGCCGCCGATGCGCTCGACGGCTCAGGAGCGGTTGATTTACGCGAGGATCGCGATGACGTCGGGGTCCTCCATGATGATCTCGGAAGGATCTTCGCCAGCCACCGAGTAACCACCTGCGAGGATCGCGATGTGTCCGCCTTCATAGCCTTCGCTGGCGTGACGGCTAAGCGACTTCGCGATGTTGTCGGGGCTGATGACCGTCGCGCAGACACCGTCCAGCTCTTCGTCGGTCATCTCGCCGTCGACCCAGACGAGCGACTTGTGATCGATTTCGCCCATCTCGAATGGGACGTCCTGAGTGCGGATTCCGAAGGTCTCGTGAGTTTCGTCGTTCTCGATTGCCGCTATTGCCTTTTCAATCATTTCGTTTGTGAGTTTCATTTGTTTTCTCCTTGATTTTATCGGGTGCTTTGCGCTTTCCTTTTCTGTATATATATTATACCACACTTTCTCAATTTTGTCAAGGGGTTTTCGAGAAAAAAATATATTTTTATCAAAAAAGTTTTGAGTAAAGAAAAAAAGGAGCGTCTCCGCTCCTCCGGCTTAAGCCTTGAATTTCATAACTTTATCCAGCAGCTCCCGGTAAGCCTGCCGATGCCAATCGATCAGCTCGTCGGTCACTCCGTCAACAGCCCCGTGCATGGTCATCGCGCGGTCGTACCACTCCTTGACCTTCCCGAGCCGGTACTTCGCGTCTTCGATAAAAAGCGCCGCGAGCTCTGGTTTCCCTGCTTCTTTCGCGTCCTCGGCGTAGTCGTACGCCATACCCGCGTCCTTGATGCCGTCGGTCGTCATCCAGATGACGCCGCGCATAACTTCGTCCTTCATTTCAGCCTCCCGTGATATATCTGTACAGCTTGTCCACATCGGCGGCGGTCAGCGTCAGAGCGCCGACGAGCGGCACGTCAAAAGTGACTGCTCCGCGCTGTGCTTGAGCCGCGAATTCCCGGTAAATCGCGTCGATATCGATTTGATCCTGATCATCTATGACGCCCATCGCCGATACGACGGGGTTATTTTTCAATGTATTTAAAATTTCTCCCGACCGGGACAGCATACGCGACGCTGCCGCGCCGAGGACCCATTTCTGCCAGCCGGGGATTTTCGACAGTATTTCGGTCTCGAGATACTTCTCGACACCCGCCTGTACCTGTGCCAGAGTTACCATTTCATCACCTCATGGGGCGGCGATTGCCGCCCCTGCCGTCAGTTGCAGCCGCAGCCGCACCCGCACTTCGGGATCGGGTTGTAGGTCGGCTGTGCGGTAGTCGCCGTGCCGGTCGTAACGTCCGCGACCTGCTTCGGATAGAATGTCGCGTTGGCGTAGGTGACGATGCTGTTGTCACCGCAGCAGCGCTTCTCAGCTTCGTTGCGGATTGCGCCGTAGAGTTCGTTCTTGACGCAGTTGATGTCGGTGTGGACGGCTTCAAAGCTGTCCGCGACGCGCTGATTAGTGACTGCCTGTGCCGCGTCCGCCATCTCAAGCCCGCGCACCTTGCCGTCGAAGTACTTGTACATCTCGAGCATTTTCTGGTCGGTGTACGTGTTCGCGTCGCGCAGCTTCACTTCGGTTTCCAGCTGCGCGATCCGCGCCGCCTGTCCTGCCTCGTAGCGGTCGACGACGTGATCTTCGTTACAGCCGCAGGAGCCAGTTCTCCAGCCGCCGAAGAGTCCGTTCAGCCCGCCGTTGAGGAGTCCCAGACCGACGCCCGCCGTGCCGATGATTCCAGTCGTAAGAGCCGCGTTGCCCTTTGCGTTTGATGCGAATTCTGCCATATGGTTCACCATCCTACATATATACTCGGAGTTCCCTCCGGCGTATTTATTATAGCATGATTTATGTGAAAAGTGAACGAAGAAAAACCGCCGCTTTCGCGACGGTTTCATGACATTTATATACGTGATTTGATTTTCTGCTCGCAGGCTTTGACAATACGTTGCGTCTGCCGGACTGACAGCTCAAACTCCTCCGCGAGGGGTTCGAACTTAATTCCGTCGAGCCAGCGTCTCTTAAAAATATCTCGCCATTTCCGATCATGGATGCACTCGTCGATGATTCGCGTCCACTCGGATCGCGTGAGGTCAGCCACGTCGTCAGCTTTCATTTCACGCCTCGCTTTCGGTGCCCGAGTCGGAATCTTTCTTGAACTGGTTAAACAGTTCCCAGACAGTGGAGTCGATCAGCGCCTGCATGGTGTCGGCGTCGAAGGTCACGCCGCGAGCCTCGAGGAAGTTTTTCGCGTACTGGTACTTCGCCTTTTTGTCGATCAGCCCGGAACGCTCAGCCTCTTCCGCCGCCTGAACCGCGAGTTCGACCCAGCGGATGATTTTCTTCTGGTCACTCTCCGATATCTTCGCCGCGAGCAGTTTCTTGATCTTCGGGATCAGGAAAATCGTCACTGCTGTGAAGATCAGCTTCACCGCCAGTTCCAGAATCGGCGTTATATCCATCTTGTCCATGTTCGATAAATCCTTTCTTGCTTATCTCTTTGTTTTCGGTGATTTTAATAATACTTCCGAGCGCGAGTTCCACAGCCCCGACGATCCCGCCGACCGAAAACGCGGCGGTCAGGTCGGTGCCGGTGAGGGCTTGCAGGACGGCGATAAATGGGAGATATACGGCGAGGTAAATCAGGACCGCGAGTATCAGCCGTTTCAGATACCTCATACCGCCACCCAGCTGACGATTTCTTTCAGCAACACCGCGCCGGGTTTCGTCTGCCAGACGGTGTAGGTCTTGCCGACGAGCCGTGCGGGAACTTTTCGCCCTGTCGTGTAAAGGTCGCCGGGCTTTATCGTGTACTCGTCGCCGACCTTATACGTTTTCTTCGGCGCGGGCGGCTTTATCCCGTACCCGTAGTCGATGTCCACATGCCCGACAGCTTTCGGCATTTTACACATGCCGAACTGCCACAGCATGGCGTTCTGAAACGCGGGCGGAAGGTCGTTCGGCAACACTGTGTCGAAAGTCGCCTTGCCGTCTTTGCTTTTGTAGGACGCGATCCACAGCGCGTACTTCGACAGCCGGTCGGAGTTCAGCTTATAGAGCCAGTAGTCTGGGTTCGTATACACTCCGGCTTTGTAGCCGTGTTTTGCGATTTCGTTACAAAACGTTTCGATTATGTCCGTCCGGAGCTTCGATGTGTATGTCACTTTGTGCTTTTCGGCGTATCTTTCGGTGTCGTACTCAAAATCGTAAAACACCGGCAGATCGAGCTGATGCCCGCGCAGTGTCTCCGCGCACACCTCGGCTTCTCTCCGCGCGCCGGCGACGTCGAGCGCGTAGCAGAACCAGTACGCACCGACGAGCATTCCGCAGTCTTTCGCCGCTTTGATGTGGGCTTCAAACTTGGCGTCGACCACCGTGCCGTACCCGGCACGGATGATGCAGAAATCCACACCCTGTGACTTTATCGCGGGGAAGCTCCGGATTGTGTTGTGTTTTGAGATGTCGATGCCTTTCATTCTCTCGCCTCCGTCGGCAGTGCCATGGTCTCGTTGTAAAGCCCGGTAGCGACGTCATTTCCGCCCAGCTCGTGGTAGGCGTGATACGCGCGTTTCAGTGCTTCCTTCGCGTAGATCGGACAAAAGTCCTTATCCATGTACTTGTCATGATTGCGGATGATCTCGGCGCGGAGCAGGCACTGCATGCCCTCTTCCTCCGCGTCGTTTTTGTGTCTCAGCGTTTTGATGTAGGTCAGCAGCCCGGTGATCACACCGCCGCAGACAAAAGGCACTGCCCATGATATGATTTTCTCGACTATCAAGCGGCGACCTCCTGCCACAGCGCGGCGGTTCCGACGGCTCCGGGTTCCCAGACATTGTTGTCGACCAGAGACACCCAGATCTTACCGTTGTGCTTCACTTTGTCGCCCTTCATGTACGGATTTGTCGAGTCGGGCTGTTCCCACTCCGGCACGACCGACGGATCGGGGATCAGCACTTTCGCGAAAAGCGACGGCGCGGCGGTCGGCTTCCATCCCGACTGAGAGGTGTGGTTTTGGAGCACGGTGTAAAGTACCCCGTCGTCCTGCACGCGCTGCCCTTTGACATACGCGACGCCGTTCCCGTTCCATTTTGGGTAAAGGCAGGTCGCGGAGACCGCTTCTGCCTCGGTCAGGCTTGCCGTCTCGGTCATTGCTTTCTCGATCAGCGGACGCAGCGTCCGCGCGAGTTCGATCAGTGTCATCATTCCACCCCCAAAAGTATTTTCGCCGCGGCAAGCTGCTCCTCAAGGCTCGCGACTTTTGCGGACAGCGCGGAGACGTCGCCGCCGGACGGCGGTGCAGGAGGCGGCGCGGTGAGCTTCGCGATGTAAGCTTCGCACACCTCCTCGTCAGTCGCTGTCGCGTCCTTCCCGGTCAGCTCCCGGAGCGTCGAGATCGGCAGGATGTCGAGGATTGAGTCGTCATCGCGGAGGATAAGGTAGCTGTTTTCGCTGCCGTACAGCGGGTTATTTATCATCGCCTGTTCGGCGGTGATGTCGTAGATCGGGGATATTTTATCCCAGAGTTGATAGGTCATGTTTTCTCACCTCGGAATTATCGGGAGCAAATAAAGCGTGCACACCTTGTTATCTGTATTGCCGTTGGCTGTGCCGAAATAGAGTCTGCCGCTTTTTGCCTTGCAAAGCTTATATTGCGTTTTTTTGTCATATGGGTAATATTCCCACTGAGCCACGGAGCCGGACTTTGGCAATTTTCCATATGTCGCTCCGTAATTACTGCTGTAAGAAACGCCGGTTGTCACCATGTAGACAAAAGTGTCATCTACGATGGCGCCGAATGGCACGCCGCCGTCCGGGGCGGTCTCGGCGTCGCACCAAAACAAGCACACGCTTCCCGGCAAGTCGACCGTGAAACTGTTCGACTTGTATGACGCGGAGGTGATGTTTACGGTTTTGAGTGATGGTGCAAACCTGCTTAAAGCCGCGTCAGAAACCTTGCCGAAATACACGTACTCATAGCCGCCGGACGCACCGCTGTGCGGATATGTGTCGGAAGCGTCGGATGAAATGAGCTCCCAGTCGCCGATCGCGGTCTGCTTCACCGAGCCGATGAGTTTCACGTCCGTGCCCGGGCCCCAGCCGCCCCAGTTCCCGGTCGGCGAAAGATATCCGATATAGTCACGTGTCGGCGATGTGGCCGACGACGCGACTGAGTATGAGCGGATATATGCCTCCGATGGGACGTACAGGATTTCATCCCGACCTACCCCGGTGTAATCGGACGTAAACTTTATATACTTTCCAGCGCACATATTGTTGAGCGCCGTTGCGTCGTAATCGGCATATTTAACGGTTCGCGAGGTCGGGTTTTTAAGCGAAACCGCGCCGTTCGATTGATTTATTGTGATCGATGACGCAGTCTGGAAAGACACCGATGAGTTGAAATCCGCGTTTTCGCCGTGATAAAAGAACGGGATGATCGAGCCGCCGTAGCCGGTGGTGGAGTTGCTGCTGACGAACGCGGTCTGCTGCGTTTCAGCGTAGCTATTGGCGGATGGTCTGCGCCTCCACCAGTATAGGTCGTATGGAACGAAAGACCCCGTGATGGCTTGCAGTGCGTCCACAATGCCCTGCAACAGCGCTTTGTTTATCGGCGTTCCCGGCTCGGCGACTTCGGTCGGCGACGGGGTGAGTTTTTTCTTCCTGCCGACGTCGGTGATCGTGTAGAGATCGTCACCGGTCGCGACGCGGTCTTTGATTTCCGGTGCGTTGTATACCGGCATTTTATACACTTCCTTTCAGCGGCAGATGTGCCGCGTTGTTCCCGGCGCGGAAAGTTCCGCACCGGCGATAGCTCGATTTCATGCAGTCGATAAGCAGGTCGATATCCGCGAGGACTTTTTCGATGTTGTTCGCGCCGACGTAGCCGAGCTTGTCCTCCGGCTTCGGTAGCTGTCCAGTCTCCGCGAGCGTGTAGTACGCGTCACGGAGCCGCTGAACGTTGTCAAGATACGTCGTCCATTGCGATCTGTACAGCACGTCGCCTTCCTGCCACTCGCGGTCTTCATACGGGCTGACGTCTGCGCCTGCGGTAAAGCCTACGATGTCTGCTCCGGCGGTAAAAGTACCTGAGCCTTTATTTGTATAAAACACCCCATTTACAGTGTCATACAGTCCGAGTGTGCCGACGGCGTTCCGCGCGGGAACGAAATTCCGTATGAGCGCCCCGTTGTCGTATACCTGACCAGAATAAAGTTTGATCGTCGCAAAGTATTTCGCAGTGCCGCCCTCGTTAATTGCGAACAGATATGCCGGATTCGGGCACTGAAAAGTCGCCGTGCTGTTGGTCGCTGTCGAGGCGTTGAGCGCGCAGGTGTTTTTGTTCTGGTCGAGCTTATAGCGTCCGCCCGCTGTAAGCGTCAGCGGGAGAGTGACGCCGTTGCCGTTTCCATAGTCCACACGCACAGACGCGTTCTTAAAGATAGCCCCAAAGCGCGGATTGGTATTATGCGCTGAGTCCCCGCGCATACCATAAGCATATGCGTTGGCAGATGTCGTCAGAGCGGCAAAGTCAATTGCTATTCGTGTGTCTTGATTCGGCTTGAATCCGATGTCTATATACTGCGTCCCGCTCGATTGCAGATACTCGACTTGCGTATATCCCTCCGGTAACGCTACGGCTTCTGCCACCGTCGGCGTCGTGTAAAACTCCCCGCCGACGAGATCATACAGCCCGACAGTACCGGCGGGGTTTTTGCACGGAACGAAATCCCGGACAGTGTTCGAGCCTTTTTTGATCTTAAAATACCGCAGCTTCGCCTTCCCGCCATACGGACGCATTGCGCCGGTATTCCGTCGGATGCCGAAGATCAACATACTGACGTTTTGCGGCGTGCCGGTCGACAGGGTGTGCGAGACGCCGTTGATAGTGATATTGTTCGTCGAGCCGGTGATTTCCTCCGCGAGCTCGATACTGCTCGCCGCCGTGAAACCGATTTCACTGTAGTTGTACTCGAGCATGTTGTTTTTGAAAATGCCGTTGTAGCTAAGACTGCCGCTGTTTTGCTGTGAGCCGAAAAGGTAGTCCGACGCGACGGTGTCCACATCAAAGTGACAGCTAACCGCCATGTCCGAAGTCTCGGTGACGCCGGAGTCAATATACTGCGTCCCCGAACTCTGAATCCACTCCACCTCCGTGTACCCCGCCGGCACTCTCGAGCTCCCTTTCAGCACCGGCGTCACCTCCACCGGATACCCCGCCGACGTCAGCGCGGCGGCGAGGGTTTTTACCGCGGCTTCGACGCGATTGAGGGTGTTGTAGGTGAGCGTTCCGCGCTCTAACTGTGCCCTTTCGGCGTCTGTCAGCCCCGGCCAGTTGCCGAGGGTCTGGCAGGATTTCCGTATCGCGGCGGAGGCGGTTTCGTCGCTTTCCGTGCGGTCATAGATTAAATTGAGGTTCGCTGTATCAAGGCTCATTTGATGATCACCTCCGCGACTTGTGCGGTTCCGGAGACGGTGTGTTTCATGCTGACGATGTGTCCGGTCACGTCGTCCATGTAATCGTATTCCTGCGTCACTTTGTCGCCAACTTTGAGATTGCCGGTGAGTATCTTTTCAGATATTTCGCGGCGGGTGGAGTAGTAGTTGTACGCCGCTGTGGCGAGTTCGTCGGCGTTTGTCCGGTTCACGAGGGTGAAGTCTTTGAGCTCGACTACGTTCTCTTTGTCCCCGGCGAGGATGAGCGGATTCCGCTTCGTGATGATGGTTTGGGTTTTGTCGTATTTCTTGCCGGTCAGGACGCAGTTCGCGTTCGCGTTGATGACGGCTTGGTTGACGGTCTGGGAGACTATCGTGCCGTTCGTGATGGACAGGGAGTGGAGCGGCTCGGGGAAGGTTACGGTGATGCCGGTTCCGGTTCCGCTGTCCGCCGCTTTGTATGCGGTGTAGTCGGTTGTCCCGGCGACGTAGGAGTACGCGGTGAGCCGCAGTTCGGTGAGCTTGTCGCGGAAGGTGGTCGTCTGCCCGGTGAAGGTGTTCGAGGCGTTCAGCGTGCCCGCGACGGTGTCGGACAGCTTGTACAGCTTCACTTTGTCAGAGTAGCTGGTGTCTACAACCGCGCCGAGGGCGAATGCAATCTGATTGAGAGCTTCGCGGCAGGAGGATATCGCGAGGTATCCGGTAAGTGTCGCGTTTTGCAGACTGCCCGCGATTTCGTATTCGACTTTGAGCGGCGAGAGCATTTCGCCGATGAGGGCTGCCGCATTCTTCGCTGAGTAGATACCGCCGCCGAACGGGGAGTCGTCGAGAATAGACACATAGTCTTCCGACTCGATATCATATGTCCTGTCGGAATTCCGCTCGTAGTGCGTGATGAACGTGGTCTGGACGAGTGTGTCGTCGAAATATGTGTAAACGGGCTGCTTTTCCTGAAAGATGAAGTCGACGTCGCTCTGCTTTTTGAGGGTAAAGCCCACGGTGTTGATCGAGACAGTTTCGGATACCGGCTCGATTTCCTGGAGCAGGGAGAAGTTTTCGATTTCGTCTTTCCCGAAGTTACGGACGGTTCCGTAGAGGATGTCCGTGAGATACAGCCGGTTGCGCGGCATATTCATCTTCGAGAAGGAGATTATCAGCTTGTTGTAGTTTTCGATTTTGTTCGCGCAGAAGAAGTTCGGCTTGTCCGGCGTGAAGTTCTTGTCCGACAGAAGGGTGCTACCGCGATACCATTTGATGTTGACTGCCGTCGCGTACCGGTTGGAGGTCTCATCAAAAACGAGCGTGATTCCCTGAGAGGTGTACTGCCCGGTCGCGGTGAGCGTGAGGACGAGCGGAGTTTCGAAGCTGCCGTCGGTCGCGCTCGACAGGCTGTCCGACACGAGGGCGTATTTCGGATCGTCCGGCGGAACCGTGAGAGAGCCATCGAGCAGTACGGAGTATATCTCGCACGGATTCGCGTACATCGGGGTCTGCTGTCCTTGCAGCAGTGCCGGAGTCGAGTTGCTGGTCTGCCCGGTCGCCGATGGGGCGAAGTTTTCTTTCGCCCCGACAGCGACGTCGGCGTAGGATACCCGGAGCTTCATACTGCGCTCCTTTGCGGCTCCATCGCGATAAAGTCGAAGGAGAGGTTGCCCCAATACCGGTTCGTCTCAGAGTACTGCCGGAGGAGATCGTCGCTGCCGCGCGAGACATACGCCTTGAATGAGAGCGTTTCGTCGCCGAACGGGACGACGATATCGTGGCTTGCGACCGGCGCGGAAATCGTTTTGTAAAGGGCGTTGTACTCCGTCTGGGACATACGGTCGGTGTTGATCGTGATGGAGTAGTTGTAGTAGGTTCCAATGAGGTCGCGGTGCATGACGCCATCGAGTGTGCGCCCGGCGTTATCGCCGTCGACAACTTCGAAATTTCGCGTCAGCGCGGTGACGATTGCACCGTAGTCTGTTCCGTCAACTTTAACCATTACCGCGTCCCTCCGTTCGTGAATGTGATTTTGGTGTTCGCGCCGGAGCGTCTCTTTTCGGAGTCTATGGCGTCTCCGAAGGCGCGTCCGACGACTTGCTTGTCGAGGACAAGTTCTATCTTGCCCCCGCGCCCCGAGCCGCGCTGTGCGGCTGTCATCGCGCGGTAGACTGCGTTCTCGATGCCTTCGATGATCTGCGCATTGTTCGCGACGGCAGTCCGACCATTCGCAAAGCGCCCGACGAGCTCGCCTGAGTTCGCGTAGAACATTCCGTCCTCGGGGAATCCGCCGGTCGCGAAGGCGGGAATCATTTTCGGCGTTTTGCCGATGAGGGATTGCGCCGCGCCGCCACTGCTGAAAGACGCTGACGAGAGCACCTGATTCAGCTGTCTGATAAAGGTGCGCGCCGACGCGAGCAGGCTGTTCGCGAAGGCTGAGAAGTCCACGCGGATAGACGTCCAGACGTTCCCGAAGGCGTCCTTGACGTTGGGGAGTCCGAGCGTGACGCCATTCGCGAATCCAATGTCAACGTTGATGCCGTAGCCCTCAAAGACAGTCGACGGTGAGTGGATGCCGAGTCTGTCGGTGAACTGAACCATAGCTTTATTCGCCATGCCGATGAAGCCTTTGGCAACGTAATCGGCGTTGTAGTCAACTCCGGCGACGAAGCCTTTCGCGACGTTTTCACCCGCAGATTTGCCTTTTTCGGCGAGGTCGTCGAATTTGGATGCGGCGCCGTCCGATACTTTCGACGCAGCCGCTTGAACGTCCGTTGCCCCGGATTCTATCCCTGCCGTGATTTCGTCGGTGATATTTTTACCAGTAACCCTGAAACTGTTGCCACTATCCAATTTAGGGTATTTTGTTTTCGCCAACCCATCAAATGCGCCGGAGACTGTTTTGCCGAGGGTATCTAACCAGTTTCCCGTGACGCCTAAGATGTTATTCGGATTATATTTGCCGTTCTTGAAGTTCTCCTTCGATTCTTTGAACGCTTCTCCCATTCCTGAAAAAACGTCCTTGATTTTTTCTCCGGCCTTATCAAAGAATCCGATTTTTTCAAGCGTCAGTGAAATAGCCAGAGGTATTGAAAAATGCAGTGCTAATCCCGCTCCGGCAACCGGTGCAGCTCCTATTAACTTTGCGACGACTCCGCCAGTAGCTGCTGCGAGCGCCTGCCCGACCGCCCCAGAAACAATTCCGAGAAGCGCGCTCCCGTCCGCAGTAGCCGACGCCCCGGCGAATATCATCGATACGCTCGTGAAGCCTAAAGCCATCGGCAACGTGTATTTAAGCCCCGCCGCGCCTCCGGCAATCATCAGTCTAACGCCGCCGAGCGCAGCTCCTATGCCCAGCTTGACGGTCGACGCGAGGTCGTTATCCGGGTCGGTATCGACTATTCCGGTAATTCCGTCGAACAACAGCATCGCCGACGATATCCCGAACGCCACTGCCACGGAATATTTCAGCCCCTTGCCGCCGAGCAGCGAGAGCGAAGCTCCGAGCAAACCGAGGCTGAGAGCGTTTGTCACTGTTTTTAGCAGCCCGTTCCCAGTGCTCGTATCGTTCTCTCCACTCGTCACGTTGTCGTAGAGCATATCTATCGCGCCGATACCGAGAGCGATTCCGAGACCTTTCGCGAGAAGTCCGCCACCATTGCCAGTTGCCGCGACTGCCAGCGCCCCAATTCCGAGCGCAAGCCCGAGCCCACTTCCGAGCAGATTCTTCAGCGTGTCGCCGCCAGTGACTTTGCCCTGCTTGGACGACCCGAAATTAAAGTCAACCGCTCCCACGTCAAGTCCGAGAGACTTCGCGAGGTCTGCGATAGCGGCGGGAATTTTCCAGAGTCCGAGCGAGTCCGCGACAGCCACCGCGGCGTCCTTGATGCCCTTGAAGGTATCCCAGACGCCAGCCGCCCACTCTTCGACTCCTTTTCCTTTCGTGATCCAGTTTTCGATCTGCGCTGCGATCTTATCCGTCGTCTCGCCGAGGTTCTTCGAGAATAGCTCGTTTTCCATTTCAGCGAGCCGATTCAGCTCCGCTTCGAGCTTCGCGATATCAGCGGCGCTTGCCCCGCTCCCGGACGAGCCGGTGTTCTGTGAGCCGAGAATGTTCAGCTCATCGAAAGAGAGCTGATAGAGCTTTTTCATGCTCTTTGCGGCGCTGTCTGCGGAGTCGGCAATATCTTCGTTCCCGCCGACGATGGTGTCCGCGTAGTCGAATTTCGGCAGTTTGAAGCCCGCGAGTTCGGCGAACGCCATGACGATGCGCTGCGAGACTTTGATGAACGCGGTCATGTACGGCAGAACCTTCTGCACAAGCGGCAGGAAGAGGTCACCTATCGCGCGTGCGAGCAGCGTCAGCTGCGCTTTGAGGATTCTGAACTGGTTCGCGGGCTGCTCGAGCGTTCTCGCCATGTCGCCCATAGCCGATTTCGACTGCCTGAGCAGGGAGATCGTGCGGAGCATTGCTTTCTCCGCCTGATTCATGGAATCGACGTTGGCGTTAACTCCGAGTTCGGTTGCGAGGAGCTTGAGGTTCGCGACTGAGAGGTCTTTACCTAATTGTCTGCCATTATACCCCCGCTTTCGCGGTACTTTAACACTGCTCGTAGCAGTGGGAGTAGACCATATCACATACCGTAGAACGGTATCATAGCACTTCGATTTAAGGGATTTTCACCCGCGCCGGAATTTCACCGTCGCCCTACTCCTGTTGCGGAATTTCACCGCCGAGGGATGGTCGTTAGACTACCTTGTTCCCAAGATAGCACAGGATTTACTTGTCTGAATATTTGAAGTGGTAGCCACTAACAGCCCATCCATGTTTGAGTGACATTTGGATTTTGGGCTTCGTGTTGGTGCATGGTTCTTCGGGAAGGAATAATTTTGATGCTTCATATATCGATTTGTACTCGATACCAGTTTCGATACAAACGATAGGTTTTCGGGATTTTTTAATTAAGTCTTCGCGCTCATGAGGTTTGCCGTCGTGACTCCATGTAAGTCCGCCGCAGGTACAAGATTGTCCGTCGGCGGCTCTGTTAAGAGTTCCTTTCTTCAAACCGTTCGCGCGCTCTGCTTCTCGGACGGATGGATACCATCTGCCTTGTTCAATGCAGAATACCGGTTTGCTTGTAGCCTCAGGATTCATGTATTTGCCTTTCAGCGACTTTGAAATTTTTTCATACATTGCTTTCTTGTCGCTGTATGTAGGAGTTCCGTACTGCCCACGGTCATAGCAGTTATAGCCTTTCGGGGCAAGCGTGTCAAGCGTCCGTATCCAGTAGGTTTCACGCTCGCAGAGTTTAGCGTTAAGTTCCTGCTTTGTGTCCGCTTCAACGCGTTCTATAACCGAGTATCCGGCGAGAACGTTATCCCATCCATACTTCCGTATCGCTCGCGCGAACGGCGTTTCCTTGTGAAGTTTGAATGCTTCAAATTTGTGCTTTGCTTGTCGTTTTCTCTCGAGCGCAAGAGTTTTTCCGACATAAAGCTTGTTTCCAACTTTGTACTGGTAAATTATTCCTTGCATATTCAGATTTAGTGGTTCCCTGTCAGCATATCTCCTGTGCGCCATTTCCTGCGCATCCTATTGTGAGATACACACCCCGCATTTGCGGGTTCACTATGTTGTTCGAGACGCGTTCCCGCGTCAAGCCGCCAGATAATTAACGGGTTCGATTTCGCCGACCAGCGCGGATCTCGTCTTGTTCAGCGCTTCGTCGATATTGAGGTTGTAAAGGGACGAGATGTCATAAGTCAGCTGCGCGAGCGCCTTCGACATGGTGTACGCCGTGCCGCTTGCCGTGCCGAAAGATTTCGAGACGTCCATGAAGGTCGCTTGCATACGCATGAACTCGCCGGGATCGATGCCGTAGCTGTCCCCGACGATTTCGGCGTATTGCTGCGCCTTTTCGGCGTATCCGCCCATCGAGACGTGGAAGAGGTTCAGGGCTTCGATATATTCGTTGGCGGATTCGAGGTACGATTTGAGAAATTGCCCGGCTTGCTTAAGAACCGAAATAGAAATCAGTTTATTAAACAAGGAAGGTTTATTCTCGATCTTCTCAAACCGCCCGAGAACCTTGCCGAGAGTGTCCTGCCACCTGTCCATTTCCTTTTTCGGCATTTTGACCGAGTACGCCGCCGCTTTATTGTTTTTAATGAAGGTCTGAATTCTCTGCGGAAACGCCGCAAATCCGCGGGCGATTTTGTCCATCTCGGTCGCGAGCGGAGCCATTGCCTCCGTGAGCCGTTCGACGGTCGAGGCGAAGCGCTCCATGTCGACTGTGTCGAGGTTCGCGGCGAGTTGGGGGAGCTTCGCGAGCTGATTGATAAATGAGGTCAGCTGTGCACGTCCGAGTTCGCCAAGCGGCTTCAGGGATTCGCCGAGCGCTTTCACCTTGTCGAGCGCCGCCGTGTCGAGCGCCTCAAGGTTGTTTGCCGCGTCGCCGATTTCTTTGAGCTGCCGCCCGATGGAGGAAGAGATTTTCACGTTTCTCAGGCTGTCTAACGCCGTCGAGAAGTACGTCAGACTGCCCGCGGCGGCTCCGAGAGCGTCGAACTGCCGAATCGCGTCCCACATATTGAGCGCAGAGACGCTTGTTTGCAGCTTTTTCAGGCTCGACGCGAGGCTCGAGAGGTCTTTCGACGCCGTGCTCGCACTGTGTTCTATCGCTACAGACAAGCTGTCTATTTGCACTTCGTTATCTGCCATTCATCTCACCTCCTCCGAACTTTTCCTGTAATTTTCTTTCTTTATCCTGATATTCCTGCATGAGGATCATTCTCCGTGCGTATTCCTCGGGGGAAATGGCGGACGCTTTTTCCTCCTGACTCCGCAGGTCATATGGCTTATCCGGGTACTTCCCGTTCTTAGAGAAGCACGCGCCGATGGCGTCCCGGACATATATGCCGGTCATGTACGCGTGAAAGTTTATCCGATCGCGTTCTTCACGCTGGTTTTGCTCGTATATATCGAGAAAAGGCTTCATGCGGCGCGGATTGAGCCGCCAGAATGTGGTAAGGTCAAGCCCGATCCTGTACGCCGCAGGAAGCCAATTTTCGTATATCGTTTCGGCGGCGCTCAGGTTCAGGTGTTCTTTGCCTGTTTCTTGTCTGCCGCCTTCGCCTTCGCGATCATCGCTTTGAAAAAAGCGCTGTCGTCACACGCCTTCATGAATGCCGCCGAGAGGTCGGAGAGGTCGCCGCCCCCTACGATGTGGGATTCGATTTCACGTCCAGCCGCTTCGGCGTCTATGCCCGCGCAGTACGCGAGATAGGCTCTGAGCGCCGCGAGGGGCTTTGTGCCGAAAGAGTAGATATCTCCGCCGAGATCGTTGAGCTCGATTGTGGCGTTGAAGTCGATGGGTTTAGCCGTTATTTCCTTGCCGTTGATTATCATGGTTTATCTCCTTGAGTTTATCAGCCGCCGATAGTGGGCTTTGCCGCGAGACCGGTGACTTTGTTGACGGTAATGGTGCCGGATACCTGGAACGCCGAGTTCGAGGTGACCTCGGGGAATCTGAGCATCGAGGGCGAGCCGGAGTAGTAGAAGCTCTTTTCGTAGTTCGGGATGACCTGGGTGAACCAGAGGGTTTTACCCGCTGCCGCCGCGGTCGACATGGCTTCTCTCATAGTCTCCCACGCGTCGATGAAATCAGAGGCCCAGTTGCCGGTGACGTCTACGCTGCCGGTGTCGGACAGCCCCTGCTCATAGCGCTTGAATGAGGTCTCGGAGACCGGCGTGATGTCTATGGTATCGGGAGTCGAGCCGATTTCGCCCCATCTGACGACGTTCGGGATTTCTACCCAGCCGGTGGTGGGCTGAGTGCCCGCGGTAGTTTCGGGGGCGTAATAGAATTTGATGCCGTTGGTGGTCATTTATCATACCTCCATTTTGGTTGATTGAAGTTTTGAATATCGCGCGACCATCCTGTAGATGGACGCGTCGTTCTCGTTCGGGAAGGGATTGCAGAAGGTACGCTGGAAGTTGTAGCTTTGCATGGTCGAGTCGACCGCCGCCATAACCGCCTTGCATTCGCTCTTTTTCCCGCTTTTCTTATTCGAAAACACGTCGACGGTGTAGGAAAGCCGCGCGTTGGTATCTCCGCCGGTCACACGGAAGGAGAGCGCCTCGGAGGCGTTATCGGTTTCGCGGATGTACACATGGGGGAAGGATGACGGCTTCGGGACAAATTCGGAGACAACCGTCGCTTTCGGGAACTTCTTCGTGACCGCCGTTCGCACAGCGTCAACAAATACGTTTTCAAAATCGATCATCTCTTCTTCGCCTCCTGTAATACCTCTTCAAAAGCTCTGTACAGCGGCATTTGCGCCGCTGTTCCGTGGGTGATGACGAGGTTGCCGTCTTCGGCGTAGTAGCCCCACGCCTTCTGGTTTCCTTGCCCCTTGCCATATCCTCCGATAACGAATCCGAGGTCTGCGCCGCCGGGGTGAGGGGACGTTCCGGCGGGGGGATTATAATAGACTCCTGCCCCAAACTCGACGAACGTCACCTCGTTCCCTTCGGCGACGACTTTATAGCCGGTGCCGGTCTTTTCTACCCGGCATTTAACGTTGGCTTCGCCCCTGACGCCTCTGGCAAGGCTGTCGTACCATGCCGCATCGAAGTTGCTCTGCGCTTTTTCGCATATCCGTTCGGCGAGTTCGCGTGCGGCGTCATCAAGCCGGTTCCGGTTGGCTGACATGAGGGATGCTACCTCATCGAGAGCCGACTGTATGCTGCCGGGCGAGAGCCGGACAGTAATGCGTTTGCGCATTGTGTTTTCCTCCGCGGCTACGCGCCTACGTCGACTTGCTTCAGTGCGACGAGGGTTCCGTTGATCGACTTCGACACGCGCCTGACTCGATAGTTGTACGGGGTGGTCGGCTCTGTGTCCAGCCAGACAACCGCGTTCTCGTCGAGGTCAGTCGTTTCGGTGCATAGCACCTTGTCGTAGTCGATCATCGTTCCGAACCCGGCGGCGTAAGAATCGCCTTTGGCAGCGGAGATATTGCCCCACGCCTTTACGGGCTCGGTGTAGATGACTTCCTGCTCACCTGTGTAATTGCCGTTTTCGTCGGTGATGTCCTGAGTGCCCGCGAACAGGGCGTACCAGTACGGAATCCGGTTCTTCGCGAGGGTTCTCATGATATCACCCCGACATACGGCATTACGTTTTTATGGATGTATTCGAGGCAGGACGAATACCCGAACTGCCTCGATATTCCGTTTTCGTTGTGCGCGGTCTCGCCTTCGCCGCCGATCTGCGAGAAGCCGATCATAACGGCGTTCAGCTGGACGCTTTCGTATTCCAGCGGCACGTCGATCACGGTATCCGGTACGCTGCCGGTCGCTCCGTATCGCCACGAGAGGATTTCGTCTCGCGTGAAGTCGAGGAACGCCAAGAGCGTGTCGTCGTCCGTGTCGGGAAGCCGCATCATCCGTTTCAGCCGGATCAGCTTCTCGTCGGTGGTCATGGATTAGCCGTTCGTGATCAGGCGGGCGATCGGGATTTCCTTCGGAGCGAACTTGAGCACCCAGTTTGCGGGAGCCTCGAGCTGCGCGTCGGTGGGGGAGTTCGTCCAGCTGGTGGTGGGCAGCTTGAAGGAGAAGCCGTTCGGGTGGATGCACTCGCGGATTCTGGTCACGAGAGTGTCCTGACCGTTGTTCTTCATTGCCTCGCGGACAACCTCGACCGGTACGTCCTGCCTTGCCCAGCAGTGGCGGAGAACGCCGGTGCCGAGGAGGTAGGTGGTGTACTTCTTGAGGTCTTTGTTCGCATCAGAGCCGCCGACCGCGGTGACCGGAACGCCGTCGTCGATGATGACGGTATAGCCGTTCACGGACGCGAGACCGAGGTTCCTCTGGATGCCGTTCGCATCGGTCTGCTTCCAGTAATCGAGAACCTGGAGGTTTTCGAGGGTGCGGGCTACGGACGAGTGCATGATTGCGAGCTTGTACGCGTCCTTGTTGTCGCCGAGGGTGTCGGTCGCGAGATCGTTGAGGTCTGTCGCCTCGATCTTTCTCGGGGTCGCGGTCGCGGATCCGACATCGACGGTGTGGGCAGTCCACGCGGTGTTGCCGGTGATGCCGAAGATAGCGCCGAGGATGGCGATGATCTTTTTCTGGCGGTACTTCGCCCAGAATTTTGCGACGGACGAGATGATGTGCCCCATCGGGTCTGCGCCGGAGAGCTCGCCGACGAAATCGCGGGCAGTCCACGCGACGTCGCGACCATACGCGACAAAGTTCTGCTGATCTGCCTGAGTCTCGGTCGAGGTGATATCGGTCTGACCGTCGTGGTTCACAGGGGTGCCGGTGAGGGTCTTGTAGAAGGGAATGGTGCCGAAGTTGCCGGAGGACATGAGTCTCGAGGCGAGTTCGGGGTCTTCAACCATTACGCCGGAATCGAGGAGCGCGGTCTTTTCGGAATCAGGCTCCGCGTTCCAGCGGGCAATGAAGAGATCGTCGTCAAACGGGTAGTTGAGGTAGGTCTTTGCCATTGTTTTTAATCATCCTTTCGAAAAATGTGGTGGTGCCGTGTCAGACTTTCGGGAATAACGCGGCGTATTCGGTCGGATTATCGTTCTTGAACTGAACCTGTTCGGCGAAGGTGAGCTTGCCGAAGGCTTCTTTAGTCATGGCGGTTTCCACCGGAGCCTGTGAGGGGGCTTTGACACCCGCGGCGAGTTCGCCCTTGACCTTGTTCGCAGTGGCTTCTCCATAAGCCTTGAACGCCGCCGCGATAGCCGTGGCGACTGCGGTGGTCTTCTCCGCGTCGGCGGTCACGATGCCGTCGAGGAAGGTGTCGTAGGCTTCCTTCGCCATGCCGTTCCCCGCGAGGATGCTTGCCGCTTCCTGCCGGTTCGCCTTGACGGTGAGCTGCTCGATCTGCTGCCTCTGCGCTTCGAGGCGTTCGGTCAGAGTGCCTTCATTGGCCTTCATGTCCTTCTTCACTTTGGCGAGGTCGGACGCGGTTTTGTCGAAGGTCTCCTTGTTCACGAAGTTTTTGGTCGATAGCGCGGTCGCGATCTCTTCCGCGGTCATCCCTTCGCGGTAGTCTTCGCCGAGTAAATCTCTGAGTTCCATGTGATAATCCCTTTCTGCGTTTTGTGAGGCGGTTCTCTCCGCCGTAAATCTGCGTTTTTAGGACTTCTCTGTCCATTGTTTAATAAATTAAAAGCAGCGTCGCCCCGGGGGAGAGGTTTGAAAATCAAAAAGAGCGCCAGAACCGACAGGCTGTGTAAAAACCTGTAGATATCTGGCGCTCTTGGCGCTCTGTGTTGTGGCGCGGGGTATTCCCGCTTATGGCGCGACCGTGCGTATGACGGCGTGTGAGCCTTCTGTCCGGGCTCTGACGACCGTACCGCAGCCGCGGCATTTTATCTCCGCTATGCCGTTGATGGCTCCGAGGAGCCGTCCACAGTGCGGACAGCGGACTTTAATCAGCTCCGGAGTTGCCGACGTCTGAATTTTCTGTGTTTCTGTCATTGCCGCCTCCGGGCTTGTCCTGCCCTGATTTGTCCTGCCCGGCAGCCCCATTCTGGAGCCGCGCGGCGAGGTATGGGATCGAGTCGATATACGCCTGGTTCGGATCGTCGAACAGGTGAGGTATGCCGAACGCGATTTCGGGATGTACTCCGGCGTCGAGAAGGTTCATGAGAGCCTGCGTTTTGACGAGCAGGTTCTCGGTGTTGCCCTTCGTGAACCGGATGTCGATGTCGGCGAGCCCGAGGTCGAGCTTGCCGTATGTTCTGAGGAGCGACAGCGCGATGCGGAGGAACTGCTTTTCGCTTCGTTCCCACTGCATAACGGTGTCTCTGGCGCAGCTTTCCGCCATTGCCCATCCGTCGCGGAGCAGTACGGCGTTGCCGGTGTCTCCGGTTGTGCGGTTCGCGCCGTTTCTGTCCGGCATACCGCAGATTGTGAGGGCTTGCTGATAGAGGTGGTCGATTTCGACCTGAGTCTGTGATTGGTCGAGTTCGGACGAGATGATATCGACGTCCGAGGGGTTCGAGTTGTCCGACTTGATGACGATAGCGCCTTCCTGCCGGAATTCCTTATACTTCTCGGGGTCTATCTGGCAGTTGACGAATTTAATGAAACTCTGGACGAACTGTTCCGTGCCGTCGAGCCGGTTCGAGGACAGCTTGTTGATGCCGTCGAGGACTTCGAGAACGACTTCGAACGAGCCGAGCCGAGCGTTGTTGAGCGGATACTCGATTATCGGAACCGCCCCGATGCCGTGGAGCCTCGAGGACGTGACGGTGTTGTTCACGATCTCGAACTGCATCGTATCGGTCCAGACGGTGTAGATTGTCTGCTGATTGTCCCTGAGCGTCTCCTGGAATGCCATGACCGGCTTCGCGCCGAGCTCTTTTGAGTAGGCGACGCCGGTTCGCCTCGGGTCGAGACTGCCGATTTCGATTTTCTCGTCGTTTGCTAAGTTCCCGATGACATACCGGTACGCGGTTCCGCAGATGTGGTTCCACTCGGCGATATCGTGGTCGATTGCCTCCTTGTCGAGGACGTGCATGATTTCGTTGAGCCGCCCTACCTTTTCGGATACCGGGTCGCGTGTCTGCGCCGCGGTGATCTCGTCGGGGGTCATGGTCATGCGTGCCTCTCCACTCCGGATTTTCCGGCGCGTGTAGGCGATTGGGGCGCCTAAAAGGTACGCGACCTTGAATGAGACGATTTCCCACGCGTGGTTTTCGACGATTTTGTTGTTGATCTCCGGTCGGACGTCCTTGACGCGGTTGAGGATGGGCTGTTTGCCCTTGTAGTAGCCGTAGAGGTAGTTTATTTCACTCTGGTTCCGGTGGAAGGTCGGCAGCACCTCGTTCAGCACCTGCACAACATTGTTCTCATCAACCGCCGACGCGTCGGTATATATGACGTGCCGACCGGTCAGCACCGGAGAGACGTCGGCTACGCTGTTCTGTTCATCCGCCATTCTTTCACCACCAGTCGTTTTTAATTTGAGACCCGGTGCAAAGGCGTGCCGCCGGGTCGGAAGGAGAAAACCATATCCATCAGGTCAGCGTCCAGCGACGAGGAACATGGCTGACAGGCAAAGGGGGTCGCCTATCATGTATATTATACACCTTACACAAGGATTTGTCAATAGATACGCTGTAAATTGTGGAGATATGGCGGAATCCCGTCGTGTGCAGCGTGATTCCGCGATGATACCCGGTCGAGTCAGAACACGCGCTTCTGCACGGTGACAATTCCCCAGTTCCCGGTGGCTAAGTCCATGAGCTGCGCGAGCGAGTCGGGCGCGTCGTCGTGCACGTTCTTGCCGAGCGAGACGAAGGAGCAGAGCCATTCGATGAAGGAACGGTATTCCGGCGTCGAGTGGTCGAAGTCGAGGAAGTGTATCTTCAGGATGTCCGGCGCATACTGGATGATTCGGGAGAGCTTCGAGGCGTTGCCCGGGGCGCGGCGCGTCGAGATGTTGAGAACACACCCTTTCGCGCGGAGCATTTCGTCGATTGCCTGCGCGTATTCGGTTCCGCCGTTGTTCGCTTCGAACTGTACCTGGTGCGGACGGTGAATCAACAGCTTTCCGACCACTTCGGGCTGAGTGAAGACTTTGTTCGCGTTCGAGAACACTACGTCGACACAGTACATCGACCCGTCTCCGTACACATAGACGATAGGCATGGACAGATAGTCTTCTCCGCCCCACGCGACGTCGCACGCGGCGATAATGCGTTCCGGTGATCCGCCAGGCAGGACGCCGTTGTAGCGGAGCAGGGAGTCCGGAGGGAAGACGAGCCCCTGGCGGACGTACGGAGCACCCTGGTACTTCGCGCACCATGTGCAGTCGTCGATAGACGCTTTCATGTCGCGGTAATATTCGGTCGAGAACCCGACGCCGTAATCGTACTGGAAATTCGACTCTCCGTTCGCGTCGAGCGCGGGAATGACGGTGAAGCGGTACTCGGGATTGTCTCTGTACTGTTCGCGGACACGCCCGAGAGGATCCATTACGTTCCAGCGCGTGCCGACCATCAGCTGGAGCGCGCCGTCTTTCATACGGTCTTTCATCTGGTTCAGGTAGATGTTGTACTTCGCGTCGAGACGGGCTGGAGACAGCGATTCCTCGAGGTCTTTCACGAGGTCGTCGACATAGAGGATGCCGTCACGCGAGATGTCGATAGCGCCCGTCCATGTGCCTTCCGCCGATCGGCAGGTCATTGTCGGGAAGCGCTTCGGGTGGTTGAGGTTGATTTGCAGGTACTTTGCTGACCGGCTTTCGATCTGCGCGTGCGGGAACACGTCGTGCCAGAGGTATTCGCCGCCTGGATCGAGCACCGCGTTCAGCTCGCCGTAGAACCCGTTCACGAGTGTATCGGAGTGCCCGCCCATAGCGGACGCGTCGTCCGGATGCCGCCCCATGTGCCAGGTCAGGAAAAATATACAAATCGTGGATTTTCCGACACGAGGCGGCATACTCACCCCGAGGAATTTAATCTTGTGCTCTTCGAGGTCTTGTAGATCGTTGCACAGCCCCATAAGCACATTCCGTCTGGGCAGCCAGAATTTCCGTGCCGGTTCCCTGTTCCATTCGACATACTGCATATAGTGGTCGAATGAGTGCGGCGCGAGCAGGAGGCAGACTTTTCTTTTCAGCTCGTACCATTCCGGCGCGGCTGACGTCTTCGCGGAGGCTGCTCTCGCGAGCATACGGTTCACGACGTCGAAGAATTCTTTCCCCCGCGCGACCATGTAGGCGAGCTCCTCTTCGTACGATTCCGTCGTATTGTCCCGCGCGAGCCCCCTCAGCGCGTCGAAGTAGTCTTTCGCGACCGACAGACTGTCCGTTCCGTACGCCGCGACAGCCTCGCACAGCGTCACGCACTCCGGCAGCCGGCCGTTCCAGTTCTCAAACCCGGGGAGAACAGCCTTTTCCCCTTTTTTTGCCTTTTTTGATTTTTTGTTTCCAGTATCTTCACATGAAAAAGCGCCCATGACGCCACTCTCCTTCAAGAAATGGCGCTCTGGGCGCTCTAAGTATAGGGGTACGGTACTCCGTGCGGCGGGATGCCAGTACGGGATGGTGCGCGGGAATGCCCGCCGATAATTGCTGTTGTTGCTTGGTACTCCGTGACCGCTTCACGCGGCCAGGTGAACGTTTGCGGTATCTGTTTGCTGTCTTTCCTTTGCGGAACAGCCGGTTGTGGCTCGGAGCCTTAACACTGAATCAGCGTTAAGTCAGCGTTATGTCAGCGTTATGTCAGCGTTGAACTTGCGCCGACTTTGCGTATAACTTGCGCCAGTTTACGGTTTGTTTGCGTATTGGTTAAAACTTACTTTGCGCCGGTTGGAACACGGTTCAAACTAACTTCAAACTAACTTCAAACTAACTTCAAACTAACTTGAACCTGACTTGGAACCCGGTTCAAACCACTGCCCCGTTACACGTGTTATTGTGTTACGGTGTTACGGCTTGTTGGAGCTGATTGAGCCTTGGTGGAATTATTTCAGTATCGGCTCGTGTGCTCCGGGAACGTAGTCCTTCATGCTGCCGTACTTGTAGTACCCCTGGTACGTCCTCTTGTTCTCGTATATCGACTGGATCGAGCTGATGGAGAACTTCGATCCGCTCCGGTTCACTTTCCCTTCGCCGTTCAGCTGTGTGCATATTGCCTGATACGTTGCGCCGAGATCGTCCTTCATGTGGAAGACTTCGCGCACAATCTCCGCCTCCGGCTCGTAGATTTCGAGCGCGTGGTTTCTGACTTTGTACCCGTACGGAGCGCGCCCGCCGCTGTAGCCGCCGCTCGACGCCTTGACAGCCCGTCCGGCTCCTGTCCGCTTGCTGATGTTGTCTCGCTCCATTGCCGCGCAGGTGAGTGTGAACGCCTTCAGCATCCCGGCGAACACGCCGAACTGCCCGAAGTCCTCACAGATGCTGATAAGCTCAATTCCTTTGCGGAGAAGCGCCCCTTGATAGTAAAAGTAGATGTTGATGTCGCGCGCCACGCGGTCTGACTTCGCCACGACAACTGCCTGAATCGGCGGATTGCTCACTTCGCCGTACACGATCTCGTCGAACCCCGGACGGTACTTCGCGCCGCTCTCCCCTTCGTCGGAATACCATTTCACGATGTTCATGTCGTTCCTGCGGCAGTAGTCAATTATCTGTTCGCGCTGTGCTTCCAACCCGAACTTATCCTCTCCGACCTGCCCGTCGGTGCTGACGCGGATGTATGCCACCACGTTCGTTATTTTCTCTTTGCTTACCTGATTCTCCATTGCGGTATTCTCCATTGCAGTGTTCTCCATTGCGGTATTCTCCATTGCGGTTAATTCTCCATTCCTTGACAGCGCCGCTGCGCCGTTCGCCTTTTTCTTCGGGCTGACCGCCCCCATGCGCCGATTCCGTGTCAGCGGGGCGCTCTGCCCTTCACTGATTCCATGTCAGCGTGGGTGTTCGCCCTCCACTGATTCCATTATACCACATTTACGGTTAATTGTCAAGAGGGTTTGCGTATTTTTTCAGATTTTTTTGATTTTTCTTTGGTCGGGAGGGTCAACCGCGCCGCCTCCCCGTCAAGTACACCCCCCCCGGGGTGCCCGCCGTGCCGGGACTGCGACCCCGTCGGGACCGCGCGAAACAGCGAAAAACAGCCCCTGAAAAGGTGCACAAAAATATCATTTGAACTTGTGCAATGTGCTGATTTACGGAAAATCATGATTTCGCTATTGACATTTACGGCTAATCGTGGTATAATAGTAAACGTAAAGAGCAACAGCCCCGAGAGGGCAGAAAGGATCACACCATGAAAACATACGAAATCACCTACAACAACGGGAACGGCATCTACTCCGCGAACCTTGTAATTGCGGAGAGCGCAGGACAGGCGACCGCCTACTACACCGCCGAGGGACGCGAAGTCATCGGTTGCACCGAGACCATGAGCCGCCCCAAGCCCGGGCAGCCCGTCGTGACTGTGCCAGAGGGCTGGACCGCACCGGCAGCAGAGACCACCGAGACCACCGAGACCACCGAGACCACCGAGAGGGCGGAGACCCCCGAGATCATCGCCCGCATGGCCGAGATCATCACGGCAGCCCCGGCGCGGAGTGCATGGGCGCGCGGCGTGAGAGCGTATGCGGCAGAACTGTGCCGCAACCTGCGCGCCGCGG
>ENA-ORUB01000654-ORUB01000654.1-human-gut-metagenome-genome-assembly--contig:-NODE-654-length-43364-cov-8.459558_pt1 | contig 43364 bp, 32 predicted proteins | sample MGYA00241918_ERZ509200 | MGnify/ENA primary metagenome ERZ509200 (study PRJEB26280, sample SAMEA2338853) | human gut metagenome | biome: human gut; feature: human-associated habitat; material: faeces... | reverse complement strand
CTGCCGGCGGCTGCTGGTCATGGCCGCCGAGGATGTGGGGCTGGCCTATCCCCAGGCCATGGCCATCACCAAGGCCTGCGTGGACGCGGCCCGGGAGCTGGGTCTGCCGGAGGGGCGGCTGCCCCTGGCGGAGGCCGCCGTTCTCCTGGCCACGGCGCCCAAGTCCAACTCCGCCTACAACGCCATCAACGCCGCTATGCGCGATATCCAGAAGGGGAAGGTGGGCCAGGTGCCCCGGCACCTGCAGAACGTCCACGCCGACAGCACCGGCAGCGGCAAGGCCCCGGCCTACAAATACCCCCACGATTACCCCCACCACTATGTGGCCCAGCGGTACCTGCCGGAGGCCCTGGGGGATGTGACCTATTACGAATACGGCGACAACAAGACCGAGCAGGCCGCCCGGCGGTACTGGGAGGATATCAAGAAAAATTGACCGGAAAGGCGGGCGATCCCATGGACCTGAAGCTCCACGATGTGGTCGAGCTGAAAAAGGAACACCCCTGCGGCAGCCGCCGGTGGGAGGTGCTGCGGGTGGGGATGGACATCCGCCTGCGGTGCGCCGGATGCGGCCACGAGGTGCTGGCCCCCCGGCGAAAGGTGGAAAAGAGCATCAAGCGCGTGATACCGAAGGAGGAAATCCAATGAAAAATCGCAAATGGACCCAGTATGTGGCCATGGGCGTGGCCCTGCTGATGGCCATCGTTATGCTCCTGGGCCTGATTATTCCGTATGTCGGCCTGTGAGGAGGGGCGGCTGTGAAGCACTGTATTCTGGCGAAATTCCGGCCCGAGGCCGGGGACTGGCGGGCCTATCTGCCGCAGATCCGGGAGATTTTCTCCGCCGCCGGGGACATTCCCGGCGTCCGGGGCGCAGAGGTCCTTCCCGGCTGCGTGGACCGGGACAACCGGTACCATGTGCTGATCCGGCTGGACATGGACCCGGCGGCCCTGACAGCCTATGACGCCTCCGCCATGCACCACCGGTGGAAGGATCGCTTCGGCCCCCTGCTGGAAAAGAAGGCCATTTTCGACTACGAGCCATAAGAATACCCCCGGTGCGGTTTACGCTGCACCGGGGGTGCTTTATTCAGACATGCTCCTGCCTGCGCTGGTGGTGGCGGCACAGGGCCCGGTAGATCAGCAGCCCCACGGCGGACACCGCCAGGGTGGCGGCAAAAACCAGCACCGCGAACTGGTAATCCTTCACGCCCAGGGCGTCGCCTCCTATGGTGGAGGTCAGCACCGACGGCAGGCGGCCCACGGTACACAGCAGCAGCCACTTGCCCCAGGACAGGTCCGTCAGCCCTGCGAAGTAGCACAGCAGGTCCTTGGGCGTGCCCGGCACCATGAATACCAGCCAGAACAGAGCGTCCCGCTTGGGGGAGCTCTGCAAAAATTTCAGCTTTTCCAGCTTCTCCCGGGGAAAGAAGATATCCACCAGCTCCCGGCCAAACCGGCGCACCAGGGCAAACACCGCCACGCTGCCCAGGAACGCTCCCAGCAGGCACAGCAGGCTCCCCCGCACCGCGCCAAAGGCGTAGCCGCCGCTGATCTCCAGAGGCTCTCCGGGGATCACAGCCACCACCACCTGCAAAAACACCATGCCCACATAGGCGGCGCAGCCCATCAGGCCGTGACCGTCCACCCACTGGCGGAACTGCTCCGGCTGGGATGCAAACCGCACCAGCGGGCGGCCCACGAACCATCCCACCACCGCCGACAGCAGCAGGAAAATGGCAATGGCGGCCCAGCCAATGAGCTTTTTCTGTTTGGCTGTGAAAACGTGCTTGTCCATAATAACCCTCGACTTGTTGATGGTATCATTATACCACGTTTTTCCCGCTGTTTTTGAACAGACCGTAAAATAATCCTTAAGCTGCCGGGGTGGAGGGAGAAGCAAACCAGGGGAGGGGCACGGCCCCTCCCCTGCCCGTTGCGGAATGCGCCTGCTCACTCCTTGGGGACCTGCTTCATGGACAGGCTGATGCGGTGCTTTTTCTCGTCGGCCTCCAGCACCACCACCCGCACCACGTCGCCCACGGATACGATCTCCGAGGGGTGGCGGATGAACCTGTTGCACACCTGGGAGATATGCACCAGGCCGTCCTGGTGGACGCCGATGTCCACGAACACGCCGAAATCCACCACGTTGCGGACGGTGCCCGTCAGCACCATGCCGGGGGCCAGGTCCTTAATATCCAGCACATCCGTTCGCAGAATGGGGGCAGGCAGCTCATCCCGGACGTCCCGGCCCGGCTTCACCAGCTCGGCCGCCACGTCCCGCAGGGTGGGCACGCCGATGTCCAGCTGACGGGCAACGCTTTCCTCCCCCAGGGCCTTGATCTTGTCCGGCAGGGCCGCCAGGCTCCCGGCGGACACGTCCGCCAGGGTATAGCCGCACAGGTCCAGGAGTCCCTGGGCCGCGGCATAGCTCTCCGGATGGACGCCGGTGTTGTCCAGCACAGACTTGCTCTCCGGCACCCGCAAAAAGCCCGCCGACTGCTGGAACGCCTTGGGCCCCAGCTTGGGGACCTTCAGCAGCTGGCGGCGGCCGGTGAAGACGCCGTTTTCCTCCCGGTATTTCACAATATTCCTGGCAGTGGTGGCATTGAGGCCGGACACCCGGCCCAGTAGGCTGGCGGAGGCGGTGTTCACGTCCACGCCCACGGCGTTGACGCAGTCCTCCACCACGCCGGACAGGGTCTCGTCCAGCCGCTTCTGGGGCATATCGTGCTGGTACTGGCCCACGCCGATGGCCTTGGGGTCGATCTTCACCAGCTCCGCCAGGGGGTCCTGCATCCGCCGGGCGATGGACACGGCGCTGCGGAGGTTCACGTCATACTCCGGAAACTCCTCCGCCGCCAGCTTGCTGGCGGAGTATACGGAGGCCCCGGCCTCGTTGACCATCATATAGCTGACGCCGCCGCCCAGCTGCCGGATCAGCTCCACCGCCATCTGCTCCGTCTCCCGGCTGGCGGTGCCGTTGCCGATGGCAATATGGGTGACGCCATGGCGGCGTACCAGCTGGGACAGGCGGGCGATGGCCTCCTGCCTCTGGCGGGGACCGAAGGTGGGATATACCACGGCGGTGTCCAGCACCCGGCCGGTGCCGTCGATGACCGCCACCTTGCAGCCGTGGGCATAGCCGGGGTCCAGGCCCATGGTCACATGGCCCTTTACCGGAGGCTGCATCAGCAGGGGCTTCAGGTTCAGGCCGAAGTTGGCAATGGCCCCCTCGCAGGCGGCGGCGGTAAGATCGGACCGGGCTTCCCGCTCCAGGGAGGGGTAGATCAGCCGGTCATAGGCGTCCTCGCAGGCGGCCTTGATAAACTCCATGGCCCGGGACCCGGGACGCACCACCGCCCGGCGCAGAGTCATCAGACCCAGCTCCCGGTCCAGCAGCACGGTGACGGTGAGGACGCCCTCCTTTTCGCCCCGGTTGATGGCCAGGATCTGGTGCCCGGCCAGCTTGGCGATGGGCTGGTCAAAGTCATAATACAGGCGGTAGACGGTGTCCTCCTCCGTGGCGGCCAGACTCCGCAGCCGGCCCTGGCGGCGCAGCAGCTCCCGCAGGGTCTTGCGGATGGCGGCATCGTCCGACAGCAGCTCCGCCACGATGTCGTTGGCCCCCTGGAGGGCATCGGCCGGAGTCTCCACACCCTTTTCCGGATCCAGGAATCCGGCGGCGGCGGTCTCCGGATCCGGGCAGTCCCGGCCCTGAGCCAGCAGCAGCTGGGCCAACGGCTCCAGGCCCTTTTCCCGGGCCACGGTGGCCCGGGTCCGGCGCTTCTGCTTATAGGGGCGGTACAGGTCCTCCACCTCCGCCAGGGTGGCGGCGTTGTCAATGGCGGCGGACAGCTCCTGGGTGAGCTTCCCCTGGCCGTCGATGGCGTTTTTGACCTCCTCCCGGCGCTGGGCCAGGTTCCGCAGATAGTTCAGCCGGTCCTCCAGGGTCCGCAGGGCCGTGTCGTCCATGCTGCCGTGGAGCTCCTTGCGGTAGCGGGCGATGAAGGGGATGGTGTTGCCCTCATCCAGCAGGTTGATGACATTCTGCACATGGGCCAGGGGCTTTTCCAGCTCCCGGGCCAGAATTTCCGCGATGCTTTGCATTTGCTTCTCCTTTCGCAGGCAACTGCCGGGACGGATATCCTCCGTCCCGGCAGATTTTTACTTGTGGTACAGCTTTTTCACCTCATAGCGGGGCTGGCAGGTGACGTTGATGCCCAGACGCTTGTAGAGCTTCTCGTCCTCCTCGGAGATGATGACGGAGAAGTGGGCGTCGCAGCCCCGGAGGTCGTCCAGCTTCTTCAGCACCCGCTCCGCCAGGGGGTTGGTGACGGCGGAGATGGACAGGGCGATGAGCACCTCGTCGGAGTGCAGCCGGGGGTTCCGGTGGCCCAGGTGGGAAATTTTCATATCGCTGATGGGGGCGATGATGGACGACGGCAGCAGGTCCAGCTCCTTGTCGATGCCCGCCAGAGCCTTGATGGCGTTCAGCAGCAGCGCCGCCGAGGGTCCCAGCAGGGAGCTGTTCTTTCCGGTGACCACCCGGCCGTCCGGCAGGACCATGGCCCCGGCGGGAGCGCCGGTCTCCTCCGCCTTTTTCAGGCAGGCCGCCACGGCAGGGCAGATCTCCGGCGTGACCCCGGCCTGCTGCATGATGATCTCCAGCTTGCGCACCACATCGTCGTCGCACTTGCCCCGGACCCGGTCCACCATCCCGGCATAGTACCGGCGGAGGATCTCCATCCGGGAGGCCTCCTGGCACACCGCGTCGTCCACGATGGCAAAGCCCGCCATGTTCACGCCCATGTCCGTGGGGGATTTGTAGGGAGACGCGCCCTGGATCCGCTGGAACATGGCGTTGAGCACCGGGAAGATCTCCACGTCCCGGTTGTAGTTCACGGTGGTCTTGCCGTAGGCCTCCAGGTGGAAGGGGTCGATCATGTTCACGTCGTTCAGGTCCGCCGTGGCCGCCTCATAGGCCAGGTTCACCGGATGCTTCAGCGGCAGGTTCCAGATGGGGAACGTCTCATACTTGGCGTAGCCCGCCCGGACGCCGCGCTTGTTCTCATGGTACAGCTGGCTCAGACAGGTGGCCATCTTGCCGCTGCCGGGGCCGGGGGCCGTTACCACCACGATGGGACGCGAGGTCTCGATATAGTCGTTTTTGCCCAGGCCGTCGTCGGACACGATGTGGGCCACGTCCGAGGGATACCCGGCAATGGGATAGTGGCGATAGCTCCGGACGCCCAGGGCCGTCAGCCGCTTGATGAAGGCGTCCGCCGCCGGCTGACCGGCGTACTGGGTGATGACCACGGAGCCGACATAAAAGCCCAGGCCCCGGAAAACATCCATGAGCCGCAGCACGTCCTCATCGTAGCCGATGCCCAGGTCGCCCCGGACCTTCTTCTTCTCGATGTCTCCGGCGCAGATGACCACCACGATCTCCACGTCGTCCCGGATGGAGGCCAGCATGCGGATCTTGCTGTCCGGCTGGAATCCCGGCAGCACCCGGGAGGCGTGGTAATCGTCGAACAGCTTGCCGCCGAACTCGATATACAGCTTGTCGCCGAATTGCTCCCGCCGGGCCCGGATGTGCTGGGCCTGGAGGGTCAGGTATTTGTTGTTGTCGAACCCGATCTTCATATGTGCTCCCTACTTTCTGGTGATTGCTTCAACCCGATTATTATACACGACACAGGCCCGGGAGAAAAGAGCTTTTTGCATTTTTCCCTCCGGCAAATCTGCCGGTTTTTTCAGGAGGTTTTTGGGCGAATCGCGCCGTTGCTTTTTTCCGCCGCCGGGGGTATACTAAAGAATACACCACACATGCAGGAGGATGCGGACCATGCGCTTTCAGGTTTTGCTGAAAAAGGAAAACGTTCCGGGGATGAGCTTCTTCCCCTTTTTCGAGACCAACGACATTCAGGAGGCCAAGGAATTCGCCATGCGGCTGGCCTTTGAGGAGTTCAACCTGGTGAAGGTCATGGACACCAAGCGCCAGGAGCTGGTGCGGGACTTCGACGCCGCCGTGTATCGGGAGCAATAAGAGCCATAGCAAAAAAGAGGCGCTGCCGCGGCAGCGCCTCTTTTGATTTACAGGGCAGGGGATCAGGCAAAGAACAGGCCCCAGGCCAGGAAGCCCAGGATGGCCACCAGGCCGGTGAACAGCAGGACGATCACCAGATAGCCCATGATGTCCCGGGCGGACAGCTTGGCCACGCCCAGCGCAGGCAGCGCCCAGAAGGGCTGGATCATGTTGGTCCACTGGTCGCCCCAGGCAATGGCCATGGCGGCGCGGCCGGGCTCCACGCCCAGCTGGGGAGCGGCGGGCATAACGATGGGGCCCTGGACCGCCCACTGACCGCCGCCGGAGGGAACGAAGAAGTTCACGATACCGGCGGACAGGAAGGTCCACATGGGGAAGGTGACGCTGGTGGAAATGCTGACAAAGAAGTCGGAGATCACACCGGCCAGGCAGACGCCCGCGTCGTTGCGGACGGTCATCATGCCCATGATGCCGGCATAGAAGGGGAACTGCAGCAGGATGCCCGAGGCGCCGGCAGCGGCCTCGCCGATGGCGTCCACATAGCGGCGCAGGTCGCCGTGCAGCAGAATGCCCAGGAACAGGAAGATGAAGTTGACGATGTTCAGGTTCAGAGCGGAGGCGATGTTCTTGCCCTCCTCCAGGGTGGCGAAGTAATAAATGATATAGGCGAAGCCGGCCACTACCAGGATGATCCACAGAATGCGGGAGTGCTCCATCTTGTCGGCGGGCGTCTTGACCTCATAGGTCTTGTCCTCCTCATCCTGCAGCAGGGTGGGGTCGATGGTGATGGCGTGATCTCTGTCGGGATGCATGGCATAGTTCACGAAGGGCATGACCAGCAGAATCACACAGCACATGATGATGTTCATGGGGTGGAAGATGGTGTCGGCGGTGGAGGCGGTCAGGACCATTTCCTGCTCGGTGCCGGCAAACAGCTTGTAGCCCTCGGCCAGCTGCAGGGGGATGGAGCCGGACAGGCCGGCGTGCCAGATGACGAAGCCGGAATAGGCGGAGGCGATCAGCAGAGGATAATCCACGGTGGGAACGCGCTTGGCAACCTCGCGGGCCAGCAGAGCGCCGGCGATCAGGCCGAAGCCCCAGTTCAGCCAGCAGCAGATGGTGGAAATGAAGGTGGTGACCACGATGGCCTGCATGTTGTTGTGGCACATACCGGCCACGAACCGCAGCGCCTTCTTGCAGGGCTTGGCGGAAGCCATGGCGGAGCCGAACACCAGCACCAGAGCCATCTGCATGGAGAAGGCCAGCAGGCCCCAGAAGCCGCTGGTGGAGCCCCAGGCATTGAGCACCTTCAGCGGCCCCATCTTGGTGGCGATCATCGCGAACACATACACGATGATGGACAGGATGACTGCAAACAGGAACGGATCCGGCAGCCACCGGTTGACCACGCGAACGCAGCCATTGGTGAATTTCTTAAACACAGATTCACTCTCCTTTGTTGTTATCGGCCCGGCCCGTCACAATCGGCGGGCCAGCTTGTGTTAATTCTATAACAGTCACAGAAAGTTTACAATTGCCAAAGCGCCGAAGTTTTAACGAACATTTTGTGAAGTGTTACAGATTTCTCGGATTTTTCATATATCACGCTAAAATATCGCAGAAAAGCATAAAGAATCAATAAAGTAATGGAGTTTTCGCGTTAAGTTTTTGGTTGGAGTCACCGAGCGGCAGAGCGATAAGGACGGGTGGTATTTTCTGCCGAAACGGATATTTTTTCCTGATAAGAAACCCGCGCCTGCCGCGGCCGGCCTCTTGACAGACTGTCAAAAAAGCAGGATTGCCTCCGCCTTCGGAAAGGAAGATCGTTACGAAAGAAACCCATCAGGGGTGTCTTTCGTTTTCAATCACCGCATTTTCAGAACTTTTATGAAAGTTCTGAAAATGCTTGCTCAGCTTGTCAAAAAGGATTTTTGACAAGCTGCTCAAAAGGCCGCCCGGACGGGCGGCCTTTTGAAATATTTGAAGCGATTACTCCTGATCCAGGACCAGCTCCATGGTGTCCTGGGCGATCATCAGCTCCTCGTTGGTGGGGATCACCATGACGGTGACGGGCGCGCCGTCCTGGGAGATGATCTGCTCCTTGCCCCGGCAGTTGTTCTTCTCCGGGTCGCAGGTGATGCCCATGAACTCCAGACCGTGGAGGATGTGGGCCCGGGTCTCGGGTGCGTTTTCGCCCACGCCGGCGGTAAATACCACCACGTCCACGCCGCCCATGGCGGCGGCATACTCGGCGATCATCTTGCGTACCCGGTACTCGAAGATCTCCAGGGCCACGGTGGCCCGGTGATTTTCCTTCTCCGCCGCCTGCTCCAGATCCCGGAAGTCGGAGGACACGCCGGACAGGCCCAGCATGCCGGATTCCTTGTTCAGCAGGTTCACGGCCTCGGAAATGGTCATGTCGTACTTGTTGGCGATGAACTCCACCACGCCCACGTCCATATCACCGGCCCGGGTGCCCATAGGCAGGCCCGCCAGAGGCGTCAGGCCCATGGAGGTGTCCACGCAGCGGCCGCCCTTGACTGCCGCCAGGGAGGAGCCGTTGCCCAGGTGGCAGGACACCACCTTCAGCTCCGCCGGGTCCTTGCCCAGAAGCTCCGCCGCCCGCAGGGACACATAGCGGTGGGAGGTGCCGTGGAAGCCGTAGCGGCGGATCTTGTCCTTCTCGTAATACTCATAGGGGATGGAGTACAGATAGGCGTGCTCGGGCATGGTCTGGTGGAAGGCCGTGTCGAACACCGCCACCTGGGGCACGTCGTGGCCCAGTACCGCCCGGCAGGCCTCGATGCCGATGATGTTGGCGGGGTTATGCAGAGGCGCCAGGGGGGTGCAGTCCTCCACCGCCTGCATCACCTGGTCGGTGATGAGAACGGAGCTGGCGAAGCTCTCGCCGCCGTGGACCACCCGGTGACCCACCGCGTCGATCTCCTTCATGGAGGAGATGACGCCGTTGACCGGGTCCACCAGAGCGGCCAGCACCGCCTGGATGGCCTCGGAGTGGGTGGGCATGGGCACGTCGGCCGCAGAAATCACGGCCTTGCCCTCCACCTGGGGCTTATAGGTGAATTTTCCGTCAATGCCGATGCGCTCGCACAGGCCTTTGGCCAGCAGATGGCCGGTTTCCGGATCCAGCAGCTGATATTTCAGAGACGAGCTGCCGGCATTGATAACGAGTACTTTCATGAAAGACCTCCTCGAATTTTGGTCCCACATCACATGTTGCAGGTTCCTTCTTTTTGTATTACGGGAAATATTGTATCGAAATTCCCTGGGCTTGGCAATGGTTTTTGGAAAAAAATGGAAGTCGTATCGCAAAATAGCGGTCAAGGTTTTAACAATGCCCGACACGGCAAACGCCTGTATTTGCACAGTGTACAAATATGTGAAAAAATCGGCAAGCGCAGCAAATGGCTCGTCAGAATTTTCACGGAGTTTGCACACTATAGGCGGGAAATCAGCCGAAAATGCCAATGGAGAGGGTGTCCGTCATAGGGAGACAATGCGGAAAAGGCGCCCGTCCCGGAGCAGGAAAAAGCCCCGGCAGCGCCGCTGCCGGGGCTTCCAGTTATTGGAAAATTATTGCAGGATGCGGGCAGCAGACTCCTCGGCGAACTGCTTGCTGTACAGGTCGTGATAATAGCCACGGCGGCGCAGCAGCTCCTGGTGGGTGCCCTGCTCCACGATGCGCCCGTCCCGGACCACCAGGATCATGTCCGCCTTGCGGATGGTGGACAGCCGGTGGGCGATGAGGAAGGAGGTCCGGTCCCGCAGCAGGTGGTCGATGGCCTGCTGGATCAGCTGCTCGGTCTGGGTGTCGATGGAGGAGGTGGCCTCGTCCAGCACGAAGATCCGAGGATCCGCCAGCACGGCCCGGGCGAAGGAGATCAGCTGCTTCTGACCGGTGGATAGGCGTCCCCCGCCCTCGCCCACGTCGCTGTCCCAGCCCTTGTCCAGCTTTTCCACCACGGTGTCGGCGGACACGGCCCGGGCGGCGGCCTCCACCTCCGCATCGGAGGCGTCCAGCTTGCCGTAGCGGATGTTCTCCCGGACGGTGCCGGAGAACAGATGGGGGTCCTGGAGCACATAGCCGATGTTGCTGTGGAGCCACAGCTGGCTGCGCTGCCGGTAATCCACCCCGTCGATGAGGATCTGCCCCTCCGTGGGCTCAAAGAACCGGCAGGCCAGGTTCACCAGGGTGCTTTTGCCCGCGCCGGTCTCGCCCACGATGGCCACGGTGGCCCCCTGGGGAATGTGTAGGGAGAAGTGCTCCAGCACGTTGTCGCCGCCGTCGGGATAGCGGAAGGTCACGTCCCGGAACTCGATCTCGCCCCGGATGGGCTCCCAGTTCTCCCGCTTGGGGTGGAAGGCGTCGCCGTACTTTTCCACCACCTCCGGGCTGTCCTGGATCTGGGGGACCTTGTCCATCAGGTCCGTGACCCGCTCGATAGACGCCTGGAGGGAGATAAACTCCGCGATGTTGGCGGCGGTCATCTGGATGGGCTCGAAAATGCCCACGGCATAGGTGGTGAAGGTGGATAGAGTGGCCAGCTCCAGCAGTCCCCCGGACACCATATACCCGCCCCGCAGCAGCACGATGGCCACGGCCATGGTGCTGGCAAACAGCACCAGCGGGATATAGATGGCGTTGAGCCGGGCCGCGCCGATGCCGGCGTCGTGCATCTCCTGGGTCAGGGCCCGGAAGGTGCGGACGGTCTGCTCCTCGGTGCCCAGGGTCTTGGTGGTCTTGGCCCCGGTGATGCCCTCGTTGAAGGACCCGGTGATGCGGGAGTTCAGCTTCCGGACCTTCCGGTTCCACCGGAGGATGCGGTTCTGGAAATACCCGGTGAGCACCGCCATCACAGGCACGATGACGATGACCACCAGCGCCAGCCGCCAATTCAGGATCAGCATGGCGGCAAAGGTCCCCAGCACATAGAACAGCGCCCACAGGATATCCGTCAGATTCCAGGCCACCATGCCGGCAATGCGGTTGGTATCGCTCATGACCCGGGTCAGCAGATATCCCACGGGGGTCACGTTGTAAAAGGAGAAGGACAGGGTCTGGAGATGGTGAAACAGGGTCCGGCGCATATCCCGGCCCATATTCATCTCGATGGTCATGGAGTTCCGGGCGAAGGCCACCACGGACAGGGCCTGCAAGACGATCACCAGCAGATACACCAGGGAGAAGGGAATGATGCCCCGGAGGGAATCCGCCTGGATGAAGTTGCGGATGGCGTAGCGCTGGAACAGGGGAATGGCCACGTCCACCAGGGCGCACAGGCCGTTGAACACCAGCATCCCCACGAAGTCCCGGCGGAAGGGCCGCACAAAGGGCGCAAGCCGCCTCCAGATGCTCCAGTCAAAGGATTTTGTATACTCTTTCTCGTCGAAGGCAGCCATCAGGCGTTCCCTCCTTCCTCCACCAGCGCGCGGTCGTCGCTGCGCATCTGGATGTCATAGATATCCCGGTAAATGCCGGGCTGTTGGATCAGCTCCCGGTGGGTGCCCAGGGCGGACACCCGGCCGCCGTCCAGCACCAGGATGCGGTCGGCCTGCATCAGGGTGGTGACCCGGTGGGAGATCAGCAGCACCGTGGCGCTGTGCAGGGTGTCCCGGAGGGCGGCGCGGATTTTGGCGTCGGTTTCGGCGTCCACGGCAGACAGGGAGTCGTCAAACACCATAATGGGGGCCTGCTGCATCAGCATCCGGGCGATGGCCACCCGCTGCTTCTGGCCGCCGGACAGGGTGACGCCCCGCTCGCCCACCACGGTATCGTACCCCTGGGGGAAGGCGGAGATGGCCTCGTCCACGCAGGCCACGGCGGCGGCCCGGCGCATGGCCTCGTCCCCGGCGTCCGGCCGCACGGCGCAGATGTTTTCCCCCACGGTTTGGGAGAACAGGAAGGGCTCCTGGAGCACCAGGCCGATCTGGCGGCGCAGGGACTCCCGCTTCATGCGGCGGATGTCCACCCCGCCGATGGTGATGGTGCCGCTGCCCTCCGGCAGGTCATACAGCCGGTCCAGCAGGTGGACCAGGGTGCTCTTGCCGGAGCCGGTGCCCCCCAGAATGGCAAAGGTCTCCCCTTGGTGAATGGTAAAGGACACGTCCTCCAGCACCGGCTGGCCATCGTAGGCAAAGCTGACGTGGTCAAAGACGATGTCGCCGTCCGCGGCGTCCACGGCGTCGGGCAGGTCCCGCTCCTCCCGGGCGTTGAGGATATAGCCCACCCGGTCCATGGACACCCCGGCCTTGCTCATGTCCGACAGCACCCGGCCCAGGGAGCGGACCGGCCAGGACAGGGCCTCGTTATAGGTGACGAAGGCCACGAAGGTGCCCAGGGTCATCCGCCCGGCTACGCATTCGCAGGCCCCGGTCACCACGATGACCATCACCTGCAGGCACGTCAGCAGGGTACCGGAGGCCCAGTATACGGACAGCAGCTTTCCCAGCCGGATCCAGAGCTGGGAGAAGCGCTGATTCTTGGCGTTGAACTTCTCATCCTCGTACCGCTCCCGGCCGAAGGCCCGGACCACCCGGACGGCGGTAAGATTCTCCTGGGCGCAGGTGGTCAGGTCGCCCTCCGCCTCGTCGGCGGCCTGGAACCGGCCGGAGATCTTCCTGTAGAATACCCCGGAGGACAGGCCCACGATGGGGATGAACAGCGCCGAGATCAGCGAGAGCCGCAGGTTCATGGAGAACATGATGCACAGGTACAGCGCGATGAGAAACACCGTGCGCACCACCTCCACCAGCTGATTGCACACGAACTGGCGGATCACGTCCACGTCGGAGGTGCAGCGCTGGATGATGTCGCCGGTGGGGTTATTTTTGTGCCAGGCGAAGGGCAGATACTGGATGTGGCGGTACAGGTCGTCCCGGATACCCTTGACATAGCTCTCGGAGCCCCGGGCCAGCTGGAGCCGCTGGCCGTAGCTGCAAACGCCCCGCAGCAGGGCCGTCAGCAGGACGCCGCCTGCCGCCCACCATAGGGCCGTCAGGGGCCGGGCCTCCAGCACCGGCCAGCTCAGCCACCGCATGAGGAATGCCGGCAGCCGGACCGGCTCCGTTCCCAGGATGGAGTCCACGGTGATGCGGATGATCTGGGGCGTCAGGGCGTTGAACACCATGGCCAGGCATGCGCACAGCAGCGCCGCCGCAAAGTGCCCCCAGCAGGGGCGCAGATACTTCCCGATGAGAGACAGCTTCTCCCGCCGGGATAATTTTCGGGTGGTTTCCATGAAAGCGCAGACACTTCCTTTCTTTTTTTTTACTCTCTCTTTTCCGATACGATTTCCGGGCGCAAAAAAAGCGCCCTCCCATGAGGACGCTCCCACAGCCGCAATGAGCCTGCTCCCTCCCCCGGCAGGCGCGTTACAGGTGCACGATGGTCCCCGGCACGATAATGACGGTATTGTTCTTCATGCTGGGCACCACCTTTCTGTTCAGATGGCTACAGTATACAAGGGAAGACGGTATTTGTCAAGGAAAACAGGCAGCTCTGTAAAAAACGTGTGTTTTTTCAAAATGTTGTGGCGCGTCGGGCGAAACTATAGTATACTGAAGCCATGACAACCTGAGGTTGCGGGGAAAACGTCGGATTTTTTCCCGGTGCAAACGGAGGTTGGTAGACATTGCGGCCCGTTTCCGATAGGATAAGGCCAAAGAGAAACGGAGGGACGGGGCCATGGCCTTTGGAGAACGGTTACAGGAGGTGCGCCGCCGGGCGGGACTGACCCAGGAGCAGTTTGCCGCGGAGCTGAACGTATCCCGGCAGGCCGTCAGCAAATGGGAATCCTGCCGGGGCTATCCGGAGATTGAAAAGATCCTCTATATCTGCAACCGGTATCAGGTGTCCCTGGATGAGCTGTTTTCCCAGGAGGTGCCCCGGCAGGCCCCGGCGCAGCCCGCGCCGGATACGCCGCCGCTGCCGGAGAAAACCCTGAAAACGGCGCTGTCCGCGTTTTTCGCCAATCTGTCCCCCCGGGAAAAGTGGCTGGGTCTCGGTGCAGTGGCCGGGACGCTGGCCCTGGCCCTGGCGCTGGGGCTTTGTCTGAAAGGAGGAACCACCGATATGATGACCATTATCTGGATCGCCGCCATGGTGATTTTCGGCGTGGTGGAGGCCGTCACCGTGGGGCTGGCGTCCATCTGGTTCGTGGTGGGCTCTGTGGCGGGACTCATCGCCGCCATCTGCGGCGGCCCTGTGTGGCTGCAAATTGCCCTGTTCTTTGTGGTGTCCATCGTGTGCCTGGCGGCCACCCGCCCCTTGGTGAAGAAGCTGCTGCACAAGGACGTTACCGCCACCAACGCCGACCGTGTCCTGGGCCAGACGGCCCGGGTCACCGAGTCCATCGACAACGCCGTGCCCACCGGGGCGGTGTATGTGGGCGGCATGACCTGGACGGCCCGCAGCGAAAGCGGCCAGCCCATTCCCCGCAACGCACAGGTGAAGATCGTCCGCATGGAGGGCGTGCGCCTGTTCGTGGAGCCCGTGTAAGTCCGTAAACACTACTTATATTAAAAACAGGAGGAAAATCACATGCCAAGCAACATCTCTGTCCCCGGCGCGGTTGCCATCGCCATTCTGGTGGTGCTGGTGCTCATCGTCATCGTCCGCAACATCTATATCGTGCAGCAGTCCAAGGCCTATGTGGTGGAGCGCCTGGGCGCGTTCCACTCCGTGTGGGGCGTGGGCTTCCATCTGAAGGTCCCGTTCATTGAGCGGGTGGTGAAGAAGGTCAGCCTGAAGGAGCAGGTGGCGGATTTCGATCCCCAGCCCGTGATCACCAAGGACAACGTCACCATGCAGATCGACACCGTGATCTATTTCCAGATCACCGACCCCAAGCTGTATACCTACGGCGTGGAGTATCCCATGAACGCCATTGAGAACCTCACCGCCACCACCCTGCGCAACATCATCGGCGAGCTGGAGCTGGACCAGAGCCTGACCTCCCGCGATACCATCAACGCCAAGATGCGCACCATCCTGGACGAGGCCACGGACCCCTGGGGCATCAAGGTCAACCGCGTGGAGCTGAAGAACATCCTGCCTCCCCGCGAAATCCAGAACGCCATGGAAAAGCAGATGAAGGCCGAGCGCGAGCGCCGGGAGTCCATCCTTCAGGCCGAGGGCGAGAAGGCCAGCAAGATCCTGGTAGCCGAGGGCGAGAAGCAGTCCGCCATTCTGCGGGCCGATGCCGCCAAGCAGGCCAAGATCATGGCCGCCGAGGCCGAGGCCACCTCCATCATGAAGGTGCAGCAGGCCCTGGCCGACGCCATGCGCATGCTCAACGAGAACGCCCCCAACGACCAGGTCATCAAGCTCAAGAGCCTGGAGGCTCTGGAGAAAATGGCCGACGGCAAGGCCACCAAGATCATTATCCCCAGCGAGATCCAGGGTCTGGCAGGTCTGGCGGCCAGCGCCAAGGCGCTGGTGGAGAACGATCCGCCTCAGGCGTAAAAACAATCGGAAAAATTTTCTGATTGTTGCAATTGCAACTTATAAAGGGCCCGATTCCGTGTTATACTGCATTCAGTCAATGAGGGAGCCACGGTTCCCAAAACCAATAAATACTGAATATAACGGAGGAAATTTACTATGAAAAAGTGGGTCTGTCCTGTTTGCGGTTACGTTTATGAAGGCGAGAATCCCCCGGCTGAGTGCCCGGTGTGCCATGTCAGCGGCGATAAGTTCACCCTGCAGGCCGAGGAAAAGACCTGGGCCGCCGAGCATGTGGTGGGCGTAGGCAAGGTGTTCGGCGAGGACGTTCCTGCCGAGGTCCGCGAGGAGATCATTGCCGGTCTGCGCGCCAACTTCGAGGGCGAGTGCAGCGAGGTGGGTATGTATCTGGCCATGGCCCGTGTGGCCCATCGCCAGGGCTATCCCGAGATCGGCATGTACTGGGAGAAGGCCGGCCTGGAGGAGGCCGAGCACGCTGCCAAGTTTGCCGAGCTGCTGGGCGAGGTAGTCACCGACTCCACCAAGAAGAACCTGCAGATGCGCGTGGACGCCGAGAACGGCGCTACCGCCGGTAAGTTCGAGCTGGCCAAGCTGGCCAAGAAGTACAACCTGGACGCCATCCACGACACCGTCCACGAGATGGCCCGTGACGAAGCTCGTCATGGCAAGGCCTTCGAGGGGCTGCTGAACCGCTACTTCGGCAAGTAAGGCAAGGATAACAAAAGAGGGAGAGGCTGCGGCCTCTCCCCTTTTCTGTCAATCTGTAAAAAAGCAGCCCGCCCTGCGTCACCGCAGGGCGGGCTTGAGACTGTCAAAAAAATAGGATTGCCTCTGCCTTCGGAAAGGAAGATAGTTACGAAAGAAACCCATCAGGGGTGTCTTTCGTTTTCAATCATCGCATTTTCAGAACTTTCATGAAAGTTTTGAAAATGCTTTTGCAGCTTGTCAATGCTTGCCTTATTGATTATTCTCCTCGTTGTTGCTGTGGTTGCCGGAAACGACGTCCTTGGCCTTGTTGACCACATCCTCCACCATGTCGGGCTGGGTGTTGGTGTAGCTGCCGTCCTTATACTGCGCGCCGCCGAAGGCCAGGATCAGCCAGAACACGAAGGGCAGCAGCAGAAGGCCGATGCCGAAGCCCGCGCCCAGATTGAAGGCCTTGGCCAGGTCGATCATCATCTTGATGCCGAAATAGATGTTATAGAAGGGGATCAGGAGCAGGAGGAATTTCCAGCCGTTGCCGTACAGCTCCTGGCAGAGGACATAGGTGTTGTAAATGGGGACAATGCCCTCCCAGCCCTGACGGCCCATCTTCTTATAGACCATCCAGGAGCCTACCAGTGACAGAATCGTAGCGATGAGTTCCAGAATCATTTGTACATTCTCCTTATCTTTTTTTAAATCTCTCTGCAGCGAAACACACGCTGCACGTCCAGTATACTAAAGTTTTCACGAAATGCGAGATGATTTACACAAAATCGCGCTTTTTCTCAGTCCTCACCGCTTATCCTCGTTATTTCCACAAAAATTTGCAGTCTTTTCACAGCGACTGTCACAATTTCCCGAAGAATGGCAGTCATTAGCGAAAATGGGGCTTGCGTGGACAAGGCCGGGATGGTAAAATAGATTTGTTACGCCGGAAGGCGCAGCGGAAAACTTATAAAAGGAGAGAGTTTATGGATCGCTTCTTCCATGTAACCGAAAAGGGCTCCACCGTCCGGACGGAGATCATGGCCGGTATCACCACCTTTATGGCCATGGCCTACATTCTGATGGTCAATGCCGGTATGTTCTCGAACCCCTTTGGCGACGGCACCGATGTGCTGGGCGTCAGCTACGGGGCCATTTATGTGGCCACCGCTATTTCCGCCGTGGTGGGCACCCTGCTCATCGGCCTGCTGTCCAATCTGCCGCTGGCGCAGGCCTCCGGAATGGGCCTGAACGCCTATTTTGTCTACACCGTGTGTGTGGGCCTGGGCCTGAGCTATGCCAACGCCCTGGTGCTGGTGCTGTTTGACGGCATCATCTTCGTGCTGCTGACCGTTACCGGTCTGCGCAAGATCATCTTCGACTCCATCCCCCACGAGGTCAAGGCGGCCATCTCCGCCGGTATCGGCCTGTTCATCGCCTTCATCGGCCTGCAGAACGCCGGCATCGTGGTCAACGATTCCTCCACCTGCGTGAACCTGCACTCCTTCAACGTGTTCACCGGCGAACAGACCTGGGCCACCATCTTCCCCATGCTGGTCACTCTGCTGGCCGTGTTCGCCATCGGCGCCATGAGCAAGAAGAAGGTCTGCGGTGCGGTGCTGTGGGGCATCCTGGGCGCTGCCGTGGTGTATTATGTGGTGGGTCTGATCACCGTTCCCGGCTTCTATGCCTCTGCCATCGCCCCCAACCTGACCTCCGACTTCTTCGGCGCTTTCCGTGATTTCGGCACCCAGGCCTTCGCCGCGGTGTTCAAGTCCGGCTTTGACTTCTCCGCCTTCATTGCCGCCAACGGCACCGGCGCTTTCGTGGTGATGCTGCTGACCACCATGCTGGCCTTCTGCATGGTGGATATGTTCGACACCCTGGGCACCCTGTACGGCGCCTGCTCTGCCGGCAACATGCTGGATAAGGACGGCAACGTTCCCAATATGGACCGGGCCATGCTGGCTGATGCCTGCGCTACCTGCGCCGGCGCTGTCTGCGGCACCTCCACCGTCACCACCTTCGTGGAGTCCTCTGCCGGCGTGGCCGAGGGCGGCCGCACCGGTCTTGCCTCTATGGCTACCGCGGTGATGTTCTTCATCGCCATGTTCCTGTCCCCCGTGGCCCAGCTGATCCCCACCTACGCCTGCGCCGCGGCCCTGATCTATGTGGGCGTGCTGATGATGTCCAACGTCCGCAACATCGCCTGGGACGATCCCGCCGCTGCCGTGACCGGCTTTGTCACCGTGGCGTTCATGCCCCTGACCTACAACATCTCCTATGGTATCGCCTTCGGCCTGATCTCCTATGTGTTCGTGAAGATCTTCACCGGCAAGATCAAGGAGATCAATGTGGGCACCTGGATCATCAGCATCCTGTTTGCCCTGATGTTCTTCCTGACCCGGTAAATAAGTCCGCAAAAACAGTTAATGGAGCGTATCGACACAGATACGCTCCATTTCTTATGCCAACATACCATGCAGCAGGGTGCAGCCCCTTGGCTCTCCCTTTGGGAGAGCTGTCACCGCAGGTGACTGAGAGGGTCTTGCCGCCTTTTTTGAATAATAAGATCAATTTGTGTGCACTCACCGTTTGCCCTCTCCGTCCTCGCCGCGCTCGGCCACCTCTCCCACAGGGAGAGGCAAGGGATACCCACACCGTACACCGAAAGGTGCATAGAAGTGCACGATTTATTTGTCCATCTGCTGCAATAACTGCCCTTGAACGATCGTCAGGTAAACACCGCATGGCTGCGGGGACTGAAACTGTTTTACGACCACCCCGGCGGCCCTCGCACCGGGAGCTTTTGTTATTTGTGCAGCAGGCCCATATGAACCATGGCCCGGTACAGGCCGTCCTCCCGCAGGGGCGCGGTGACGTATTCCGCCTGGGCCTGCACCTCTGCCGGGGCGTCACCCATGACCAGGGGGTGTCCCACACACGCCAGCATTTCCAGGTCGTTGGGACTGTCGCCGATGGCGTAGCAGTCGGCCAGGTCCGCGCCCAGGGCCTGGGCCACGGCCCGGCAGCCGGACGCCTTGGAATAGCCCCGCATGGGCAGCTCGAACATGCCGCCGCCTCGGTCGATGATCTGGCACAGGGGCGCCATCTCCGCCAGAAATTCCTCCCTCCGGCTGTCCGGCCCCACCAGGACGCACACCTTGTCAAAGTGGAAATTCGGGTCGCCGTCAGGCCGCCCCACCCGGACGCCGCCCCGCTCCAGGCGCTTCACGGCGTTTTCCAGCTCCCGGTTCAGGTGGTGGTGGGGCGTATCCACCCAGATGTGCGACGCCTCCTCAAAGTACATATCCACCAGGCACCGCCGCCCGGCCTCCAGGATTTTCCGGCTGGCGTCCCGGTCAAAGCCCACGTGCCGCAGCACCCGGCCGTCCAGCTGGATATACTGGCCGCAGGAGCACACCAGCCCGTCGAATGCCAGCTCCAGCAGCTGGGGCTCCATGGCGATCCGGGGCCGCCCGGTATTGATAATGCAGTGATGCCCCGCCTGCCGCAGCTGCCGCACCGCCTCTGCGGCGGAGGGCGGGATGCTGCCGTTCACGTCCATGATGGTGCCGTCAATGTCGAAGAAAATGATGCTCATAGCCTGTCCCCTTCGGTGTAATCTACGCCCGATTATAACGCTTTTCCCTGCAAAAGAAAATTCGCATACTGCACAAAGCTTCCACTCCGGCAGACAGCTTTTGCGTGGCATCCGCAGACGGCTTGCAAACGCCGTCCCTGCCTGGTACAATGGAGAAAACCCGTTAAGGAGGAACCGGTCAATGACCAAGCAGGAAACCTATGACTATCTCCGCGCCCACGGCGTGGATTTCGAGATCACCGAGCACCCGGCGGTGTTCAACATGGAGGAGTGCGCCGCCGTGGACATGCCGTATCCGGAGGACGACGCCAAAAATCTGCTGGTCCGGGACGACAAAAAGCGGAGCTATTACCTGATCACCGTCCGCTGCGGCAAGCGGGTGGACCTGAAGGAGTTCCAGCGCCGTCACGGCACCCGCCGCCTGAGCTTTGCCTCCCCGGAGGAGCTGCTGCGGCTGCTGGACCTGACCCCCGGCTCCGTGACGCCGCTGGGGCTGCTGAACGACCGGGACCACGCTGTCCGCTTCTGCCTGGACCGGGATTTCGACGGCGGCCGCATCGGCGTTCATCCCAATGACAACACCGCCACGGTGTGGCTGTCCGTCCGGGCCCTGCTGGCCCTGCTCCGGGACCGGGGCACGGAGATCGAATTGGTCGAAATCTGAGAGAAAAAAGGAGAACCGTTATGAATCCCACCGAGCTGCTGTCCGCCCTGCACACGGCAGAGCGGCTGAAGGACACCACCCGCCACTGCTGCACCTCCCGCCGCCGGCCGGAGAGCGTGGCCGGGCACAGCTGGCGCATTGCCCTGATGGCCTACTGGATGCGGGACGAGTTTCCGGAGGCCGACATGGACAAGGTTATCCGCATGTGCCTGATCCATGACCTGGGCGAGTGCTTTACCGGCGACATCCCCACCTTCCGCAAAACGGCGGCGGACGAGGCCGACGAGGAGCGGCAGCTGCTGGCGTGGGTAGACACCCTGCCCGCCCCGTATGATGCGCAGATGCGGGCACTGTACCGGGAGATGGCGGCGCTGGAGACCACGGAGGCCCGCATTTACAAGGCTCTGGACAAGTTTGAGGCCGTCATCCAGCACAACGAGTCTCCCATCGACACCTGGGAGCCCCGGGAGTACGACCTGAACCGCACCTACGCTCAGGAAAACGCCGCCTTCTCCCCGTATCTGACCCGCCTGCGCCAGGCCATCCGCCAGGAGACCGAGGACAAGATCGCCGCCGGAAAATAGGAAAGGCGCTCCCCTGCATCCCTCCGCCGGCGAAACCGCCGCATCACGCAAAAAGCATCCCTTTGGCCGGAAACGCCAAAGGGATGCTTCAGTCTGTCAAAAAAGAAGGCTCACCTCCGCCTTCGGAAAGGAAGATCGTTACGAAAGAAACCCATCAGGGGTGTCTTTCGTTTTCAATCACCGCATTTTCAGATTTGATCTGTTTTGGGGTGATACGTGGGCACCATGTCCGCCACATATTGGCGGATGTCCGGGCTGTTGCTCTGGCAGGCCTGCTCCAGCACCGCCAGCTGGCGGCAGAAGGCCTCGTCGTCCATGTCGATGGGCTGGCCGATGTGGATGAGCTGGTTGGCGGTCTCCCGCAGGCCCTCCTCGTCCATCAGCAGATCCTCATACAGCTTCTCTCCGGGCCGCAGGCCGGTATAGATGATGGGGATATCCACATCCGGCTCGTAGCCGGACAGGCGGATCAGCTGCCGGGCCATGTCGTCGATCTTCACCGGCTGGCCCATGTCCAGCACAAAGATCTCGCCGCCCCTGGCATAATACCCCGCCTGCAGAACCAGGGACACCGCCTCGGGAATGGTCATGAAAAACCGGGTGATCTCCGGATGCGTCACCGTCACCGGTCCCCCGTGGGCGATCTGCTGCTCGAACAGGGGCACCACGCTGCCGTTGCTGCCCAGGACGTTGCCGAACCGCACCGCCACAAATTCCGTTTCGCTGCGCCGGTTCATCATCTGCACCACCATCTCGCACAGGCGCTTGGACGCGCCCATGATGTTGGTGGGGTTCACCGCCTTGTCCGTGGAGATCAGCACAAAGCGCTTTACCCCGTGCCGGGCGGCGGACCGGGCCATTTTATAGGTGCCGAACACGTTGTTCTTGATGGCCTCGTTGGGGCTGTCCTCCATCAGGGGCACATGCTTGTGGGCCGCCGCGTGGAAGATCAGGTCCGGCCGGTACGTATCCAGCAGGTTATCCACCCGCTGCTGATCCCGCACGGACCCGATGCACACCTCCAGCGTCAGCTCCGGGTGCTCCCGGCGCAGCTCCATCTGGATGTCGTAGGCGTTGTTTTCGTAAATGTCGAAGATCACCAGCCGCCGGGGCTTGTGCCGGGCGATCTGACGGCACAGCTCGCTGCCGATGCTGCCGCCGCCTCCGGTGACCAGAACCGTCTTGTCGTTGATATAGCCGCAGATCTCCCCTAGGTTCACCTGGATGGGATCCCGGCCCAGCAGGTCCTGCAGCTCCACCCGGCGGAGCTTGCTGATGGTGACCTCACCGTTGACCAGCTGATACATGCCCGGCACCACCTGGATCTGGCAGCCGGTGGTGCTGCATATATTGAGGATCTCCTGCCTTCCGGCGCCCTGAAGCGACGGAATGGCGAACACGATCTTGTCGATATCGAATTGCCTGGCGGCCTGGGGAATGTCCCGCCGCGTACCCACAACGCGCACACCCTCCAGAATGCGGCCCCGCTTGGCGGGGTTGTCGTCGATGATGCAGGCCACCCGGCTGTTGAGATGACTGCTGACGGCGTATTCCCGGATCAGCTGCCGCCCGGCCTGGCCTGCGCCGATGATCATGACGTTTTCCGCATTTTTCCGGGCCAGAGGCGCCCGGTTGCGCAGGTACCGCACCCCGCGATAGAAAAAGCGGATGCCGGAGGTGCAGAAGAAGCTGAAGAACAGGCCCCACACATAATAGGACCGGGGCATATGCACCCCAAACAGCGCCACGCATGCAAAGCTCAGCCCGCCCAGAAGCACATAGGCCAGTATGATCCGCATCAGCGCATCCACGCTGACGAACCGCCAGATGCTGTTGTACAGGTTGCACAGCCAGAACACCGCCAGGCAGACCGGCACCCACCACCAGATGGTGTGCAGATATCCGTCCACAAACTCCTGGGGAATATCCGTAAAGTGGAAGTCGAACCGTGCCCACAGGGCCAACAGGTACGAGCCCATGATGCCGATGATGTCCGCCAGCATGATCAGGAGCACCCGGGACAGCCACCTGCGATCCACTTTTCCTATGTACAGGCCCATCCGGCGGCGCCCCCTTTCTCAAGGCGGAGTCATCCTTCCTCCGCTTCCTCTTTTCACATGCCATCCCAATATAGCACAAAACAATGAGAAAATCAAGTCGAAAAACGTTGTTTCAATAAGGTGAATCCGTGGAAACGTTTTCGCTTTATCGGCTGGCATACTGGGGCCAATCCCTGGCGGCTCAGCCTATCAAAAAAGCCTCGCAGAGTTCGCGGCCCGCAGGCCGCGAATAAGATTTGATCCATTTTTCACGGCGGCGCCCCCCAAGGGGACTTCCGTTGGGCGTGTACGTCGTGAAAAATACTTTGCGCGGAGAGAGTGTGTTTTCGCGCATTTTATGCGTGAAAACGCGCGGGTCGGAGCGGAATCTCTTTTGTCAAAAAAGGGCAACGCCCTTTTTTGACAAGCTCAAAAGGAGACGGGCCGCGGCCCGTCTCCTTTTGGTATGCTTATTTCCGCTGTTTATTCCTTGCTCTGGCCATGCTCGCTCTGGTCCTCCGGCTTATCCTGGGGCTGCCCCTCCGGCTTCTCGTCCTTCTTATCAAAGTCCGGCATGGGGATAGGCTGGGACACGATATTGATGTGCTTGGCGGGAGCCTCGATCACGTCCGGGGTGGAGGGACGGAACAGCTTCTGGTCCTCCTCCCGGGTGGCGCCGTAGTTGTCCACGGTTTCCGGGTCCCGCCCCTCGATGATGGCCATCATCTCCTGGCCGGTAATGGTCTCCTTCTTCAGCAGATACGCCGCGATTTTGTCCAGCAGTTCCCGGTTTTCGCTGAGGATCTGCTTGGCGTCCTGGTGACACTGGCGGATGATGGCGATGGTGGCCCGGTCCGCCGCGGCATACGTCTCCTGGGCGCAGGTCATGGAGTACCCGCCGTCCAGATACTGGCTCTGCACGGTGCCCAGGGCCATCATGTCGAACTCGTCGCACATACCGAAGCGGGCCACCAGATTCCGGGCCATTTCCGTGGCCCGCTCGATGTCGTTGGCTGCGCCGGAGGTCATGGTGTTGCACACGATCTCCTCCGAGGACCGGCCTGCCAGCAGGGTCCGGATCTCCGCCAGAATGTCCTCCCTGGACATGAGGAACTTCTCCTCCTCCGGCAGGTGCAGGGTGTAGCCCAGGGCCCCCTGGGTGTGGGGTACGATGGTGATCTTGCTGACGGGCTGGGCATTCTTCTGCTTGGCCGCCACCAGGGCGTGGCCCACCTCGTGATAGGCGATGATGCGCTTTTCCTCCTGGGTGATGACGGTGCCCTTCTTCTCGGAGCCTGCGATGACGGTTTCAAAGGCCGCCAGCAGGTCGTTCTGGTTCACGGCCTTGCGGCCCTTGCGCACGGCCCGCAGGGCCGCCTCGTTCACCAGGTTCGCCAGGTCCGCGCCCACGCAGCCTGCGGTGGCCTGGGCGATCTTGTCCAGGTTCACGTCCTCCGCCAGGCGGATGTTCCGGGTGTGGACCTGCAGGGTGGCAAGTCTGCCCGCCAGATTGGGCCGGTCCACGGTGATGCGCCGGTCGAAGCGGCCGGGCCGCAGCAGGGCCTTGTCCAGCACCTCCGGCCGGTTGGTGGCTCCCAGCACGATAACGCCCTTGCTGGGGTCGAAGCCGTCCAGCTCCGCCAGCAGCTGGTTCAGAGTCTGCTCTCGCTCGTCGTTGCCGCCGAAGCGTCCGCCGTCCCGGGATTTGCCGATGGTGTCGATCTCGTCGATGAAGATGATGCAGGGAGCCACCTTGGCGGCCTCCTTGAACAGGTCACGGACCCGGGACGCGCCCACGCCCACGAACATCTCCACAAAGTCCGAGCCGGAGATGGAGAAGAAGGGGACGTTGGCCTCGCCGGCCACGGCCTTGGCAAGCAAAGTCTTGCCGGTACCGGGAGAGCCCACCAGCAGAGCGCCCTTGGGCAGTCTTGCACCGATGGCCGTGTACTTCTGGGGGTTGTGGAGGAAGTCGATGATCTCCTCCAGCGACTCCTTGGCCTCGTCCTGACCGGCCACGTCCTTGAAGGTGACGCCGGTGGACTTCTCCATATACACCTTGGCATTGGATTTGCCCACGCTGCCGATGCCGCCGATGCCGCCGTTTTTGGCCATGATCCGCATCACCAGCATGAACAGGGCCGCCAAGACGATCACAGGAAGGACATAGGTGATCATGAACTCCAGAATGGGGCTCATCTGCGTCTGGACGGGGCTGGTGTACTTGACGTTGTGCTCCTCCAGCAGAGGCAGGAGGCTGGCGTCGTTGAGAGCGGTGGTATACAGGATCAGAGGCGTTTTCTCGCTCTGGGTATAGCTCTTGGGTTCCTTGTTCTTATCGGCGGCCTCCTCGGTGTAGACGTAGCCGTCCACGGGGGTGGCATACAGGACGCCCTTCTCGATCTTCAGCTCCGCCACCTGATCCTCCTGAATGAGGTCGATGAGCTGGCTGTACGGGATCTCATGGCTGCTGGCCCGCTTGGTGAGATTGTTGCTGTAAGCGTTGATATAGTTGAACACCACCGTCAGCACCAGCGCCCAGATGATGAGGGTCACCACCCCCCGCATATTGCGGTTGCGGTTTTGGTTATTTTTCTGGTCTTTCTTGTTGTTGGGATCCATGTCGGTCTCCTTCCATGCAGCCCCGCCGGGCGGGGCGCAGAAGTGCTTTAATTTCCGTGTAGTATATCACAATTCGGATATCTTCACAAGGCGAACGGCGGGAATTTTCCTGTAAAATTTCTATGAATGGCGCTTTATCTCCCGGCCAGAGTATGGTATACTGAAACCAATTATGTATGCATTGCGAGGAAAATTCCTATGAGAGACAACGAACAGAGACGGCCGGAGGCAGAGGCGGACGGCATCATCGAGGGCCGCAACGCCGTGATCGAGGCCCTGCGGGCCGGAACGGCCATGGATAAGATCTATCTGGCCAAGGGGGAGACGGACAAGACCTTGGGCCACATCGCCTCCAAGGCACGGGCCCAGGGCATCGTGGTGGTGGAGGCCGACCGGCGGAAGCTGGACGGCATGAGCCGCACCCACGCCCATCAGGGGGTCATTGCGCTGGCCGCCGTGCGGGAGTATGTGACGGTGCAGAGCCTGCTGGACGCTGCCGCCGCCAAGGGGGAGCCGCCGCTGCTGGTGGTCTGCGATGAGATCTCCGACCCCCACAATCTGGGGGCCATCCTCCGCACCGCCGAGTGCGCCGGAGCCCACGGGGTCATCATCCCCAAACGCCGCAGCGCCGGTTTGACGGCCATTGTGGCCAAGACCTCCGCCGGAGCCGTCAGCTATATGCCGGTGGCACGGGTGGCCAATATCCCGTCCCTGCTGAAGGATCTGAAAAAGCAAGGCGTCTGGGTGTTCGGCACTGCCGCCGAGGGAACGACCCGGCTCTATGACGCCGATCTCAAGGGCCCGGCGGCCATTGTCATCGGCTCCGAGGGCGACGGCATGAGCCGCTTGGTGGCAGAAAACTGCGATTTTCTGGTGAGCATCCCCATGCGGGGGAGGATATCTTCCCTGAACGCATCGGCGGCGGCTGCCATCTTGCTGTATGAGGCGGTGCGGCAGCGCACCGTGTAAGGACCCGGAGCATCTAAAAGAGAGGTACCATGGAACACCGAGAGGATCACAACGAAATACCGGAGTTTACCCTGGAGGATATTCTGGCGGAGTTCGGCAGCGGCAGCGACCTGTACCGGACGGAGGATCTGCCTGCGGAGGAAAACTCCCCGGAGCCTGCTCCGGCAGAAGCCCCTGCTCAGCAGGAAGCTTCCGCAGAGCCGGAGCCCCACGCTGAACCGGAGACCTCTGCTGCGGTGAAAACCACCCAACAGCCGGAAGGACTGCGATTCACCCCCGACACCGACCCGGTGGATATGGATTTCCCGGCGGAGGTGCTGGAGGAGGTATTTTCCTCCGGCGGCCCGCTGCTGCCGGAGGAGGACCAGCCGTCCGAAACCCAGATCATCCACTTCCCGCACCAACCGGTACCGGAGGAGGACGGGAAACCGGCGGCGGAGACCGCCCCCGAAGAAGTACCCGCAGAGGAGAAGGCCCCGGAGCAGGAAACGGCGGAGCAGCCGCAGGGATCAGCGGAACCGCCGGAACCGCAGGAGGCCCCTAAAGTCTCCTTGGAGCGGATCATGAACGACACGGTCTCCTCTGTGCTGGAGGAGCAGGAGGACGGCATTCTGGAGGAACGCCCACCCCTGCGAGAGGTGCTGCGGCACTGGTGGGAGAAGCTGACAAGGCCACGCACCGCCACCCCCATCCCGCAGGATACGGAGACTCTGTGGGAGCAGCCGCAGGAGCCTCAGCCGGAGCCGGAACCCGATCCGGAGCCGGATATGGACGTGGCCGTCCGGGCCGAGAAGCGCCGCTGCGCCCGCTTAAAACGCCAGTGCTGGTGCGTGCTGCCGGAGGCGGTGTTGCTGACGGTGCTGTCCGTGCTGGACGGGCTGGAACTGTATGTTCCCCAGCTGTGGGCGGCATTGCCCGTGCTGCGGGGGATCATCCCCGGCGGATTGCTGCTGCTGGCACTGGCCCTGTCGGGCCGGGTCTGGCGCAGCGCCCGCAAGCAGCTGTCCCAGCGCCGCATCACCTGCGAGACGGCGGCGCTGCTGGCATCGCTGGTGTGTTTGGGGGACTGCGTCTACGCCGCCTTGGGCTGCGGGGAGCAGCTGCCGCTGGCGGCCGTCCCGGTCATCTCCCTGCTGCTGTGTCTGTGGGGCCAGCTGCTGGCGGCCAAAGCCCGGCTCGCAGGCTTCCGGCTGGCCGATCTGGGGGGTGAGCCGCCCTATAACGTATCCGTGACTCCCGCCGGGGCCTGCAAGCAGCAGGGAACGGCGGAGGGCTTCTACCGCCTCTCCCACCAGCCGGATGTCTCCTATCGCTGGCAGATCATCCTGACACCGCTGGCGCTGGCCGCTGCCTCCATTCTGGCGGCGGTGGTGTGCTTCGGCGGGGAGGGGCAGCCGGTGCGGCCCCTGTGGATCTGGTCGGCATTGCTGTCCGGCGGACTGCCGCTGGCTCTGCCGGTGGCGGGAACGCTGCCCCTGTCATCGCTGAACCGGCGTCTGAACCGCAGCGGCAGCGCCGTGGCAGGTTATGCCGGGGCCTCCGCCATCACCGCCGCCCGGCGGATGGTGGTGACGGATGACGACCTGTTCCCACCGGGAACGGTGAGCCTCAACGGACTGAAGCTGTACGGCGAGGAGATCGGCAAGGTGGTGTCCTATGCCGCCACGGCGGCACAGGCCGCCGGAAGCCAGCTGACGCCGCTGTTTGACCAGCTGCTGGCCAGCGAGGGCGGCACCCACCTGCATTTGGAGGACCTGCGTTTTTACGAGGACGGCGGCATCGGCGGTACCATCCGTGGGGAATCTGTCACCATGGGCAGCGCCTATTTCATGAAAAAGCACCATGTGTCCCTGCCTCGTGACCTGAAGCTCAAGACCGGCGTTTTTCTGGCGGTGGACGGTCAGCTCATCGCCATCTTTGCCATCAAATACCAGCCCTCCCGCAATGTGGAGTGGGCGCTGCGGGCCATGCGCCGCAACCGCATCACTCCGGTGCTGGCCACCCGCAGCGCCAACATCACTCCGGCGCTGCTGAAGCGGAAATTCCGGCTGGACGCCCGGCCCCTGTACCCGGATATCTCCACCCGTCTGGCCCTGTCGGAGTTGACGGAGGGCCGTGGCCGGCCCCACGCCATCATCTACCGGGACGGGCTGATGGCCTTTGCCGAAACGGTTATCGGCAGCCGCCGGATGCGGCGTGCCGTCCGGGACGGAACGGTGCTGTCGTGGCTGGGCGGGCTGTCGGGCCTGCTGCTGGCGTATTATTTCACCTCCGTGGGGGCCTTTGCCGCTCTGTCGGCCCTGAATTTCCTGTGCTTTTTGCTGCTGTGGCTGCTGACGGTGCTGCTGCTGGCAGGACTGGTGCGCCACTACTGATACCATTCCATACCCATGCCGGGAGAGCCAAAGGCTCTCCCGGCATTTTTCACAAAAAAGACGCTGAAAGTTGTATTTGTCAAGTGCAAAAAAATAGTATATACTCTCCTTATTGACTGGCTGCGCCGGACGGCGCATTCGTACCAAACGAAGGGAGAATACTGTATATGACTGCCAATGACATTCGCAACATCTGCCTGCTGGGTCACGGTGGCTCCGGCAAGACGACGCTGGCCGAGCAGATGCTCTTCATGACCAAGGGAACGGATCGTCTGGGCCGTACCGCCGACGGCAACACCGTCTGCGACTACGACGCCGAGGAGATCAAGCGCCAGATCTCTATTTCTCTGGCCTTTGCCCCGGTCAAATATAAGGACGTCCGCATCAACGTCATGGACGCTCCCGGCAACTTTGATTTCTCCGGCGAGGCTGTTTCCGCCATCCGTGCCGCCGAGTGCGCCGTGCTGGTGGGTGCCGCCAAGGACGGCCTGTCCGTGGGTATGGAGCGCAGCTGGAAGCTGCTGGGCAAGAAGCCCCGCATGATCTTCGTCAACCGCACCGACGAGGACAACAGCGACTATCAGGCCTGCCTGGATGCTCTGAAGGGCAAGTTCGGCCAGTCCGTGGTTCCCATTGTGGCCCCGGTCATTGACGGCAACAAGAAGGTCACGGGCATCGTGGACCTGCTGCATAACACCGCTTACGAGGTCAAGGGCGGCAAGGCCGCTGCCTGCGCCATTCCCGCCGATATGGCCGACGAGGTGGAGGCCCTGCGGGCCGAGCTGATGGAGGCCGCCGCCGGCTCCGACGAGGAGCTGATGGAGAAGTTCTTCGACACCATGGAGCTGTCCGCCGAGGACATGGCCCGCGGCCTGAAGCTGGGCGTCCGGGACGGCAGTGTTTGCCCGGTGCTGTGCGGCTCCGCCGTCACCGGTCTGGGCGTGGAGATGCTGATGCAGACCATTCTGGATCTGGTCCCCGTGGCCACGGATATGCCCGCCGAGACGGCGCAGGATGACGACGGCAACGACGTCGAGGTGGCCTGCGATCCCAACGGCCCCACCGCTGCCATCGTCTTTAAGACCATCTCCGATCAGTACGGCAAGTACTCCATGGTGAAGGTGCTCCGTGGCAGGATCACCAGCGATATGGCCCTGTATAACCCCGCCACCGGCAACACCGAGAAGCTGGGCCGCCTGTACATCATGAAGGGCAAGAAGGGCGAGGAGGTCAAGGAGATCTGCTGCGGCGACATCGGCGCCATCGGCAAGATGGATAAGGTCAAGACCGGCAACACCCTGTGCGACCCCAAGCACATCGTGCGTCTCCACGGCATGGACTATGCCCAGCCCTGCTACAGCCGTGCCATCTCCCCCAAGACCAAGCAGGAGGTGGAGAAGCTGGGTACCGGCCTCAACAAGCTCAACGAGGAGGATCCCACCTTCCACGTGGTCAACAACGCCGAGACCCACCAGACCGTGATCTCCGGCGCCGGCGATATCCAGATCGACGTGCTGTGCTCCAAGCTCAAGACCCGCTTCGGCGTGGATGCCGAGCTGTCCGCTCCCAGAGTGGCTTACCGTGAGAAGATCCGCTCCACCGTCCGCAAGCAGGGCCGCTATAAGAAGCAGACCGGCGGCAGCGGCCAGTTCGGTGACGTGCATATCATCTTCGAGCCTCAGACCGAGCAGGAGGATATGATCTTCGCTGAGAACGTGTTCGGCGGCTCCGTGCCAAAGAACTACTTCCCCGCCGTGGAAAAGGGCCTGCGTGAGAGCTGCCTGCACGGCGTGCTGGCGGGCTATCCCGTGGTGTACCTGAAGGCGACGCTGGTGGACGGCTCCTACCACCCGGTGGACTCCTCCGAAATCGCTTTCAAGCTGGCCGCCAATCTGGCCTTCAAGGCCGCTCTGCCGGAGGCCAAGCCCGTGCTGATGGAGCCCATCGGTGAGCTGAAGGTCACGGTGCCTGACAACTACGTGGGCGACGTCATGGGTGACCTGAATAAGCGCCGGGGCCGCGTCATGGGCATGAACCCCACCGGCGACGGCGAGACCGTGCTGGAGGCCGAGGTCCCCATGGCCGAGATGATGAGCTACGCCATCGATCTGCGGTCCATGACTCAGTCCCGTGGTACCTTCACCTTCAACTTCGTCCGCTACGAGGATTGCCCCGCTGCGGCGCAGGAGAAGGCCATTGCCGAGGCCAAGGCTCTGGCCGATGCCGAGTAAAGCTGCTATAAAAATACGCCGGAGGACCCTCCTCCGGCGTATTTTCGCTGCCGCAAAAAAGTTCATGGAAAGTTTTTCTAAATGTTGCATTTGCAACTTATAATCCTCTGGATTCCGTGCTATACTTAGACCATCCCAAGGGGGAACGCCCCCGAAGAGTAAAAAACCATCAACGAATGATAAAAATATTGGAGGTAATGATTATGAAGAAGTGGGTATGTCCTGTTTGCGGTTACGTTTACGAAGGCGAGAATCCCCCGGCCGAGTGTCCGGTGTGCCACGTCAGCGGTGACAAGTTCACCCTGCAGGCAGAGGAGAAGTCCTGGGCCGCCGAGCACGTGGTGGGCGTAGGCAAGGTGTTCGGTGAGGATATTCCCGCCGAGGTCCGTGAGGAGATCATCGCCGGTCTGCGTGCCAACTTCGAGGGCGAGTGCTCCGAGGTGGGTATGTATCTGGCCATGGCCCGTGTGGCTCATCGTGAGGGCTATCCCGAGATCGGTATGTACTGGGAGAAGGCCGGTCTGGAGGAGGCCGAGCACGCCGCCAAGTTCGCTGAGCTGCTGGGCGAGGTGGTCACCGATTCCACCCAGAAGAACCTGCAGATGCGTGTGGATGCCGAGAACGGTGCTACCGCCGGCAAGTTCGAGCTGGCCAAGCTGGCGAAGAAGTACAACCTGGATGCCATCCACGATACCGTCCACGAGATGGCTCGTGACGAAGCCCGCCACGGCAAGGCTTTCGAGGGCCTGCTGAAGCGGTATTTCAACAAGTAATTTTACAGGGAATTTCAGAGGGGAAGCGGAAAAAATCCGCTTCCCCTCTTTTCCTTAAATCGTTTATTTACCTAATTCCGCATGGTAGTTCTTATAGTCCCCCATTAGCTCCTCAGCATAAGGTGTTTCCGTTTCCCTGCGACGCTGTTTCTGTCTGCTGGTTCTCCTTCGATGTATTTTCCGTGTTCTGTCCCTGCGAATGATCTGTATTTTCCGTCTTGCCATTGCTGCAAGCCGCAAGGCTCAGGCACAGTACCGCCGCCAAAAGCAGCGCAATCAGCTTTTTCATGCGCTCTTTCCTCTCATTTCTTTTGAATACATGAAAAAATGGGACAGGACGTTCTCCTGTCCCATTTTGTTTGGTGCAGTTACTGCTCCTTGTGGTCGTCCTGGTTGCCGGAAACGGCATCCTTGGCCTTGTTGACCACATTCTCCACCATGTCGGGCTGGGTATTGGTGTAGCTGCCATCCCGATACTGCTCACCGCCGAAGGCCAGGATCAGCTGGAAAATGAAGGGCAGCAGCAGAAGGCCGATACCGAAGCCGACGCCCTGATTGAAGGCCTTGGCCCAGTCGATGTTCATCTTGATGACGAAATAGATGTTGTAGATGGGAATCAGCAGCAGAAGGAACTTCCAGCCGTTGCCGTACAGCTCCTGACACAGCACGTAGGTGTTGTAGAAGGGGACGATGCCCTCCCAGCCCTGACGGCCCATCTTCTTGAAGATCATCCACTCCGCCACCAGCGTCAGGATACCGATAATCAGTTCCAAAATCATACCATACTCTCTCCTTTTGTTTTTTTGCAGAGCGCACAAAATACACGTACGTCTCTTTATCGAGTATATCAGATTTTTTGCAAAAATCAACCGATTTCTTGAAAAACCGGCAAAAATTTCACTGCTCGCTCTGGGCCTGACAGAACTGCCGCCCGGCGTGGTCGATGGTATAGTTCTCCCGATAGATCAGCTGGCTGATGGGCAGCAGGGAATACCCCTCACGGGCCATGTGGTCCAGAATGGCCGGCAGCGCCTCCGGCGTGTGGAGGGCGGCGTTGTGGAACAGCACGATGCTGCCGGGAGAGAGCTTGGAGGTGACCCGCTGGCAGATGGTGTCGGCGTCATAGTCCTTCCAGTCCAGACTGTCCACGTCCCACTGGATGGGCTCCATGCCCATGGAGCGGATGGCGGAGATCACATGGTCGTCGTACTCGCCGTAGGGGCAGCGGATGAGGCAGGGGGTCACGCCGGTGATGGCGGCGATCTTCTCGTTGCAGGCGGTGACGTCCGCCACCACCTGATCGGCGGTGAGGGCGTTGTAGTGGTCGTGGTGGAGGGAGTGGTTCATGACCTCATGCCCGGCGTCGTGGAGGGCCTTCACGGACTCCGGGTACTTATCCACCCAGTCGCCCACCACGAAGAAGGTGGCCTTGACGTTGTATTTGCCCAGAATGTCGATGAGGGCCTGAGTGTCCTCGTTGCCCCATGCGGCGTCGAAGCTGATGGCGCAGACCTTCTCCTCCCGTTCCACCGAGTAGATGGGAAGCTGCCGCTTGGCGGCGGAGGCGCTGACGAAGCTGGGGCCTCCCACAGCCATGAAAATACCGGCGGCCACCAGCGCCGTCAGGATCAGCAGCAGCGTGCCACGGCGCAGCAGTAAGACTTTTCCCCGCATAATGCATCCCGTCCTTTCACGGACAGTGTATGCGCCCCACCCCTCCGGATATGAAAGAAACCGCCGCAGGAGATGCGGCGGTTTCTGGGCCAGCCAAAAGAGCGGGAATCTTTCGTCAACGGGGCGGAAGGGTGTGTGCGGGAAACCCGGAAGGGGTGTCCTGCACGATGATGATCCCCATTTTTCAGCGCTTTTTGAAGCTCTGAAAGATGTCTCGTCGTGGCGAAAAGACTTTTTCGACACGACGAAACCGCCGCAGGAGATGCGGCGGTTTTCTTCCTCATAGCTCATCCTCTACCAGCGGCAGAGCCACCTGTGTGACGAACTTTGCCTTGTCCTTGTGGTGGGGCGGTCCCTCCAGATAGATGTTGCGGCAGGTACCCTTCAGCTTCAGGCCCTGCTGCCTGGCGTAGGCCACCAGCCGCTCCCGAACCTCTGGGATCTCGTCATAGTCCCCGTGGAAGAAGAGGCACAGAGCCTTCTCCTCCGGCCAGTCCTGCACATAGGGGCCCTTGCTGCCATCCGGCACCGCCACACAGAAGTTGATGTCGTTGGGCTCGTCGATAGGGTAATCGATGAAGTACATCCGCTTGGCGGAGTCCGTGCCGTACTGGCGCATGGCGGCGGGGATCACGTCTCGGAAGATCTCCTTGCGGTCCTCCACCGTGGGGGAGGCGCAGTGGTAGACGTACACCGTCTGGGGGGGGATGGTGCGGATGATGGGGGCCTCGTTGCTGTTCTCCCGGACCCGCAGCTGCAGCTTCTCAATGCACAGGTTCAGCTCGTCCCGTAGTGTCTCCAGCCGGGCGATGATATCCCGCAGGTCGGCGGCATCCTCGAAATAGAGCTTGATCTCATCCAGCGAGATACCCAGCGTCTGCAAGCGCCGGATGGCCCGGATGCGGGTCAGGGTCTCCGGGGTGTAGTAGCGGTTCCCGCCGGAGCCGGTTTTTACGTCGGGCAGCAGAATGCCCTTGTCCTCATAGTTGAGGATCATGCGTCGGGTAATATGCAGGGACTTGGCCACCTCACCGATGGACATCAGACGGCTGTTGTGCTCACTCATGACGAACTCTCCAGATTTTGCCATATTTTCTTAAAAAGTACTTGCATCGTACATTGGTGTACGGTATATGCTCAGTATACAGAAAGATGCAGGTCGTTGCAAGTGGTAATTGCAAAATACAAAAGACCTGCCAGGGAGGAAATCTATGAAAAAGCGAATCGCCAGCGTACTGGTAGCGTTGGTGATGGTACTGAGTCTGGTCCCCAAGACGTCATGGGCGTGGACCTCGACGGTGACTACCCTCGAGCAGCTCAAAAGCGCCATGAGTGAGCTCTCTTACAACAATACCATCGAAATCGTTGTAAGCGGTACCATCGAAATCAGCGAAACTCTGAACATCAGACCCACCCGCACCACCAACGGCAGCATGGCTTGGTATGAGTATTACAACCAGCGTGTGGTCATCAGCGGCGCCGATGCCAATAGCAAGCTGGTGCGTGCCGAGGGCTTCAAGGGCAGCCTGTTCAATCTGATGGGTGAGCAGGGGTATAGCGGCGCAGGCGGCTCGGATCATCCCGCCTATGCCGCCCTGACCCTGAAGGACATCACCGTGGACGGCGGCGGCGACAAGACGACTGCCACAAATCCTGCCATCTATGTGAGCCGGTACGGCACGCTGACGCTGGATGACGGCGCTGTGCTCCGCAACTGCAAGAGCCAGTATTACGCCGGCGGCGCTGTGGGCCTGTTTGCTGGCACGTCGGAATTTGTCATGAACGGCACCGCCCGCATGGAGGATAACGAGGCCGATTACGGCGGCGGTGTGTATGTGGCGAATATACTGGCTGCCTTCACCATGAATGGCGGCACCATCGCCAATAACACCGCAACGAAGTACGGCGGCGGCGTATATTGCGAGGCCAACAAGCAGTATGGCTCCAACGACACCGCCAAGATCAACCTCAACGGCAGCACGATTACCGGCAACACCGCCGGGATCGCCGGCGGCGGTGTGTACTTCGGTGGTATGACCACCTGCAAGGTAGCCGGTACAGTGAATATCACCGGCAATACGCAGGGGGACGACAAGGCCGCCAGCAATCTGCACGTGGCTGCCTCGGCGGAGGATCAGGCCGTCCTTGCAGGCAATGTTTCCTCCGACTCCCGCATCGGCCTCAACGCCGATCTGATCCCCGCCTATCGCATCGTGCGGGGCTCCTCCGATACCAATGTGTTTACCAGTGACCGCGCCAACTGCGCCGTCACGAAGAACGGGTCCGTCAGCTTCAATCTGGACCTGCTGGCCAATGAGGAGCACACTCACTGCGTGTGCCTGCAGAACCAGAACTATGGCCCCTACCACGACCACGATAAGAACACCAAGTGGGTCGGCATCAGCAGCCTGAAGTCCGTCAAGAGCTACGGCTGCTACTATCTGCTCAATGATGTAACCACCACCGATGAGGGGTGGGGCAGCAACTTGGATGATGTGCGGATCTGCCTCAACGGGCATAATATCATTCTGGAAAACGGGTATTATCGCCCATACATTCATGTGACGAACTATCATACCCTGACCATCACCGACTGCGCTGAGGAGGCCGGTCAGATCACCCGCAAGGACACGGCGGATCCCAAGGGTGCCTGCATCGTAGAGATCGACGCCGGCTGCAAATTTAATATGTTCGGCGGTGAGATCACCGGCTTGGACAGCTCCGAAAACAGCGCCCCTTACCCCGCCGCTGTGTTCAACAGGGGTACCTTTAACCTCTGCGGCGGCAAGATCACCGGCAATAAGTCCCATGCCGTATATAATGAGAACGCCACGATGAATCTGTATGGCGGCGAGATCAGCGGCAATGATACCACCTACACCGATGCTTCCGCCGGTGCTGCCGTTGTCCTGGTTTCCGGCTCCACCCTGAATATGAGCGGCGGCACCATCAAGGATAACATCTCCAACACCCTCGGCGGCGGTGTATACGTCAAGGGCATCCAGAGCCGCAGCAGCACGATGAACTTCTCTGGCGGCGAGATCAGCGGCAACCGTGTCAACGCAACCAATGACGACCTGGGCTTTGACGGCGGCGGCGGTGTGTATGTGGATCTGTATGCGACTCTGGACCTCTCCGGCACCGCCCGCATCTCCGGCAACTACGCCTGTGCGGTCGACTATAAGGAGAGCGCCACCTTCGGCGGCGGCTTCGGCGGCGGCGTGTTTGTGGCGGGCGCCTTTGACATGAGCGGCGGCGAGATCTGCGACAACTTCGCCGGTCTGGCCAACTATAAGAACAAATACGGGAACGATGATCGCCGTGGCGGCGATGGCGGCGGCGTGTACCTCTATTCCAAGAGCGACTTCAGCATGAGCGGCGGCTCCATTCAGGACAACAGCGTCGATGACCGTGGCGGCGGCGTGTTTGTCCGTGGTTACGACCATACCATCACCCTGTCCGGCCGCTCCATCATCCAGAACAACGTCGATAAGGACAATCAGGACAACAACCTGTATCTGGAGAACTCGCCGCAGCAGGTCAGCGCCAGAAGACTCAGCAGCGGTGCCGATATCGGCATCAGCAGCGGCAGAACTCTGGCCAGCGGACAGACCGTCCAGATCAGCAGCGACGCCTGCACAGGCAGCATCCAGTACGTCAGCGCCGACCGGGCGGGCTACGAGACCTATCTGAACTCTGAGGGCCTGATCTATCTCCGCCTCAAGACCTATCAGGTCAGCGTCACCCTGCCGAACGGCCTCACCTATAAGAACGGCGGCCGGCTGACGCAGGATTGTCTGGACCTGACGCCCATCACCATCAGCGTTACCGATCCCGACAATTACTACATCCCCGACGGGTACAGCGTGACTCTCAACGGCATCACCGCCGCCAAGGTCGACAGCTATACCATCTCTGTCACAGGTACGGCCACGGCGGATACCGCCATGACACTCACCGCCCCCACGGAGAAAACGGCCCAGACCCAGCCCCCCACCGGCCTTACCGTGACCCATCCCCAGAGTCGGACGGGCTACGGTCGCATCAACGGCACCAACAGCAGCATGGAGTATCGCCCCGTGGGCGGCACCAGATGGAGCCAGTGCGGCAGCGCCTTCACCTCCGCTCTGGCCGGCACCTATGAGGTCCGCTATGCGGCTACCGAGACCCGGAAGCCCTCTCCGTCCACTACTGTCACCCTGAACCAGTATCTGGAGGCCATCCCGGTTCCCACGGTCTACGGCCCCTTCACCTATAACGGCAACTGGCAGTACGGTCTGCTGCCCGGCGAAGTCTACGGCTACGAGCTTTTGGGCAACGGCTATAGAGCCTGCCGCGTGGGTACCTATACCGTTACCGTCCGCCCCGCAGCGGGCTTCAAGTGGAGCGACGGCACCACCGGCGAAAAGAAGCTCCGGTGGGAGATCGTGAAACGCACTCCCGCAGCGGGCGACTTCACCTTCACCGCTCCGGAAAATCTGGAGTATGACGGCACCGCCAAGGAGGCCACCGTTCGCTGGAGCACCGGAGGCGACCGGACCATGGGCATGGGCTATTGGCCCGACAACACCTTTACCGTCATCTATAAGCAAAACGGCAAGGCCGTGGCCGCTCCCACGGATATGGGTACCTATCAGGTCTACGTCACCGTTCCCGGCAACGAGGACATCAACGCCGTCAGCGAGTTGACCGATCCCAGCTGGACCTTTACCATCACCCACACCGGCAACCACCAGTGGGGCGATTGGCAGCACGATGACACCCAGCACTGGCGGTCCTGCACCGTTCCCGGCTGCCAGGTGAAGGACTCTCTGGGCAGCCATGACGGCACCGCCACCTGCACCGAGAGGGCCACCTGCAGCATCTGCGGCGCTACCTATGGCACCAAGGATCCCAACCATCATGACCTGACCCATCACGACGGAACCGCCGCCACCTGCACCCAGCCGGGCAGCCTGGAGTACTGGCAGTGCAGCGACTGCCACAAGCTGTTCGCTGACGCAGCAGCTGCTCAGCCCATCACCGATACCGTCATTCCGGCTACCCACCACGCCAATGCCCGGCGCACGGCAGGCGACCCCGCCACCTGCACGCAGGACGGCTACGCCGCCTACTGGTACTGCCCGGATTGCGGCAGCTACTTCGCTGATGCCGACGGCAAGCTGGACGAGAGCAAGACCTACACCGGCCCGGAGGATTTCTATCAGGAGGCCATGGGTCACAGCTTCACCCACTACGTCTACGACAACAACGCCACCTATGACGACGACGGCACGGAGACGGCTCAGTGCGACCACGGCTGCGGCCTGACGGATACCCGCACCAAGGTGGGCTCCAAGCTCATCGACGAGGCGGCTCCTGCGGTGGAGGGCGTCACGGACGGCGGCACCTACTGCCTGACGGCAGAGATCACCGTTACCGACCCCAATCTGGAGAGCGTGACCCTCAACGGCCAGCCCGTGGAGCTGGTGGACGGTAAGCTCACCGTTTCCGCTGCCGAGGGCGTCCAGACCCTGACGGCCACCGACCGCTTCGGCAACACCGTTACCGTCACCTTCGCCGTGAACGCCCAGCATACGGAGGGCGAGGGCAAGATCACCACCCCCGCCACCACGGAGCGTGAGGGCGTCAAGACCTACGCCTGCACCGTGTGCGGCCAGGTGCTGCGGACCGAGTCCGTGGCCAAGCTGCCCGCTCCCGCAGAGCCCACCGCCCCCGCCGTTCCCACCGGAGACACCGGCGACACCGGCCTGTGGATGGGGCTGGCGGCCCTGTGCGGCATGAGCCTTGCAGCCCTGCTGCGTACCGGCAAGCGCAAAGAACAGTAAACTCCCTATCACGCGCCATAACTCCCTATAAAAAACCACGGGCCCTCCCCCCAAGTGGGGGAGAGCCCGTGGCTGGCGACACAAAACCAACCGGAGCCGCAAATCTCCGGCAGATTTTGTCACAGCTCTGTTTGGTAGGTTACAGACTGCGATGGTCGCTGAGTACCTGGAGCGGCTCCACCGAGGAGCCGCCCAGGTCGGAGGAGACGTTGACACTGGGGCGGAGCTCATAATCGCTGCCGCTTGTGCTTCGGGCGCCCTGCGTGGAGCAGCGGTCGTATTCCACCTTCATCACCGAGGCGATGGTGTGGCGGCCGTAGTCGTCCAACTGGGCATACTGATCCAGCAGCTGCTGGGTGTCCTCCGTCAGATAGAAGGAGGCATCGCTGGAGATGGCCTTGATCCCCAGCGTCTGGCAGATCTGCACCACCGTATCAAAGGAGGAACCTCCGATGCCGTTGTGCAGCGCACTGTTGATGGTAGATAGGGGGATATTGACCGCAAAAGCAAACTGCCGCACGCTCTTGTACTGACGGGAAATTTCGGTTTTGACGATTCTCGTTAAGTTATCCATAGTTTAGACCCTCTTTACAAATTTTTCCATGCACGGGAGACAACTCCGACTGTACGTATTATAACACGCTTTTTTTCAAATGCCAATACTAAATAGTGAATAGTTTCTTAATTTTCAGCGGAAAAAACAAAATTTTACAGAAAAGTAATATTTTTGTAATATTTATGATAAAAAACAGGTGGGAGATTTCCGTGTAATGGAAAATCTCCTTTTATTTTGCTCACAGCTGTGCTACAATAATAAGCTGAAACAGAGAGGAGCGAACTATGCGTAAAGGCACTCACCCCCGCACGGCGCTGGGGCAAACGGCGGCGCAGATGATCCGCCGGTACTATCTCCATGACGTGGCACGGGACAGCGCAGCCCTGACCTACTACCTGCTGTTCGCCATTTTCCCGCTGCTGATCTTCGTCAGCACCCTGCTGGGTATTCTGGAGCTGGATGTGGACAGCATCGTCACCGGCCTGCGGCAGATCGTGCCGGGGGACGTGGCGGAGGTGGTGCGGGGCTATCTGGAATACGTTTCCGGCAACGCCAGCCGCCAGCTCATGTGGTTCAGTCTGGTGTTTTCCATCTGGTTCCCCATGCGGGCCACCGGCTGCCTGCTGCACTCGCTGCGCAAGGCCTTCGGTAAGGGCCAGCCCAAGAACATCCTGCTGGATCAGCTGAAAATTTTTCTCTTCGCCATCTGGCTCATGGTATCCATCGGCCTGACGCTGCTGATGATCACCGTGGGCCGCCGGGCGCTGTACTTTGTGTCGGGGATCATCACCGTACCGGACGGCTTCATCAACCTCTGGAGCAAGCTCCGCTTCGTGGCGGTGGCGCTGCTGATGTTCGTGCTGGTGACGGTGCTGTATATGCTGGCGCTGGGCCGCCGATGCCCGCTGCGGGAGGTGGCACCGGGCGTGGCCGTGTCGCTGGCGGCGTGGATGCTGCTGTCGCTGGCCTTCTCCTATTATGTGGAAAATCTGGCACACTATACCCAGCTCTACGGCTCCATCGCCACCATTGTGGTGGTGCTGCTGTGGCTGTATATGAGCGGGACGGTGCTGATTTTAGGCGGTGAGCTGAATGCGGTGGTGCTGCACCGGCGCACCCAGCGCCGTCGTGCGGCAGAGGAAAAGGCAGCGGAAAAGGCTGCCCGGCCGACACGGCAGGAAGCTGCGGCGCAGAAGCCTTCCGGGTCGACGCAGCCGCCCCGACAGCCACAGCCGCCTAAACCGGCAGAGCAACCGGAAAAGGCGGATCCACCCAAACCGGCGGAGCCACCTAAGCAGACGCAGGGGCAGCCGCCGCAAGAAGCAATACCTCCGGAAAAAGAGCAGCCGGAACGACCGGGAAAGGAACAGTCAGGCTCATGAAGATCATCATTGTAGGAAACGGAAAGGTGGGCTACGCTATCGCCCGCCAGCTGGCGGTGGAGGGCCACGACATCACCATGGTGGACTCCTCCCCGGTGGCGCTGGCCCGTGCCGACAGCACTCTGGACATCATGTGCGTGGAGGGCAACGGCGCCAGCATCAGCGTGCTGGAGGAGGCCGGTGCCCGGACGGCGGATCTGGTCATCGCTGTCAGCAATCTGGACGAGACGAATCTGGTGTGTTGCCTCATCGCCAAAACCATGGGGGCCAAGCACACCATCGCACGGGTGCGGAATCCGGACTACCGCCGGGACGCCGCCCTGCTGAAGCGGGAGATCGGGATGGACATGGTCATCAACCCCGATCTGGCGGCGGCACGGGAGATCGCCCGCATCCTCAGCTTCCCCTCCGCCTCCTCCGTGGAGCCCTTCGCCGGCGGCCGTATCGACATGATCGGCATACAGGTGACGGAGCGGGACCGGTTTTACGGGGTGGCCCTCAGCGAGTTCCATCGTATCCGCTCGGCGGAGGTGCTGATCTGCGCTGCCCAGCGGGGGGACGAGTGCATCATCCCCAACGGCAACTTTGTGCCGAGGGAGGGCGACAAGCTCTACATGGTGGGTACCAAGTCCGAGCTCCAGAAGATGCTGCGGGCTATGGGCCGCACCCAGCAGCGGGTCAAGACCGTGTCCCTGCTGGGGGGCAGCCGCATCGCCATGTATCTCACGTGGGAGCTGGCGGTGAGCAATACCAAGGTCTGCATCGTGGAGCAGAAGCACGATAAGTGCCTTCAGCTGGCGGCCCAGCTGCCTACGGCCATGATCATCGAGGGCGACGGCACGGAGGAGGAGCTGCTGACCAGCGAGAATATCTTCCAGGCGGATGCCTTCGTCTCCCTGACGGGCCGGGACGAGGAGAATCTGCTGATGGCCCTGACGGCTCGGCGGGCGGGCGTCCCCAAGGTGCTGGCCAAGATGACCCGCCCCAACTACATGGATCTGGTCCGGGATATGCGGGTGGGCAGCATTGTCAGTCCCAAGGATATCGTGGCCAACCAGATCACCCGCTACGTCCGGGCATTGGCCAATTCCGAGGGCAGCGCCGTGGAGAGCTTGTATAAGATGCTGGGCGGCGCCGTGGAAGCGCTGGAGTTCACCGCTACGGCCCGGAGCCGTGCGGTGCTGAATAAGCCCCTGCGGGCGTTGTCCCTGAAGGACGACGTGCTGGTGGCGGCCATTGCACGGGGCAGCGAGATCATCATCCCCGGCGGTACCAGCATCATTCAGGAGGGCGACCATGTGGTGGTGGTCACCAATGCCCATACCTTCGACGATCTGGGGGACATTCTGGCGTGAACACAAAAGCCGTGGCCCATGGCCACGGTTTTTTTCGCAAGGAGGGGAGACTGCATGACACGGGATCGTGAGACGGCCCGCCGCATCGCACAGGAGGTGCAGCCGCTGGGCGGCAGCGTCTACTATGTGGGCGGCTGCGTCCGGGACCGCCTGCTGGGCCGGGAGAGCAAGGATCTGGATATCGAGGTTCACGGCGTCACCCCCCAGCAGCTGGAAGCCGTGCTGGACCGGATGGGCGACCGTCGGACGGTGGGGGCCAGCTTTGGCGTCTACGGACTGGCGGGCTGCGGACTGGACATCGCCATGCCCCGGCGGGAGCCGGTGCGGAAGGTGGAGCACTTCGACACCACACAGGCCAAGCTCTGTATGCTGTTCACGCTGGGCCGACCCATGCAGCCCGAACAGCTGGCCGCTGTCCGGCTGGCGATGGCCCTCTACGGCGGCAGCGTGACCAGCCGCCTTTTCCTGAACGTCCGGGAG
>ENA-ORUB01000649-ORUB01000649.1-human-gut-metagenome-genome-assembly--contig:-NODE-649-length-43404-cov-12.035849_pt1 | contig 43404 bp, 80 predicted proteins | sample MGYA00241918_ERZ509200 | MGnify/ENA primary metagenome ERZ509200 (study PRJEB26280, sample SAMEA2338853) | human gut metagenome | biome: human gut; feature: human-associated habitat; material: faeces... | reverse complement strand
GTGCCCGTAGCTCATAATAATTATTTTCCTCGTTCCATTTTTTGGATGCCTCGCGGTCCGCCTGACGATATGCTCCCGGGGCACAGTCTTTGCAGTACCGCTGGCGCGCCGAATTGACAATATACTCTTTCCCGCAGATCGTACAATGGTCAATGCTGCCAAGAGGCCGGATTGTTCCGCTTTTGTGGCATCGTGCAGCTGACCCTTTTTTACGGATGGCCCGGCAACTGGGGCAGTACCAAGCCCGAGGGCCACCGTCAAAGGTCGCGCCACACTCGCGGCAAGTCCGTGGGCGTATGGTGGTAGATCTCTCTGCCGCAAAACACTCCGCACATACACGCTGCTCAACTTTGATGGCGGGAAAAAACTTCCCGCATTTTACGCACGCCTTGAGCCGCATATTTTAGCCCCGCGTGTATAGCCCTACGGCTTGCACCAGCAAAATCCGCAAATAGTCCGGGCAAGCGCTTGCCCCGGATTCCCAATTTTCCACCGTCCGGCGCGGGATACAGAAGCGCTGGGCAAAAGCAACCTGAGACAAGCCGGTGGCTGCTCTGATCTCGCGGATCGTAATATGAGCCACATCCCACAACGCTCCCAAGGACTGGATCCGATCATCCGGGATGTCAGCGCCTTCCGGATCCCCCCAGATGTCAGATAGCGCCCAGTCTGATACATACATGTCCCGGTCTTGGTCGGCAAGTGCACCGGAAAAGAGGGTGCTGAACTGTTTATCAGTCATGGTATATCCTCCTTAATTCAGCTCATCAACAAAAACGAACATATCTTCGTCAGGGACAAGGACTCCGTCCTCGTCATATTTGATGCAAGCGCCATCTTCGCAGGTGCTGTTGTTGGCCATTTCGATGCAATAATCAACATCCTCAACGGTATAAGTATCAGTTTCCTCATCATAGGGCAGGGAACCAGCGGTAAAATAATCGCGGCTCCAGTCCGGATCATATCCGGAACCATTCCAGTGCTGAATCTTGATTTCTACGGTTTTCTTTCCATCAGTAATTTTCATTTTTATTTTCCTCCTGGGCTGTGCCCCTCTTGTTGTTATTATAATACCACCAATTTGGTGGTGTGTCAAGAGAGAAAAGCAAAAAAGTCAAAATATTTTCAGGGCAGTTTGAGGGCAGAATACAGGCAGTTTCCGGGCAGTTTGGCTGTCCGGATTTTTTGTATCATATAGGCGTAAAGGAGGCGCACACAATGTATGAACGGCTTTTGGCCTGCGGGTATCCGGCGGAGTTGGCGCGAGATATTGTTGCGCAGACCGATCCGGCGGAGCTGGAACGCTGTGTGCGCATGATCGAGCTGCTCTACGATGATCGGAGGGAGTATGTATAGCCACTTTAATCCCAATCCATGCGGGAAAAATGTTGGGGACTGCACCGTGCGGGCGATCTCTAAGGCAACCGGGATGGAGTGGGGCGAGGTGTATTTACGGCTCTGCATCCAAGGGTATCTGGACGGCGATATGCCGTCAGCCAACGCCTGTTGGGGGCGGTACCTGCGGAGCATTGGATACCGGCGGTACATCGTGCCGGATACTTGCCCGGACTGCTACACGGTGGGGCAGTTTGCGGAGGATCACCCGGTAGGCACGTATATTCTGGCCCTGTCCGGCCATGTGGTCTGCGTGCAAGATGGCACGATCTGGGACAGCTGGGACAGCAGCAATGAGAACATATTGTATTACTGGGTCAAGGAGGACTGATTATGGCTTACACACCTTACGGATGGCAGAACCCCTATTACGCGCAGCCCATGCCGGATAACCTGGCGCAGCTCCGTCAACAGCAGATGCCGCCAATGATGGCACCGCAACTCCCTCAAAATCCGGTGGCTCAGAGCGGCGTGCAATGGGTCAGCGGAGAACAGGAGGCCCGAAACTGGATGATCGCGCCCAACGCCGCTGTGGCGTTGTGGGATAGCTCCGCGCCTACGGTGTACCTCAAAAAGGCAGATGCCAGCGGTAAACCCTCACTTACGATCTACGACCTCGTAGAACGCGCAGAAACGCCCCGTACAGCGCCCACGGCAGACCCGGTGAAGTTTGTCACGCGGGAAGAATTTGACGCTCTGGCGGCGGTTGTGGACGGCATAAAGGGCAAAAAGAAGATAAAGGAGGCGGATACGGATGGCTAATCCATTTTTCAACGCTTTGGGCGGAGGAAACACGCCGGTAGGCCGGTTCCAGCAGATGATGCAGCAGTTCAACCAGTTCCGGGCCTCGTTTCATGGCGACCCGAAGGCGGAGGTAGAAAAGCTGTTGCAGTCCGGCAGAATGAGCCAGCAGCAGTTGAACCAGCTGCAAGAAATGGCAAAGCAGTTTCAGAGCTTGATGCAGTAAGCAAAATTTAAGCAAAGTGTTTGCTTAATCGCTTGGTAAATCAACATCGTGGCCACGATTTGATGAATAAAAAATCGAAAGGAGTTTTTCTATGTCTCTTTCCTCTGACGGTGCTCCTATGCTGACAATGCCTGTGGCTCCCGCCAATTCCGGCGGCAGCGGCGGCTTTGGCTGGGGCGGTGACGGTGCATGGTGGATCATTATCCTGTTTTTGTTTGTTTTTTGCGGCTGGGGCGGCAACGGCTGGGGCAACAACGGCGGCAATGGCGGCGGCGTGGTCGACGGCTATGTGCTGACCTCTGATTTTGCCAATGTCGAGCGCAAAATCGACAGTGTAAATCAGGGCCTTTGCGACGGATTTTACCAGCAGGCGCAGCTTGTCAACGGCACCAACATGGCGATGGCAAACGGCTTCGGACAGGCCGAGCTTTCCCGCGCTAACCAGCAGGCGGCTCTCATGCAGCAGTTGACTGCCATGCAGATGCAGGCCGCTGAGTGCTGCTGCAACACCCAGCGCAGCATTGAGGGCGTGCGCTATGACATGGCCGCTCAGGCTTGCGATACCCGGAACACGGTGCAGAACGCCACCCGGGACATTATCGACAATGCCAACAGCAACAGCCGCGCGATCCTGGACTTCCTGACCCAGAGCAAGCTGCAGGATCTCCAGAGCGAGAATCAGGGCTTGAAGCTGGCCGCATCTCAGGCGGCGCAGAACAGCTATCTGGTGTCCCAGCTGCGCCCTTCTCCCATTCCGGCCTACACGGTGCAGAACCCCTATTGCTGCAACCAGTTTGCCGGATGCGGTTGCTGACAACTGCATAGCGTAGCTTTTCCCCCATGCTGGGGAAATGATCGGCCCCGTGTCGATACTGATGACAAAGCGGCGGGGCAGTAGCCCTGCCGCTGATTTTATGAAAGGAGTTTTTTATGCCTGAATACACTGCTGTTGCCGCGCAAACTGTAGCGGCAAACCAGAACGTGCTTTTTACCGAGGCACCGATCCCCTGCACCAAGGGCCTTGTGGCGCACCGCGCAGGCTCCGGTCTGTTTAACCTCCGTGGTAACTGCTCCCAGTGCCGCGTCCGCTATAAGGTGGACTTTATCGGCAATATTGCCGTAAGCACCGGCGGGACCCCCGGCCCCATCTCCGTTGCCATTGCGGTTGACGGTGAGCCGCTCCCGTCCTCCGTTGCGACGGTGACGCCCACGGTTGCGGGGGCATTTTTCAACGTGGCGGCGTCCGAGTACGTTGACGTTACAAAGGGCTGCTGCGCGTCGCTGTCCATCCGCAACGTTAGTGGCGAGGACATTGACGTGAGCAACGCGAACCTTATCATTACCAGAGTTTGCTGAGAAAGGAGAACACAATGGGAATGAAATCTATGTATGAACTGCGGGATATGCTCTGCAAGGAACTTGACGAGCTGATCCGCAAGGGCGAGCTGGGCGCCGGGGATCTGGACATTGCCCACAAGCTGACCGATACCATCAAGAACATCGACAAGATCGATGCGATGGACGAGCGCGGCTATTCTGGCCGCTATCTGGACGATGATCTACGCGGCTACAGCCGTGGCAACTCCTATGCCCGTCGGCATTATGTCCGTGGTCATTACAGCCGCACGGACGCAACTGAGCATCTGCGCGATCAGATCAACGATATGATGCGGGAAACCGACGATGATCGCATCAAGGACGCCCTGCGCCGTGCAATGGACATGATGGAGGACTAAAGGGGGTAGGCCCCAATGATTGACGAGCGAGAAGTGGCGCTATGGATCAAGCGGTTAGAGACGGAAGAATCCAGCTGGGCAAACTATGAAAAGCTGGCGGCGCTGTATACCATCCAAAACCAGAACCGAGAGCCGGTGAGGGAAAACCGTATGGTTGAGGCGTATTCTGCGGTTCCCGCACCGGACAGCGATTTCCTCCGGGCGGTGTCTAACGTTGACCCAGCCCGTGCGTGGGAGGTCATGGACGAGCTGATGGACAGCTTGAAAGTGATCAACGAGCGGGTTTATAATAGCGTCATGCGGAAATTGGAAAGCTAAACTTAACCCCCTCGGCAAATGCCGGGGGGTTAGTTATATTTTGACGTAGGCGTTGTGACATGAAAATAAGACTAACTAGGCGTTACAAAAAACGCACCGTCATTGTCTGCGTCGATGCGCTGGATCGTGCGTACCCAGAATTCTTTCTTTGCCTGCCGGTCTAAATCAGGATATTCCTTCAATTCCCGCCGTAAGGTTTCGAGATCAAATTCTTTTATAGGCTCTGGGTTTATTGCCGCGAGCTGCTGTTTCAAGTCCGTATAGTCTTTTTTGTATTCTTCGATTTCAATCAAATCCGACAGATACAGGTCTTTTAGTTTTTGCATTTTCCGCTTGATTTGCTCCGCCGTTTTGGGCGGCTTTTTTTCTGCGGTTTTTGATTTGGAGTAATACTTTTTTGCGATCCCCTCAAATTCGCGCAAGAGGTAATCCTCCAGCACGTCTTCTCGGATTCTAAGAATGTGCGGACAGTCGGCTGGGTCAAGTGTGTGCGTTCTGCATCGGTAGTACTTGTACACCTGTTTTACAGTCTCCGGCTGCATGTTTCTCCCACACTCCCGGCAGCGGAGAATCCCGGTAAACAAATATATTCGATCCGCACTGGCGTTCCGCTGGCTTCGCCGTTCCAGGATTTTTCCGGCAAGGTCAAAGGTTTCTTGATCGATGAGCGCTGGCAATGCGTTTTCCACTCCGAACGCCTCACCTAAGTACAGCCGGTTCCCCAAAGCATCCTTGTATTTGTTGTACGAGCGTTTGATCCCCCACTCCGTTGCCATATACCGCCTTAAAGCAAGGATGCTTTGCAGCCGTATAAAGGCAGGGAACATATCTCGCGCCGCATCTGCGGTTTCTTCATCAATGGCGTAGCGGCGGTTCTTCACGCAGATGCCGATGGGAGTTCTCCCGTTGGTTGGCTGGCCCTTTGCCCTCTTGCCCTCGTTGATGTCCTTAATGCGCTCCGATGTACGGTCAGCTTCGTCCTGCGCTACCGACAACATAATATTGACCTTCAATCGCCCTGATGCAGTTCGCGTTTCGTAGTCTTCTCTGATGGCCTGCCAAGCCACATGATTTTTGTCGAGAACCTCTTGCACGGCGTAGTACCCTGCCACATTCCGAAACCACCTATCCAGCTTGACAAAAAGGATGGTGTCGACTTTCCCAGCGTTGCAATCATCGAGCAGGCGCATCAAGGCCGGACGCTTTTTATACGGCTTTCTGGCGCTAATTCCGGCGTCCTCGTAAATGCCCACCACCTCCATGTTGTGTGCTGTGGCATAGTCCGTCAGGGCCTCCCGCTGGTCTGCCAGTGACAGTCCGTGCTTCGCCTGTTCTTCGGTCGACACCCTGATGTACAGTGCTACACGGATGCGTAGAATATTTGGTAGAGTGATCACTATTTTTTGGCACATGCTATCCCCTCCAAAAGCCGATTTGAATACAATTGGTATCAAGGTACAACGCATAGGTTATGGATAAAAACAATAAAACCAGCAAAGCGGCAATGATGCGGTTCCGGGTTTTCACGCCCTGCTCCATCATCGTAATGATCTGCCGTTTGCTGGACAAATGCTTTTCGAGGCCGACTTTCTCCGCCTGGAGGGTTTCTTCTGTTGCCGTATAGTGATCCCCTATACCGAAAAATTCATCTAAGGAGATGCCTAAAACAGCGCAAATTGGCCCCACAGTGTTAATAGACGGTGCTTTGGATGAGTTAGCAAAGAAGTTGTTGACTGTGGACAGGGGCACATTAGATGCGTCGGCAATGTCCTGAGCCGTCATGTTGAGGGCGGCTCTTTTTTCGCGGCATAGGTCTTGGATCGTCAAAAAAATCGGCCTCCTGTATTAAGTTTGTAAGATATGGGCAGACGCAATCTCAAATCTGGTTCGGTAGTATACTGCCTGTTTCTAAGGTTCTGGCATTGCGCTGCCCAACCTATTTCTGCTATGGTTACATCACGGCAAGTCAATCCCCCCAAGGCTTGCCATCCGGCCCTCGCCGTTTGTTGCAGAGGCGGCGGGGGCTTTCTATTTATTTAATCCCAAGCCATTTGCCGATCTTCCGTTGCCGACCGGCTTTCGTGGTGGGAATTCCGGTAACCTTGGAAAATTTCCGTTTCGCCTTGGTAATACCGAGTGCGCGTTTCCAGCTAAAAGACAATCCGGGGATTTTCATCACTGGTTCACCACCTTTTCAACTTTTTCAATCATTTTGGCGCATAGCTCACGTCCGCGCTCTATGCTTTCTTTCGGCATTTGATCGGCATACTCATCCACGATGGCCGCAACGCCGTGAGCCTTTTTGATTTGCCCACGAGATAGCCCGAGAATATGCACAGTTTCTTTTTGAATGTACCGAGAAAGAAAATTGTTTGTATGGGCAGCTTTTTCATTTTGCAACATTTCGGCGCATTCGTCTGGTGAAACTTGCCTACCTGCAATGCACTTTGTGTCGCCTCCGGCAACCTCCGAAATCCGCCTTACTGTTTGTTCAGCAAGCCCATACCGATAGAAGTACGTTTCGATGTTGTCTGTATCGGCAATAATGCGAATGCAGTCCGCTAATATTTGTGACTGACGCTTTACAAAAGCAATTTCCGCAGCGCTCATTTTTTTCTTGCCAAAAAGCGAGCCTAAAATGCTCATTTACCCTCTTCCCCAATCTTTAAAAAAATCGAGCATCTTTATACAATGTCCTTTCTATTGGACACATAAAATACTGCTGTTGTTTTTCGTGCAAATGCGCATTGAAATGCTGGGTCATAAATGATATGCTTAGAACGTGAATCGAACAAGTGTACGAATGGAAGGAGCGCTGGGAGGCCCCATGTTGTATGGTGTTGTAAAATGTGATACAATAGAGTATCAAGAACTGCTGGCAGAAGCCATTGACTTGATTCAAAAGTTATCTGATGAACAACTGCTGAAAATCATGGAGGCTTTAAAATGAAAATTTGGGCGATCAGTAAAGAAGGCGAATCCGAGCGGGAAATCGGCATCGAATGTGACGCTTCGGAACGCGAAGTTGCAATGGCAGACTTATACAAGATGGCAAAGAACTTGTTTACCGGGGAACTTGAACTATTCTGGAAAGAGGGCGAAGCCGGAAAGGCTACGTTTTAACCGTTGGCCTTTCGCTTGCGCTCAATTATGGCATCTAACTGTATCAAAATGTTTTCATAGCCAGATGAAGTTCTGACAATCATCCGGTTTAGTTTGTCAACCTCTGTCGCCATTTCTCCGGTTACCTTTGCCCGATAAATGGCAACGGCATTGGTGGCGTCCTGAAAGCCCTTTGGGGAAGGCCATTTCGCATAAAGTGTAACGGCAGCGGCCATACTGTCAAATTCCGTCTCGCAGGCCGTTTCTTTTTCATGCGCCCAAATTGTTTGCAATTTCTTGATTTCGGCCTTTGCCGCTTGCTTTGCGACAATCCATGCGACAAATCCTGAAATCAGAGCGCAACCAATAGAAATAAATGCTTCTTTCATTTTCCTTCCTCAAAAGCAGCGCGCCCCATTTTTACAAAACGCTCCAGCTTATCCGGCGGCAGCGATAACACAAATTGAATAGCAGCTTGCTGTAATTCTGAGAAACCCTCGATCTTCGGATCGGGGGTTTCTTTTATGCTCTTATCTTCCGTTTTGCCCTGGAGCCATTCAACGGATACGTGGTATAGTGCCGAGACTTGGTAGATGTAATTCTTGTATGATTCCGAATTCCCGGCAATCCAATCAGAAACAATGTGACCGTCCTTAAATCCTATCGAACGTGCAAATTGAGACAATGCTCCGTGCTTAAAGTTTCCGTTTTCTTTTTTTGGGATTAAAGTCAACATTCTCTCTAGCGTTATATCCATATTTAGCCCCCAAATTTTGTGCAACCATACAAAACGGTTTAATTAAACCAATTAGGTATTGCAAACGGTTTAAATGTGAGGTATCATATACCTAAGCCCACCGGAAAAGGGTACACGAAAACCAGCCCCCATAAAAGCGGCTCTTGCAATGTCTTTTGGCGATTTCATTGTAATACGCTTTCCGGGTCGTGTCAAGCGTGATTTCTCACATTCATGAGGTTTCGGCGGGTATTGACTGCGGCAGAGAAAAAAACCGCCCCGAAGTCTCTGCAACAAACTTCGGGGCGGTTGGAAGCGAACTCGTTTGCTAAATGGAATACCCCTCTGCAACAGAGTACGCCATTTGGCGCGTAGTTTAACTCCCATGCTTACCATACCACATATTTCTGCCGCAGTCAATGATTTCTCACACCGAAAGGAGGGCACATGACTTGGCATTGAAGGAACTTCGAGAACGTTCCAGCCTGACCCGTGCACAGGTAGCAAAGAAACTGAATGTGGACTTGTCCTGTGTGACGCATTGGGAACTGGGAGACTGGCGACCGGCACGGAAGTACCACAAGAAGCTGGCGAGGATGTACGGCGTGACGGTGAACGAACTGTTCGAACCCAGCAGTGAGCAATAACAGGAGGAAAAAGGAATGAAGGAAATTAAGGTACGGATCACATTTACGGAACCCATTCTTGGGACAAGCCCTGCAAACCCAGACGTATATCGGGAGTTTATCGGTTCCAAATCCCCGGATGCGTTAAACATTGAGGACGAAGTTGCCGCGCTGGGCGCTGATGCCGTGGCGGAAAAGGCCATGACGGTGTTTCCCCGGACGGAGGACGGTACCCCGTTCCTGTATGACTATCAGATCAAAGGCTTTTTCAAAGACACCTGCGGCGGCCTCCGCAAGGTCAAGGGCACGGCCAGTGAGAAGATCAAGGCCTACAAGAAGGAGATTGATAAGCTGATCTTCCCGGAGCCCCGCGTGATCCCGCTGGAGTTTGACGGCCCCGTTGGTGAGTGCCAGCGCCCCCTGAGAGCGCAGACGGCCCAGGGCGAGCGCATCAGCCTTGCCATGAGTGAAGAGATCCCCGCAGGCGCTACCTGTGAGTTTCGGGTGACCTGCCTCTGCGACGATCACGAGAAAGCTGTCCGGGAATGGCTGGACTATGGCCGCTTTTCCGGCATCGGTCAGTGGCGCAACAGCGGCAAGGGCCGGTTCACCTGGGAGGAACTCCAGTAACGCAGCGGAAAAGCAGTGCCAAGCGTGGCAAAGCAACGGCATAGCATTGCATAGAGGCGCTATGGAAAGGCCACGGCTCGTTCCGCAAAGCAACGGGAGGGCTTAGAGGCGATAGGCGTCGCAAAGGAATAGACAGGTATTGAGCTGCAACGGCAATGCACAGATGCGCAAGGCAATGCAATGGAATAGTTCAGAACGGTACAGAATCGCAGCGGAATGGCGTAGCACAGCAATGCTTGACGTAGCAACGGAAATGCAGTGATTTGCTATGCAAAGGCAACGTACAGAGGAGCAATTCAGCGCAAAGCCAAGGAAGAGAAATGCAAAGAAAAGCGTAGGAAATGCTTAGATGAGAATGGCGGTGGAATAGCGAAGTGACGTATCGCTAAGAACAGCAAAGGAATGGCAGAGAGACGCTGGGCAAGGCGCGGCAATGGAATTGAGTAGCGCAGCTAAGAAGTGTATGGAACGAAGTATAAAAAATGCCCCGCCCGGTGTTGCAGACCGGGCAGGGCGGCGGAACAAATCTTAGGTTCAGATATGTGTCCTGTGGCTATTTTAGCACAGGGGAAAGGAAAAGGCAATGGCGAAGAAACGAAAAATCGAATACCGGGTGATCTGGGTGTCTCCGCCTGACCCGGTGAAGATCATGACGGAGTTCGGCAAGATCTGGTCGAGGGAGCATGGCCTTGAGTTTGACGGTGTTTACACCAAAGAGGGGGACATCAAACAATGAGCTGGAACCTGTTTTTCATGAACCTGGGCGTGGCGTATGCGGCCACTTGGGTATTCAAAATCGTTGACCTGATTGAAGGAGGGGACCCGCATGAGAAAGCATGAACGGCGCACCAGAGAGCAGCGGAAGGCGGACGCCTCCGCATGGATTGGCTTTATAAGTTTTCTGGCCCTGCTGCTGATCACCATTGCGTATATGGTGGTGAGCGCGCGATGAACAGAAAGAACCGGCATGAGCGCCATCCGCTGGATCTCTGCCCGGTGTGCGGCATGGACAGTGGTGAGCGTGTGCAGTCCACGGACGCACCGTTTAAGCACTATGTACGGTGTTCCACCTGCGGTGCTATCACAGCGGGTTACGCCCAGCAATCCAACGCCACGAAAGCGTGGCAGAGAGGGGATGCGTGGAAATGAAAAGAAAGGTTTACCCGGTGTGCGAAAAATGTTCAACCGTTATAAATCCGAAATTGCATGTGGACGTGGCTCCGGGATTCGTGGTCAACCGTGAAGTCTACTGCGCTCGATGCTTCAAGGATGATATGCAGGAGCAACTGGAATGGTTGCTGAAAGAGCTTGATAAAGACCCGGAGGCGGTTGCAGAAGCAATGGGTATTGGGGTTATTGATATCCCGGAGGACTGATATGACGCAGTGTGAAAAGATCCTGGCTTACTTGGATGAGCACGGAAGCATTACCACAATGGAGGGTATGAGCAAACTGCGCATCGCCAACTTTACGGCACGGATCTCCGATCTGCGGAAGGCTGGCGTTGATCTGACGAAGGAAACGGTCATCAAGAAGAACAAAGACGGCGAGACAATCGCCTATGGAGTTTACAGGAGGGCAAATGGGCAATAGCTGTTTATTCTACACACGGGCGACCGTGGATATCAATTTCCCGGAGGGGCATGTGTGCTGCGCACTGTGCCCTCTGCTGGAAACCTATTCCCGGCTCCAATGCCGGAGAACGGGCGAGTACCTGCTTGATTCAAAAGGGCGCGGGATGTATTGCCCGCTGATTACGGAGGAACATGAATGAATATCTTTGAAAGCATTACCGCGATCATGCAAGAGATCCCGGCGATTGGGAAGGAAAAGAAGAACCAGCAGCAGGGCTTCAAGTATCGCGGCATCGACGATGTAATGAACGCCTTGCAGCCGATCCTCTCTAAGCACAAGGTTTTCGTTGTGCCGGAGGTTATCGATCAGTCACGGGAGGACCGTGTGACCAACAAGGGCGGTACGCTGCTGTATTCCATGCTGAAAGTCAAATACACGTTCTACGCAGAGGACGGCACCAGTGTTTCGGCGGTGGTGATCGGCGAGGGCATGGACAGCGGAGACAAGGCCAGCAACAAGGCGATGGCGATTGCTATGAAGTATGCGTTCTTCCAGGTGTTCTGCATCCCCACTGAGGAAATGAAGGACCCTGATGCGGAAACGCCGGAGCCAAGCAGACCGAAAGAACCGGCGATCCCCACACGGCAGAAGCCGGGGTACAGACTTCCGCCGCAGGGCGATGCCACCGTTATCTGTGAGCGCTGCGGCGGTCAGGTGATGGATTATTTTGACGGCAGAGCCACGGTGAAGGCGGCACGTCTGGCGGCGAGAGCGAAGGAACTGTACGGCCATGCGCTGTGTGAGAAGTGCGTAGCCGAGACCAAGAAGTGCGTAGCCGAGGCCCAGGAGGCCAACGATGCAGCGGGTTAATGCCACGGCGTTTCGCTGGTCGATGGACAGCGCCGGGGACTGGCTGTGCATCCAGACCGGCAAGGCCCGTCAGGTGCTTGACAGTCTGAAAGAGGGCAAGGCATATGACGTGGAGATCAAGGAACACCGGGAGAAGCGGAGCCTCGATTCCAACGCCTACGCATGGCTGTTGATTGACCGGCTGGCTGAAAAGCTGCGGATTCCCAAAACGGAAATCTACCGACGGTATATCCGAGAAATCGGCGGGAACAACGAAACGGTGTGCGTGACAGAGGAAGCAGCGGACAAGCTGCAGAGCGGTTGGGAGCATAACGGGCTTGGCTGGCAGACAGATACCATGCCAAGCAAGCTCCCCGGCTGCGTCAGGGTGGTTTTGTACTACGGTTCCAGCACCTACGATACCGCGCAAATGTCACGGTTGATCGACCTGATCGTACAAGATTGCAGAGAGCAAGGTATTGAGACCCTGCCTCAGGAGAAGCTGGCGGGGATGATGGAGGAATGGGGCCGATGAGCAAGAGCATCATGCAAGACCGCCGGGAGTGTTACCTGACCAGCTTTACAGAGCGGTTGGCAAAGCACCACGTCTATGGCGGCGGCAGGCGGCAGCTATCCGAGAAATGGGGCTGCTGGGTGTATCTCCGTGCCGACTGGCATAACATGGCCGACTACGGCGTTCACGGCAAGAATGGCCACGAACTGGACTTGCGCTTGAAGCGCGAGTGCCAGCAGCGGTTTGAAGAACTGCATGGCCATGAGAAATTCATGGAAGTTTTCAAAAAAAATTATTTGGGGGAATGAATATGCTGAACAGAATTATTGTGATGGGCCAGATGACCCGTGACCCTGAATTGCGCCGCACCAACAGCGGCACGGCGGTCGCATCCTTCTCTCTGGCTGTTGACCGGGACTTCAAGTCCCTGTCCGGCGAAAAGGAAACGGATTTCATTGATGTGGTGGTATGGCGCAACACCGCTGAATTTGTAAGCAAGTATTTCTCTAAGGGCCGCATGGCCGTGGTGGAGGGCCGTTTGCAGATCCGTGACTGGACCGACAAGGACGGCAACAAGCGCCGCAGCGCCGAGATTGTGGCCGACAGCGTGTACTTTGGCGATTCCAAGCGGGACGGCGGGGACACGGTGCAGAGCGAACCGCAGGGCGGTTTCAGCGAGATCGAGGATGATGGGGATCTTCCGTTTTAAGCAACAACGTTGCCGCGTGTACCATTATGGCTATGACGGGCGGATGCAAGGCAAGCCGCAGCACGATAGCAGGTGCACAAAGAAGAAAGTCTCCCCCTACATCCCCCTCTAAGAAGAAATATTCTCTCTCTCAGAGAAATAATAAATATATATATTATCTTAGCGAGAGAGAGTATTACTACGTAAGACTATCAGGAGAAGTACATGGACAAGCAAGATATCACAAAGCTGTTTGCGTTGCTCGGAACGATTTACCCAAGCGCAAAAAACCAGACAGGCTCTGTTGCTGTGGCGGCATGGCAGATGATCTTGGAGCCGTGGGCCTATGAGGACGCGAAGCGAGCCGTTATTTTGCGGGCGCGGGAAAACCCTTTTTACCCAACCCCATCGGAGCTGGTTCCCTACCTGCCCAAACCGGAAACACTCGAAGCGAAGGAGGCCCCCATGTCGGAACCGTCCGACGCACATCTGGAAAAATTCTACGCCAAGGCAGGTGAACAGCACGAGCGCTGGCATGAGGCCGGTATCCCCACCCCCTCCGAAGCGAAAAAGCAGGGGATGACCTACTCCGAATGGTGCGCTTTGGCAGATATGCGAGGTGTTTAATGGCAAGTAATTTTCGGCTGGACGAGCTGATCCGCCGCTATCCCCCACGGGAGAAGAAGCAGAAGAAAGCTCCCAAGGTTGAGTACCAGTCCAAGCAGCTCTGCTGGGAATGTGGCAACGCTTACGGCGGCTGCGAGTGGTCGGCGCGGTTTGAACCGGTTCCGGGATGGGATGCAATTCCAACAACACGGACGGTCAGCGGGAAGTTTGTAGAGAAATCTTTCAGCGTCCGTGCCTGCCCAAAATTCAGGAGGGGATGATTGAAAAATGTTTGGAAATAAGCGCTTGAAAGCAGAAATAGTCCGGCTGAGTTATCGTGTGGCAGAGCTGGAAGAACGGCTTTGCCCATGCGAGCAGCATGACTGGAAACGCACCGGAGTTGATTACAGCTACGATGGAGCAGGCTGCTGCGATGCCATGTATAACTACAAGTGCGCAAGGTGCGGTAAAAAAATGCGCTCTTTCCAGCCGTACCTGGAATTGGACGGTGATCTGGGAAATGATGCGGATCGTAGTTGACATTTACGATGGCGAGGACACACAGGGAACGAAGGAGGCAGTAGCGATGCTATTGGAGCCTCTGGGCCGCATCCGGGTGGTCAGCGTCATTACCGATGGCAAGGAGGAAAAGCGGTGATTGCATTTGAGATCCCCTATCCGGCAACAAAGCGCGGTAAAGCGGCGTGGAACAAGCGGTTTGGCCTGAATGCGTATTACGCCGGTAAGCACTGGTCGCAGCGGAAGAAGGACGCGGAAGAGCTGCACGAGCTGGCCCACTGGGCGATGCGCAAAGCAGGTATTGCAAAACGTCTGGTAAAACGCCCCGTCAAGGTGACATTTTTCTGGAATGACAATCTGGACATCGACAATCACGGCGCGCTGGGCAAGGCCTTTGTGGATGCGATGAAGGGCTACATACTGCCGGATGACAACCCTGAGTGGTTCCGTGCCGTGGAACACAAATTTTGGAGCGGAGATACGATCCGCGTGGAAATTGAGGAGGCAGAATGATGGATGCGGTGAAGTTTGTAGAAACGTTGGGCAGAATGTGCGACGCTGAGTGTATTAAATGCGAGTTTCGGAAAAGACTTAGCGGGTTTGAAACCTGCGCAGTCTGGAGAAAAACCCACCCGGAGGAGGCCGTTGCTATCGTGGAACAGTGGGCCGCCGAGCACCCCGCCAAAACCCGACAGAGCGAGTTCTTGAAGCTGTTTCCGAACGCACAAACTGATTCGGGATGCCTTAATGCCTGCCCAATGGATGTATTCGGCAATATGGGTATCAACTGCAACAAGCAAACTTGCTATGAGTGCAAAAAGAAGTTCTGGCTTACGGAGGTGGAGGACACATGAAAGTGTTGATAGCCTGCGAGGAATCGCAGGAAGTCTGCAAGGCGTTCCGGGCGCTAGGGCACGAGGCGTATAGCTGCGACATTCAGAAGCCGTCCGGCGGGCATCCTGAGTGGCACATCTTAGGAGATGCGCTCAAGGCCATCGAGGGAGGGCAAGTGATTACCATGGACGGGGAGACGCATGACGTCGACAGGTGGGACTTGCTGATCGCGCACCCTCCGTGCACATATTTAACTGTTACCGGGAATCGTTGGTTTAACACGGAAAGATATGGGGAAAAGGCGGTCAGGCGGCTGGCGTTGCGGGAAGAAGCTGCGGCGTTTTTCATGGCTTTTGCAAATGCAGATGTTTGCAAAATCGCAGTGGAAAATCCCGTTGGATATATGTCTACATACTATCGTAAGCCGGATTGCATTATCCAGCCGTATGAGTTCGGGCACCAGGCAAGAAAAAAGACTTGCCTGTGGTTAAAGGGACTTCCAGCTTTGAAACCTACAAATATTGTAGACGCAGGGGAAATTTTACCAGGTGGATACAGTATAGGTGCGAGTGCGAATTATGCGAAAGATGAAAAGGGGAAAGTCCTGAGATGGAATGACCCGCGCACGGCAAGGGCAAGGAGCAAGACCTTCCCCGGCATCGCCAGAGCCATGGCGGAGCAATGGGGCGGAGATATAAGGGAGGAACTATGAGAGATACAAACCTCGTAAATGCGCTTAGATGCGTATCAACAGCAGGCGGGCCAAGTGGCGACTGCAAGAAATGTCCGTTTTACAAAACGGAGCCGGTCCCAGAAGATCTGGCGGGAAAAGTCAATTTGACGGAGTGGTCCTCCTGCGATGTTGACGCGGTGGGGCTTGCCGCCGCTGACCAGTTGGAGAATCAAAACGCACACATCGCGGCGCTCCAGAAGGAGATTGAGAAGCTGCGGGCGCAGTTGCCCCGCTGGATCCCGGTGGAGGAGCGGCTACCGGAGAATTTTCGGAAAGTGCTGTGTTGGGGTGAGTATTTCCGCTATGGAGACTTTAATGGAATGTTTGTAAATTACGCACTCGGATATCAAAATAACGGGCGCTGGGGCGGTGAAGTTGCCAATGGAACAAATGCTCGTGCTTTGGCGTGGATGCCGCTGCCGGAGCCGCCGAAGGAGAAATAATGGAAAATGTTAATTGCCTGCGTTGCCACTTTAGGCATGAGGACAACGGAAACTGTACTGCGGTCGGCGGGTTCTGCACGGCGGTCCAAGCGGCGCACTGCCCGCTGCTGCGTCAGTATTTAGACACGGGCATGACGCCAGAAGCGTTTCAATCTTTTGTGGTGTTTTTTCAGGATTTAATTGGAAACCAAAAAGCCAGTGAGGCACTGGACAGGTTCCGCCAGTTGGTCAAGGCCGACAAGGACGGGCGGCTGGTGGTGCTGCCATTTACCAGTGGTCGCACTTTGCTATGCAAGGAAAACATCGACAGTCCGCGACTTATGAAGGATGTAGAGCTTGCAATTCGCTATTGCAGCAGTTGCGGAATTGTGTTTCACATGGGTTACAATGTGTTCTGTGATCTGGTGAAACATGGGAGAATTACTGCGGTAAGCGAAGAGACGGAGAAAGCATTGGAGGCGATGAAGGATGCGTAAGGCTGTTATGCTGAGCATCCGCCCCAAGTGGGTGGAGAAGATCGCCAGCGGTGAAAAGACTATCGAAGTCCGCAAGACCAAGCCGAAGCTGGAAACGCCGTTTAAGTGCTATATCTACTGCACGCTGCCAAAATATCCGCACGAGGACTTCATCGCGACGGACTATCCAAGGCCACAATTTTACGGCGGCAAGGTTGTCGGGGAGTTTACATGCGACCAAATCATAGACGCATGGTGGGACTATGTGCCGGATGCCATTACAAGAGAGGTTACGGGCGGCAATTTAGAAGCGCTGGACGGAATCGGCATGACGGACGAAGAACTATTTAGCTATGTCGGAGACAGCATGAGAGGCCACTGCTACGGCTGGCACATCTCCGACCTGCTGATCTATGACCAGCCGAAGGGATTGGACGAGTTTACTCGTCTGCGTGAAACGAAATTTGGCTCGGAGCCGGTGACAATCAAGCGCGCGCCCCAGAGCTGGTGCTATGTGGAGGAGGGCTGACAATGGCTGAATACATCGAGCGCAGTGCGGCGATTAAGGCCGCGAAGCACGCGTGGGCAAAAGGGCTTGAGCCGTCGCAGTATATTGAGGTCCTGCCCGCCGCCGACGTGGCCCCGGTGGTGCATGCCGAATGGGTAGTCTGTGGCGATGGCGATAACGTTCCGTGGATGTGTAGCCATTGCGGCAAGACAACGGCTCACAAGTATAAGGTCATATATGGGAAATACTGCCCCCACTGCGGGGCGAAAATGGACGGAGGTAACGAAAATGTATAAGCCGTTAGCCGACAGCACCCTACTTAGGATGCCCAAAAAGGAGATTATTGAGCTGCTTCGCACCGCAGAGCATAACGCGAAGGTATCTCAGGAATGGGTGGCACAGCAAGCGGAGAACCTCAAGGACTGGAAACCGGTGGTGCATGGGCGATGGATTCCGTTTCACAGCGAGATTGCGGGAGATATTCAGTATTGCTCCGCCTGCGAGATAGGGTTTGCAGCCAAAACAGACTATTGCCCCAACTGCGGGGCGATAATGGATGGAGGGGCTGAAAATGAGGCTGATTGATGTTGATGATTTGGGCGTGGGGCGGTGCAGCAAAGATGTTCTCCCTGCGGCGTATTGTGCTGGTTGGAACGGCTTACTTGGCTTGATCGAAAAAGCCCCCACCGTGGATGCCGAGATCGTGACGCGGTGCAAGGACTGCAAGCACTATGATTTAGGAGTTTGCCTGAAGATCTATTCGGATGGCAACGCACAAAAAGATTCGTGGCAAACTCGTAACCCGGACGATTTTTGCAGCTATGGCGAGAGAAAGGATAACGAAAATGAATGATAATTTGAATTACGGCTGTGCAAAAGAAGGCTGCGTGTCTCCCATGACTGGTAGCATGAAGGAGACGATCATGATTTTGTTTGATGAGGTAAAAAAAGCCAATGAACTGATAACGCAAATTCAAAAAGAACTATTCGGCGATAAGCCGCAAAACGCAGTAAAGTCTCCAGACGTTATGTGCGCGCAGGATGCTTTGGAAGGGTGCAAGGGCATTGCAGAATTGAATCTTGAAATCCTGAACGATATTCTGCGAGGGATCAACGGGTGATGTCAATGAAACTGGTTGCTGTAAATTATCAACAGCGCAGGCTTCATTTTTTCAAAGAACAGCTTGCGGCGGCAAAAAGGCGGTTGAAGTGGGCAGTGGATCATGACAGGAACTTTATTGAGCTGGAAGATAATGGTGAAATCGTAAGTTTTTACGAGTGGGCTGTGCAAGCAGCGGAAAAGGAGTGCGCTAATGGCTAAACAATCCGCTTATTTTCAACGGCGGGGCGCGGAGCTGATCCCCTTCCCGGACAGATACAAGGATCTGAAAAAGGTCCGTTATGGGAGGTAACTATGCAGAAGGAAGATATATCGCTCCTGCGCATCTATGCGAAGAATGATATGAATTGCGTGAAAACCGCAAAGGAGATGGACATCCATCATAACAGCGTGATCTATCGGCTTGGCAAGATCAAAACGGAAACCGGGCTGGATGCGCGGAAGTTCTGGGACTTGGTGAAGCTGCTGGAAATGGAGGAATCATGAAAATTGGACAGGTGGTTCGGGCCAGATTCAAGTCCATACCGTCCCAGCTGGAGCGGCAGCACCCAACGTATGAGCAGCTGTATCCGTTCCGGCGCGGAGAGGTAATTTACATCCACCCAAATGGCCGATTTGTCAGTGTGCGGACGGAAACGGCGGGTGGCCCCGTGGTAGAGAATTTCCGGCTATGTGAGGTGGTTATGTGAGTACATTCCCGGAACGGCTGCGCAAGTTAAGGGAATCTGAGCGGCCTGCTAAAAGTATGAGGGTGAAAGCGGAGCTGATTGGGATCGGGCATGATACGCTGCGGAAGTATGAAACCGGGGAGAACGAACCGGCTCTCAGCCAGTTGAAGCTGATAGCGAATCATTACCACGTCAGCTTGGATGAGCTTGCATGGGACGAGGGCGAGCGAGAGAGTAAACCTTTATAGTATCGCAAAAAAAATTGGTCTTTGCCCCCAATTCGGGGCAAGCGAATAAAAATATGTGTCAGAATGAGGGTGCGGGGTTATATCCGTATCCTCATTCCATCCATCCTTTCTTTCCTCCTGACCCCGGCGGATGCCGGGGATATGCAGACGTAGCTCAGTAGGCAGAGCACCGCGCCAGGAGGTATGCGCTGGTTCAAACCCAGCCGTCTGCACCAGAATACCGGGTCGCACCCGACTGTGAAAGTCAGTCGCAGGAAACGCGATAGATCAACCTGACGTCTCGGAAATAGCAACGAGGGCAAGTCGCTCAGGAGCGCGACGCGCGAGCCACGACGCAATAGGACTTTGAGAGCCTGACAAATCGGGGCACAGGACCCTCCGCACCTCTCAACGATGTGTCCCAGGAGGGACATTCACGGCATAGGTGCCCCGTAAGGGGAGACCACAGCGAGTGACGGGGACTTTCCCTGAAGCGCTAAAGCAGGGCAGGACTGCAATGCCGTACCATCCCGGCCAGCGGGCGAGGAAGCGTAAAAAGCTAAGTGTCAGGAGGTCGGCAGAAATGTGACGTACTGACGGCTGGTAGGAAGACGCAGCGCAGCCGGGAGCCGATAAAAAAGATCTTGCGTACCATGTTTGAATCGGGGAGATCCGGACACGCAAGATGTGTATGCCCATTTGGGCGGGTAAAATCTGCTATGTAAGGCCAAGGGGTGGGGGCTGGTAGCAAAATAGGAGGAAGTCATGGCAAAAGGGGGAAACGCGTCTTTTATTGTGACTGCTTCAAGCGTAAAAAAGTTTTTACAACAATCAGAGAAGTCAACGGCGTGTGAAAGATTGATGGGTAAGGCGCGGTTGCATATCCCTGATTTTGACAATAAGCAAGTAAAGCGGCGAGAAAACCAAGGAGCAGGGGCCGGTAGCAAAATAATGTTAAGAGGTTATGCGAAATGAAAAAGTATATTGGCACGAAAATCATTGAAGCGGCCCCTGCTATTCGCAAGGGTGGCAAGGTCTACGATGCGAACGAGCTGATCCCCAGAAGCATGGAGCCTGCGGAAGAGGGGTACAAGGTTCGTTACCAGGACGGCTACGAGAGTTTTAGCCCTAAGGACGTGTTCGAGGAAGCGTACCGCCCCACCGACGGCATGAGCTTTGGCTTGGCTATTGAAGCGGCAAAGAAAGGGAAGAGAATTGCCCGTCGTGGTTGGAATGGCAAGAATCAGCATGTCGAGCTTGCGGAGCGCATCAGCTATGAGAATGCTGCGCATGAGGTGATCAACGCCATTCACGAAGCTATCGGTAACAAAGCGCTTGCTTTTGTCGGCACATCCGGCGTGCAGCTCGGCTGGCTGGCATCGCAGGCGGATATGCTTGCCGATGACTGGATGATCGTGGAGTAAATTATTACCGGTAGCAAAACAGGAGGATGGCATGGAAATCACAAAACGGCGGCTTGCGGATATTGTACCGTATGCCGCAAACGCAAAAAAGCATGATAAGCGGCAAATCAACAACGTTGCGGAGAGCATCAAGCAGTACGGATTCGTACAGCCGATTGTGATTGACCGTGACGGCGTGATCGCAATCGGCCACTGCCGCGCTTTGGCGGCAAAGAAGCTGGGTATGGAAGAAGTACCGTGCGTCTGCGTGGACGATCTCACACCGGAGCAGGTGAACGCCCTGCGGCTGGTGGATAATAAGAGCAACGAGAGCGACTGGGATTTTGACCTGCTGGCAGAGGAATTGCCGGGGCTGGATTTGTCGGCGTTTGATTTCGACTGGGGGATTGAAAACGAGGATGAGTACGGCACTGATTTTTCCTTGCCGGATGGGGACAAATCGGAAATCTGTCAAATGACATTCACGCTCCATGAACAACAGAAAGAATTGATCGAATATGCTATGACGTGTGTTGAAGATGAAATAACAGAAACGTTTGGCAACGCCAATAAAAACGGGAATGCATTGTATGAGGTGATACGGCAATGGGCAGCGCAAAAGACCTGATTGTAAAAGTTATTCCAAGCAAGGTTGCCGTTCCGTTTGTGAAAACGCACCATTACAGCGGCAAGGTTGTGAATAACAGCAATTTGCATTTCGGCGTGTTTTACGAAGGCAGACTTCACGGTGTCATGTCCTTTGGCCCGTCTTTGGATAAGTCTAAAATCCAAGGGCTTGTTGAGGGGACAGGGTGGAACGAATTCATCGAATTGAACCGCATGGCGTTTGATGATGTGCTTCCGCGCAATAGTGAGAGCCGGGCAATTGCGATTGCGATGAAGCTAATCCGAAAAAACGCGCCTCAAATCAAATGGGTAATTTCGTTTGCGGATGGTTGCCAATGCGGTGACGGAACAATTTACCGTGCAAGTGGGTTTGTTTTGACGGGTTATTCAAGCGGCTCAATGTGGCAACTTCCTGATTACCTCGTGAAAATAAACGGCGGGTCAGTTGCCCACAGAATGAAAGTGCAGGATAAATGCAGTGCTTTGTCAAGGTATATTCTTGAAGAAACGCATGGCAAAAACTTAACGATGGAAAAGTGCGTTGAGATGTTTGGCGGGAAAATTCTTGAGGGGAAGATGTTTCGATATATCTATTTTATCGACCCGTCATATAAAGAACGACTTACCGTTCCTATCATTCCGTTTTCAAAAATTGATGAAATGGGCGCTGGAATGTACAAAGGGGAAAAGGTAACGCAAGCAGAAAGGCACCAGTGACACGGCAATATGCGGCGGTAGTTTAACGGTAAAACGTTCCGCATCCTGCGGAAAGATGGCGGTTCAACTCCGACCTCGCTGCTCCAAAATGCCGTGTTGTGAAACCAGAGAAAGGAGGGGTGGAAGTGGCACGGACTGGAAGGCCGAAAAAAGTAATAAATCAAAAGCTGTTTGAGAATCTATGCGGTATCCAGTGCACGGAAGCAGAAATCTGCGGAGTGCTTGAGTGCAGCGCGGACACCCTGAATCGATGGTGCAAACGGACGTATAAAATGACTTTTGCGGACACATATAAAAGCAAGAGCCAGGTAGGAAAGTCGAGCCTGCGGAGAGCGCAGTGGAAGCTGGCCGAAAAGAACGCAAGCATGGCTATTTGGCTGGGGAAACAGTACCTTGAGCAAAAAGATATTGTGGAGCAGAACGTCAATGCGGACGGTGTCAAGGTGATTATCGATGTCTGATATTCTCTTGTCAGAAAAGATCGGCCCTGCGTTTTATAGCATTGCACATGACATTTTTAGGCATGGGCATACGCACTACGATTTTAGCGGCGGGCGTGGCTCGCTGAAATCCTCCACAGTATCAATTCTTGTACCGCTTTTGCTGGTTGGCAATCCGGGAACGCATGCGCTTGTGTTGCGCAAGGTGGCAAATACAATCCGCGATAGCGTTTATGCCCAGTATATCTGGGCAATCGGCGAGCTGGGCATGGCGGCGTATTGGGAAGCGAAAGTATCCCCGATGGAGCTGATCTATAAGCCGACAGGCCAGAAGATCATGTTTCGCGGCGCTGATGACCCGATGAAGATCAAGTCTATCAAGGTGCCGTTTGGCTACATTGCCGTGACGCACTTTGAAGAAAAAGACCAGTTTGCCGGTCGTGCGGAAATCCGAACCATTTTGCAGTCGACCATGCGCGGTGGCTCGATGTTCTGGAATTTTGAGAGCTATAACCCGCCAATTTCGCGCGACAACTGGGCGAACAAAGATAGCTTGGAGGAACGGGATGACCGCTTGTGTCATAAGTCTACGTATCTGCAAGCACCGCCGGAGTGGTTGGGAGAACAGTTTCTTGCAGAAGCGGAACACTTAAAAGAGACGGACGAGCGTGCATATCAGCACGAATATCTTGGTATCCCGGTAGGGACCGGTGGAAATGTGTTTGACAAGCTGGAACTGCGGGAGATTACCGATGAAGAAGTCAAGAGTTTCGACCGCATCTATCAGGGGGTGGACTTCGGCTGGTTCCCCGACCCGTTTGCTTTTATCCGGCTGCATTATGATCGGGCGCGAGAGACCATCTATCTGCTGGACGAGATTTACCAAAACAAATTATCCAACGAGCAAAGCGCGACCATGATTAAGCAGCGCGGATATAACAACATTAGGACAATCTGCGACAGCGCCGAGCCGAAGAGCGTTGCTGATCTCCGCGCAATGGGGCTACCTGCGTATGAAGCGGTCAAAGGCCCCGGCTCTGTGGAATATGGCATGAAGTTTTTGCAGCGGAGAACGATTGTTATTGATAGGCAACGCACACCGCATGCTTACGATGAATTTGTTGGATACGAATACGAACGAAACAAAGACGGTGACATTATCAGCGGATACCCAGACGCGAACAACCACCTGATTGACGCGACCCGGTATGCGTTGGAGCCTGTCAGCCGCAGAATGGGAGTTATTGCATGAGCAGTGCAGTTATCCAAAAGTTAAAAGAGCTTGGCTATACAACGATCTCTGAAGAGTTTTATGGGCAAGTTGATCTGTGGGAATCGTGGTACGTTGGTAAAGTGAAGGGCTTCCACCAGTACCGCAGATATAACGGCCACAAGTGGACTAAACACAATAGAGCAACGCTCAGCATGGGAAAAAAGGTCTGCGAGGACTGGGCGAACCTGCTCATGAACGAAAAAGTCAAAATCACGCTTGAGGGCAAAAAAGAACAGGATTTCATCGATCGCGTTTTGGCGGAGAACAATTTCACCGTCAAAGCTAATGAGATGCAGGAGATGAAATCCGCACTGGGGACGGTGGCATATATCCCCCGCGTGACGGGGCAGGGCGTGACGGATTCCGGAGAGATCATCCCCGGTGACGCGTCCAGCATTGTGATTGATTATGCCACGATGCATGACATTTACCCACTTGCATGGCAGAACGGCTTTATTTATGATTGCGCTTTTACTTCCAGGGTCACGCGAGACGGAAAGGATTATGTGTATTTCCAGATCCACCGCAGAGCAAATGATGGAACGTATGTAATCGAAAACCGAATTTACCGATACCAGAACGAACAGTTGTCCGATGAAGATTTGAAGAATGTTTCCGGGTTTGAGCATATTCCCCCTGTGGTATACACCGGAAGCAATAAACGGCAGTTTGTAATTGACAAGCCGAACATTGCAAACAACTTCAACTATCTTTTGCCTGTTGGCATTTCCGTTTTTGCAAATTCCATTGATGTTCTTCGCGGCGTTGATACTGCGTACGACTGCTACGTCAATGAGTTTGAAAACGGCCCCATGATGATGATGGTCAAAATGCCAGCGACAAAGTATGAAGACGGTGAACCGACACTGGATGACAATGACAGGCGGTTTTACCTTCTCCCGGAAGATACACAGCAGGGGAGCGTTGTTGAGACCGTTGCACCGGAACTTCGGACGGCTGCGCTGAATGTCGGCCTGCAAGACCAACTCAATATGCTTTCCAGCAAATGTGGGTTCGGTGAAACCTATTATCGATTCGATGGCGGCAGCATGGCAACGGCCACGCAGGTAATCAGCGAGAATAGTACCATGTTCCGCACGATCAAGAAGCATGAAATTATCCTTGAGCAGGCATTGACTGAGCTGTGCCGTGTTCTTCTCCGGCTTGGGAATACTGCAATGAATGCAGGGCTTGACGAAAATGTAGAAATCTCCATCGACTTCGATGACAGCATAATTGAGGACAAGCAAACCGATTTTTCCCGCGATATGCAGCTTTTGCAGGCGGGCATCATGAACGACTGGGAGTTCCGCATGAAGTGGATGAATGAGGACGAGGCGACCGCAAAGGCGGCGCTGCCGAAGATGCAGGACATGACAACCGAAGGACAAGAGGAGGTAGAGTAATGGGCGGTAGAGGTGGAGCAGGTGGCGGCACTTCCGCTACGAAGAATAATATTCGCACGGTGCAAGGAGTTTCTGTCGGCTCTCGGCTTTTTGCAAAAGAAAGCGATGTCGCTAAACTTTCGCAAAATACTATCTGGGTTGAAAACACAAGCACGCCGCACGCTGTTCTGAAAAACAGTCAAGGAACAGTTCAAGTGCAAGGTGATAAAAAGGACAAATACGGCATCCTCGAAAATGTGAATACCGCCGTTGTGCATCTCAGCGGCGTTGACCGAAGCACACCTACAAGGGAAGTCACCAAATTAAATAAGCAACTTAACGAAATACGCTCACGGGGTTTTGATGTCCAAAGAATTAGTGTGGGCGAATATGAAAGCGTTGCTTACATAAAACGAAAGCTATTCACAAGGGCTTTTTAAAAATTTTCCATGATAAACTTTGAAAATTTGGACAAGTTCATGTTCCCTGGCGTCGGAAAGTACGGTATACCGCAAATCGAGCCGGTCAAGGCGTATCCGCACGGCGAGTTTATCCCCGTGAATTACCATTACACAGCAAAAGACACGAAAAGCAAGATTTTGCATTTCTTTGTGGACGATTATCAATTCATTCGATATTGGAATACGCCTGACAAGTACATTCCGAAACTGTCGCAGTTTTCGGCGGTGTGTGCGCCGGACTTTTCTACTTACACGGATATGCCGCTGGCGATGCAGATATACAACCATTACCGCAAGCACTGGCTGGCGGCATACTGGCAGCTCCACGGCATGACGGTTTATCCAACGATTTCATGGAGCAACGAGAATAGTTATGATTGGTGCTTTGACGGCGAGCCTGTCGGCGGAATAGTTGCGGTTAGTTCGGTAGGCACACAGCAAAACAAGGAAAGCAAGCAGCTGTTTCTGCGCGGCTACGAGGAAATGATGAAGCGGCTCTCTCCTGAATGGGTGATATTCTACGGCAAAGTGCCGGAGGAATGCGACTGGAATGTAATTTGCGTAAAACCGCATTACGACGATATTGTGAAACGGAGGAAAGCAAATGAAATATCCGTTTCAGCCGGAAATCCTTGATGCGCTGCCGGAAGAACTGGCAGAACTGTTCCGGTCACTTGAACTCGTATTGCTGGATGAAATCTGCTCCCGGCTGAAAGCTGCGGATGAACTGAACGAGGTAACGGTGCAGGACATCCGGGCGTTGCGGTCCCACAGCATCGACCTAAAAGAAATCAAGAAAGCAATCCGCGAGACTTCCGGCATCAGCAAAACTAAGCTGGACAAGCTGCTGGGCGATGTGGTCGCAAGGAACCAACAGTATTACACCGATATGATTGACCTTGCGCATATCACCCAGCCTGAGACACTGGTTGACGCTGCGGAAGTGGCGGCGATCAGGACGCAGACACTTGATACATTCCACAATCTGACCGCATCCATGGGCTTCCTAGTGGACGCTGGGCGTACAATGCTCCCACCTGCCAAAGCGTACCAATGGGCACTTGACAGCGCAGCGTTGCAGGTGCAAAGCGGTGCAATCAACTACAATCAGGCAATTAAAACGGCGGTAAAGGAACTTGCGGATAGCGGTCTGAAAGTGGTTGACTACGAAAGCGGCCATCGGGATCATATCGATGTTGCCGTGCGAAGAGCCGTAATGACCGGCGTATCTCAAATCTGCGCCAAGTATACGGAGCAATCCTCAGAATATCTGGATACACCATATTTTGAAGTTTCGGCTCATGTTGGCGCACGAGATAAGCCGGGACCGTCACCATGGTCATCGCATAAGGATTGGCAAGGCCGCGTTTACAGCGTCCGCACTGGGGACATTTACCCGAGCATTTATGACATTTGCGGCTTGGGCGCTGTTGACGGTCTGGAAGGGGCCAACTGCCGCCACAGGCGGTTCCCATGGGTTGAGGGCGTGTCCGAGCGCACTTACACGGATGAACAGTTGGAACACATCGATGACGGCCATGGATGCACATTTGATGGCAAGGATTACACGGCATACGAGGCAACCCAGATGCAACGCCGCATTGAGCGGACCGTTAGGAAGCTAAAGCGCGAAAAAGCCGCCTACAAGGCCGCAGGATTGCATGAAGATGAGACTGCGGCAAACATACGGCTACGGCGGTTAAACGCTAAATACAAGGCGTTCAGCGCGGAAGCTGGGCTCCCGGAGCAACCGGAGCGGATGCGCGTCTATTTCACGGATGACGCAACGTTAAAAACGGCAAATGCCATGAAAACGCATCGGGCGGAAGTGGCAGCGGCTAACGCTAAAGACGATAGCGACACTCTTAAGTTTTTCGGCGCAGACGCAAGAGATAACTTGAATTCTATTGTGAAAAGACGTACAATGAAGCTGGAAAATGGCTTTGCTTGCTTCCCGGACGGTGACCCGCTGAATGAAAACGTTAAAAGGGTAAAACCTCTTAAAACGTATTTTGACGTCGCTATGCACGGAAGCCAGACGGCAGTCGGATTTGGAACAAAAGAACTCAATATGTCACCGCGCTTACTTGCCGCAGTCATTCGGCATAGTAAAGGGTGGAATGGCCAGAAAGTTCGTTTGCTATCTTGCTGCACAGGCGCACGCATGGAAAACGATTATTGCTTTGCAGAAGAGCTGGCAAATGCACTTGGCGTTGAAGTGAAAGCCCCAGACGATGTGCTTTTTATTTCCGGTGCTGGCGTACTGAAAGTAGGAACACATGGGGAAGGAAATATTTTGCCGTTTACCCCAAATCAAAGAGGAAGGAGAAAGTGACATGGATTTCGGCTTTTTTAAAGGATTGCCATACAAGAATTCTATTGAGAATTTTGAAGACTATAAGAAATACAAAAATAGTATCCCAAAAGAAGCGATTTTAAGCCACATTTCCTCCCTCGATGCCGGGCTGACATCGCTGCCCAGTTCTGATATGTTTACTGGCGAAGAACTTCACGCAGGTATGTTTTGGGACGGTAAATTCACCTTCCCGTATGAGTTCCTGCATTACTACAAGAATTATGACATTGGCGTCCCCTATGAGTATGAAGCATATTTGAAAGAAATCGGGGTAGGCTAATGGATGATAAATTGATGCAGGCCATCGAGGCTATTATCCGGCGCGGCAATGACGCGGAGATCCGGCGCAAGGGTGACGGGTACATCGTGTTAGAGGTTAAGAAAACAATCAAATATTCAACTCCCGCGTAATTGGGCACGGGAAAGGGCAATAGGAGCCAACGACTGAGGTTTTCTCGGTGGTTGGCTCTTTTGTTGTAATACGCAGTGGGGAATGACGCTGTGGAATAAAGGAGAATAAAAAATGGCAGACGAAATTAAGACTTTTGATGAAATACTGGCTGACCCCACCTATAAGGCGGAGTTCGACAGGCGAATCACAAAGGCGCTTTCGACTGTTCAGAGCAAGCTGGACGCGGAAGTGGAAAAAAACAAGCAGTTTTTAGCAAACGGCAACGCGGAAACGGACGCACTCAAAAAGGAGATCGAGGGCTACAAGTCCAAGATTGCCGATTATGACTACGCAGACGTTATCCGTAAAACGCTTTCTGAGAAAGGCGTGAAGTTTAGCTCTAAAGCTGCCGAGAAGGCGTATTTGGCAGACCTGAAAGCAAAGCATCTTGAGATCAAAGACGGCGCGCTTGATGGGTTTGACAAATGGCACGAGGAACAAGTCAGCGCCGATCCGTCCGCGTTTCAGGATGGCGTAAAAATTGACTGGTCCGCTGCCGTTGGCGGCGGTGAAAAGAAAACTGACACCAATGCCGCGATGAACAATCTGATTCGCGGCGCACTCAAGTAACAAAAAGGAGAATATAACATGGCAAGTATTGATCGTTCCGCACTTTCTGGCCTGATCCCGGAACCCGTAACCCGCGAGATCATGCAGGGCGCTATCGCTGAATCTGCCGTTCTGCGCATGGGCCGCAGACTGGCAAATATGTCCAGCAAGACGCAGACCATCAACGTGCTTGACGCACTTCCCTCCGCGTACTTTGTCAATGGCGAAGCTTCTGACAGCGGAGCTGGTGAGGCATTCAAGCAGACCACTAAGATGGCATGGGACAAGAAGAAACTGTATGCCGAGGAAATCGCAGTTATCGTACCCATCCCCGAGGCCGCACTCGATGACGCCGACTATGACATCTGGGGCGAGGTTAAGCCCCGCTTGACCGAAGCTTTCGGCAAGGTCATTGACGGCGCTATGCTGTTTGGCACGAACAAGCCCAGCACCTGGCGTGATGGCGTTGTGCCCTCTGCTATTGCTGCGGGCAATGGTGTTCCTGTCAGCTCTGACATTTACTCCGACATCATGGGAGAAGGCGGCTTGATTTCCAAGGTTGAACTGGACGGCTTCAACCCCAACGGCGTGATGTCCGCTATTCAGATGCGCGGCAAGCTGCGTGGCCTGAAAGACACCACTGGCCAGCCCATCTTCAAGACCGATATGCAGGGTGCTACCAGATACGGCCTTGATGGCATGGATATGTACTTCCCCATGAACGGCGCGTTCGACCCTGCGCAAGCACAGATGATCGTCGGCGATTGGAGCCAGCTCGTCTATGCCATTCGCCAGGATATGACATTCAAGGTCTTTACCGAGGGCGTGATTCAGGACCCCGCCACGAAGGACATCGTCTACAACCTCATGCAGAACGATATGGTCGCACTGCGCGCTGTCATGCGTCTTGGCTGGGAGATTGCAAACCCCATCAACGCTTACAACGCAGAAAAGGTGAACCCGTTCCCCTTCTCCGTTTACGGCAAGGGCGGCGCTATTTCCACCGTTGCTGTGTCCCCTGCTACCGCCACCGTAAAGAAGGGCGAAAGCAAGCTGTTTACCGCCAAGGTTGACGGTGAGGGCATCATCAACGGCGAGGTTGAATGGTCTCAGGATGGAACCAAGAGCAAAATCAGCGATGAGGGCGTCCTGACTGTCTCCGCTACCGAAACCAAGGGCAGTATTACCGTTACCGCCAAGTCCAAGCAGGACGGCACAAAGACCGGCACTGCCACTGTCACTGTTTCTGGCTGATTTGAAAGGAGCTGACCCAATTGACATACGCTGATTACACATACTACTCCGGTGTCTATATGGGCACTGTAAGCAGTGGGGATTTTCCGCGTCTGGCTGTCCGGGCCAGCTCCTTCCTCGATTATTTCACGCAGAACCGGGCCAAGGACAACGCGGAGCTGGATGCGGTAAAGATGTGCTGCTGTGCGCTGGTTGACAAGTATGCGGTTATCGAAGCCGCACAGGCGCTTGCAATGAAGAACCTTGCGACTGCTGCCGCTAATGACGCAGAAGTCAAAAGTGAAACGGTGGGCGGTTATTCCCGCACACTGGCGACCGGCGGCGAATCTGCCGTTTCCGCACTGAACGCTACGGATGGAGCAAGAAAGCTGCTTGCAGAGACCTGCATGGAGTATCTCGCCCATACTGGCTTGCTGTACCGAGGGAGGGGGTGCGGATCATGTACGCTCCCCACACTGTAACGATCTACAATCCGGTCAAAGAAACCGACAAGGAGACGTTTCAGGAAACGCAAAAGCTGTATGTGACCGTACTTCGTGGCGTGATGCTGCAAGCGTCTAAGGCGGTTAACGTGCGCGAGAGCGGTCTTGCCGGGGCTGATGCAGTTGACCTCTACATCCCGTTTGGCGTGGAAGCTGTGGACGGCTTTACCGGCAAGGTGAAAGCCTATGTCGGTCCGCAGCGGTTTTACGCCGCAGAGGACAAAACCGACCTGTGGACGCTTTCTGTCAAAGGCAATGGTGGGACAACGTTTTTCATCAAAGGCGAGTTTGTGACGGACAATGAAACTGTGGCGTTGGCTCAGGACAATTGCTACACCGTGACCAAGGTTGACGAGAAGGATTTCGGCAGCGTTGATATGCAGCACTGGCAGGTCGGAGGCGTGTGATATGGCGTTGAAATTTTCCGTTCAGACGGACGGCATGGACGCTGTAAAAGAGGCCGTTTCCAAGGGCTGTGATCGCGCAGAACACGTTCTGGCGGTGCAGGTCGCAAAAGATACCGCTCCGTTCGTTCCTATGCTCACAGGCTCTCTGAGGACGCGTACAAAGGTAACGGGCAACACGGTTGTTTATCCAGGGCCGTATGCCAGATATCTGTACTACGGCAAACTGTACGTTGACCCGCTGACCGGAAGCTCTTATGCGCGGAAAGGCGTTACGAAGGTTCCGGCGGTGCCGGAAAAGGATTTGATTTTCCACAGAACCGGGACCTGCTCCCATTGGTTTGAAGCATCCAAGGCACAGAACATGGAGAAGTGGGTGCGTGTAGCAGAAAAGGCGGTGAAGCGTGATCTCTAAAGAAAAACCTGTAATGCTGGCATCCAGCAGCGAAAAGGCAGACCTTGACCGCCTGATGCTGATTTGGGCGAACCGCTTTCCCGGTATTCCGGAGAATGTGGATCTGATCAAATACGAGTATTTCGCGGCAAAAACGGTAGGCATGGCGCTTTCCTCCGTTCAGGGTGCCGTTATCACCAAGAAGTATATCTGCGGCGGCTATCAGGCGGAGTATTCGTTTGAAATCCACTACCAGATCGCACCACCCGGCAAGAGCGACGATACACGCTTGAAGGCGGTTGAAGTGCTGAACAAATTTGCGGACTGGGCGCAGATGCAGCGACCGGACATTGGAGAGGGCAGGCGCGCCCTCCGCGTTGAGACGTCTGCGTTTGCATCGTATCTCGGCGCGACAAGCGACCAATACGAGGACTACATGGTCCCGCTAAAACTGATTTACGAGGTGAATGTATAATGGCAGATTTAACTTTTGCGACGCCCGAAGGTCAGACCATTGACCGCGAGCTTTTGATCGCGTATCTGAATACCGGCTCTAAGGAAGCTCCCACTTGGAGCGCCATCGGTAAGCGTGTGGAGGATTCCAGCGAAGAGATGGACTGGGGTCAGGAGAGCAAACAGGACATCCTGGGCAACACTTTCACCACCATGAAGAAGCCCGTTATTTCCCAGACCTTTGATCCCATCCCTCTGGATGCTGGTGACGCTGCTGCGGTGAAGATGTGGAACCTTGCCGTCAAGGATCATGACGCGCAGGCTCTTGCCAATCAGGATATGATGATTGGCCACTTCTACGCTACGTCCGGCGAAGCGAAGTTTGCCGAGCGGTATGATTCCTGTGCTATTGCCGTGACGGGCATCGGCGGTGACGGCGGCGGTACGCTCAACATCACGAGTGAGATCACCTACGGCGGCAATCGTACGCTGGGCACCATTACCAAGGATACCAGTGGTGTGACCTTTACGGCCGGGGCTTAAAAACAAAGGGGCGGGCGCAAACCCGCCCCAATTTCGGAGGCTATTATGAAAGATCTGATTTTCGATACCGGTTTAGTTACCTACAACATCAACGGAAAATGCGAATTCTCTTTTAACCCCACCGACAGCGCCTTTGTGGAAAAGCTGTTTAATGCCTTTGATATCCTCGACAAGAAGCAGGATGCGTACAAGGCAGAGGTGGAAAAGACCGCCAACAAGCGGGAAGTTTTTGAAACCGCCCGGAAGATGGACGAGGAAATGCGCGAGATCATCAACGATGTGTTCGGCTTTGACATTTGCTCTGCCCTGTTTGGCGAGATGAACGTATATGCGCTGGCGGACGGCCTGCCTGTGTGGGCGAACCTGATGCTTGCTATCATGGATGAGGTTGACACCACCTTTGCCCGTGAGCAGAAAGCCACCAACCCCCGCGTGAGCAAGTATACGAAGAAGTACCACAAATGAGGTACGATCTGCCGACTGCCGTAGAGGTAAACGGCACTGAGTACCAGATACGCTCTGACTATCGCGATATCCTGACGATTATTGAGGCACTGTCTGACGCTGAGTTGTCGGAGGAAGAAAAGGCCGAGGCCATGCTTGACATTTTCTATCCAGACTTTGCGGAAATGCCGCAAAGCGACTACGAGGAAGCGATCAAGCAATGCGCAAAATTTATCAACTGCGGCGAAGAGCAGCGTGAGGAAAAGCGTGGGCCGAAGTTGATGGATTGGCAGCAGGACTTTCCCCTGATCGTTGCCCCAGTCAACCGCGTTCTGGGACAAGAAGTCAGATCCGTTGAGTATCTGCACTGGTGGACGTGGGTATCCGCGTATCAGGAAATTGGGGATTGCACCTTTGCCCAGGTTGTGGGGATTCGCAATAAAAAGGCAAAGGGGAAGAAACTGGATAAAAGCGAACAGGAGTTTTACAAGCAGAACCGGCACTTGGTTGACTTCAAGCGGCAGTATACGGAACAGGACGAGGACGTTATCAGCAAATGGATATGAAAACCGCCCTCCGGAGAGGGCGGCTGATTGGTGGCTTATTTTTCTGCCAATTCTGCATCAATGCTGACTGTTTTGGGGTAAAAAGTCAATTTATATGTTTTTGATTCGCAAACATTCAGTTTGAATTTTTGGCTTGAAACGCATCCGCGAGCAATCGAAATTGTGTGGAAACCAAAATCGAGACGTAGAGAAACGGGCGCGTCCAAATTATACCCGGTTTTTTCTCCATCAATAATTAAAATTGATTTCCCCTCCATAACTGAACGAGGGCGTTCACATTCCACATAAAAGTTTGGCGAGTTTGAACTATTGGCATTTACCAAATTAGACATTTTCTCCACTAAAGATTCCGATCTCTTTTGGAATAATTCATCTGGTATTATACCAGAATCGTGCAAATCTTTTAGTTTTTGCAATTCGTCCAAAATTGACCCGCTTGTTTGAGTATCATCACTTTTGTTCTGGCTTGTTTGGTTTGAAATTGCAATTAACTTATCAAACAATTCTTTTTCCTTTTTCTTGTTTCCTGTGGGGGGAGTTGGCGTACATTCAATTACAGCGGTAGCCCCGTCTGCATATTCGACAAAAAAACTATAAAGAGAAAAGTTTGAGGTATGAAACAACAAAGTTTCTTCCGCTTGTCTAACGCCAAGGAGCTTTGCGGACTTAATTTTGCTTGGTTTTTTGCTAAAAAGGCTCATTATATCACTCCTTAACAATTGTTTCATTCAATATAACATATAAAATTGCACATTTCAAGCAACAGAGAAAGAGGGTGATTGCATGGCAGATGGTTCCGTTGTTATCAAAGCTGATGTTGATGACAAGCAGGCGCAAACGGAATTAAACAAGCTAACAAAAAAAATCGATGCGCTCAATGAAAAAATCAGCGATAAAAAACAAGAGCAGATGCCGCTGGTTGAGCAATCAAAACAATTAGGGGCTATTCTCGATGACGCAAAGGCGAAGCTGGACTACATGAAAAGCGGCGATGCGTTTTTTACATCCAGCTCTATAAAAGATCAAGAGCGGACAGTAGCATCATTGCAAAAAGAATGGGATGGTGTGCAAAAAAAGGTTGAGACCATGGATGCGTCCATTGGAAAAGATACCCGAAGCCTTGAACGAATGAGCACACGAGCGGGAGAACTTTCCGCACAACTTGCCGGGGCAAAAAGACATACGCAGGGAATGTCACCCGCAGCCCAAGAAGCGGCAAAGCAGATGGACAAATTCACCAACCGCATCAAGGGTCTTGCTCGGCGCGTTTTTGTTTTTACGCTTATTACAAAAGCGCTTCGTGCATTAAAAGACTATATGTGGAGTGCCATTCAAACAAATGAAAAAGCCATGAAAGCAGTTTCAAAACTAAAAGGTGCTTTGATGATTTTGGCGCAACCCATTTTAAATGTACTTATCCCGGCATTTACTGTTTTTGTAAATGTGTTGACACGTATAGTCAATACAATTTCCGACCTTGTTTCAAAAATATTTGGGACAACGGCAGAAGCATCTGCGGAAGCTGCTGAGAATCTGTATGAAGAAAGCAGTGCAATGGATAAAACAGGGAAAGCCGCAAAGAAAACAAGTAAATCTTTAGCATCTTTTGACGAAATCAATAAGCTTTCCGGAAACGATGACAAAGCCAAAAATGGGCCGGATTTTGCAACGGGAATTAACGATCAACTTAGTGCGATCATGGAACTGTTTACCGGTGCGCTTCTTCTTGCCATCGGCGCAATTTTAACATTTTCCGGCGCTAATATTCCGGTTGGCATTACCCTAATGGCTTTAGGCGCTGCGGCAATCTGGGGCGCTGTAAAGACAGACTGGGGAGCAATCGCAAAGATGCTGCAAGGCCCAATCGGAGTTGTTACTGCAATCCTGTCAGTTGCGTTGCTTGCAATCGGCGCAATTATTTTGTTCTCCGGAGCAAACATCCCATTGGGCTTAGGATTGATGGTTGCCGGTGCAATTGGGCTTGCGTCTGTTATCGCAGCTAATTGGGATACTGTTAAAAAGATGTTGCAAGGCCCAATCGGAGCCGTTGTTGCGCTTTTGAGTTTTGCGCTACTCGTAATTGGTGCAGTGATTTTGTTTTCCGGCACAAATATCCCCCTTGGCCTTGCACTGATGGCTGTTGGTGCTGCTGGGATGGCGACGGTCATTGCGGCAAATTGGGATACGATCAAAGAGGCGTTGCAAGGGCCTGTTGGAGCAGTTGTGGGGCTGCTTTCAGGCGCATTGCTTGTATTGGGTGCAATCTTGGCGTTTAGCGGTGCAAGCGTCCCACTCGGTTTAGGATTGATGGTTGCCGGTGCAATTGGGCTTGCGACTACGGTTGCGGCGAATTGGGATACAATTAAAACCTTGCTGCAAGGTGCTATTGGCGGCGTTGTTGCCGTGGTTAGCAGCGCACTATTGGTTATCGGCGCAGTCTTAGTATTCAGCGGAGCCGCACTTCCTCTCGGAATCGGCTTGCTTATTGCCGGTGCTGCCGGTCTTGCGGCAACGGTGATTGCAAACTGGGATACAATAACAAATCTGCTGGGTGGCCCCATCGGAGCAATCACGGCTATGATAAGCGGCGCTTTGCTTGTCTTGGGCGTAATCCTTGTGTTTACCGGAGTTGGTATCCCTCTCGGTTTAGGAATGATCGTAACCGGAGCGGCTGGACTTGGCTCTGTGGTGGCACTCAACTGGGACTATCTGAAAGAAAAATTAAGCGAAACGTGGGAAGGTATCAAAGCCTGGTGGCAATCAAGTGTTGCAAAGTATTTCACCGTTGAATATTGGCAAGACCTTGGCAAAAACATTATTGATGGGTTGCTCAATGGTTTGAAGTCAGCGTTTGAAAGCGTGAAATCTTGGGCTTCTAATGCAATGGGGAGCATCAAAAATGCATTTACAGGCGGCAGTAACGTCCGCACACCTGCCATCAATTCCGCATCCGTTCCCCGTTTGGCGACCGGCGCAGTGATTCCCCCGAACCGTGAGTTTTTGGCGGTGCTGGGTGACCAGAAGCAGGGGAACAACATTGAAGCCCCTGAATCTGCCATCGAGGCAGCGGTGGCCCGTGGCATGGCTCAGTATGGCGGCGGCAATCAGACGGCCATTCTCAAGATTGGCGAACAAGAATTGGGCCGCATCATCTTCAAGTTGAACAAGGACCAGACGCAGCGCGTCGGTATTAAAGTGACCTAAAGGCGGTTTATATGAATTACATCAAAATTAACGGGACTTCATTTGATGTGAATGTCGCGATCTCCAAGTACAACGAAAATTTCAGCGTTCTCGATGGGGAGAACGCTGGGAGATCGAAAGACACAGGCCGGATGATCCGCGACGTTTTGGGAACGTACATTGGGCATAAGGTGACTGTTTTCCGCAGGGGGGACGATTACAGAAGCTATGATGCGTTCTGGAATTATCTCAAAGCCCATTCCATTGACGATTCCGTTTTGCTTGAAGCTGCGGACGGCAACACAACTATTTCCTATCGCGCATACTACACCAGCGCATCGCACGATATTGAAAAAGTTGAAAACGGGATCAATTATTGGGGAGAAATTGAAATCCATTTCATCCCAATCGCACCGCAAATCACGCGGTAAGGAGGGCGTATGGATTATATCATGATCGGCCCCTACCAGTTCGACCGGGATGCATCTAAGGATGATATGCGCTTAGACTACTGCTCATCTTTTCAAGAAGTTGCATTGGATGAAAGCAGCCTTTCGTTTGATACGGTCAGCGTAGAAGTTTGCACCACAACAATAGGCGCACAGCTTTCTGCACTCCCCAATAACACCCCCATCATTGTTTACAGAGGCGGCGAAATCAAAGCAAGGTTTGTAAGCAGCGGCGTTTCCCGTATCGGGCCTGTCACTTATCAACTTACAGGGCGGTCCCCTATGGGCGCACTTACCGGAATGGTGCATACTGGCGGCATTTACACAGGACAGACCGTGGAAGATGTTGTAAAAGAAATCTGCGGCAACATCCCTTCGCTGATAAAAAGTGTATATGCCGGAGTTAAACTTTACGGCTGGCTTCCTTATGCGGATGGGAAAGAACGCTCTGCACGAGACAACCTCGCACAAGTGCTTTTCGCCATTGGAGCCTATCTCCGCACAGACCTGAACGGTGTTTTGAGAATTGAACCCTTGTGGGACGGTACAGCATCGTTGATTGATGTCGACCGTTCTTACACCGGGGGGACCGTGAAATACGATTCACCCATCTCTGCCGTGACGGTAACGGAGCATCAATACGTTGCGGGAACAGAGGTAAAGGAGCTATTCTCCGGCACGGCGCAGAATGGCGATATCATCACATTCTCCGAGCCGATGCACTCCCTCTCTGCGACTGGATTCACAATCTTGGAAAGCGGCGCGAACTACGCCAAGATTTCCGCTGGCACTGGCGCACTGACTGGCAAGGCGTATATTCACAACACCCGCTTAATCACGCAGCCTGTGACGGCTGGCGCTGTGGAAAACATCAAATCAGTTACAGACGCCACGCTGGTATCTCTGGTGAATTCCTACGCCGTGGCGAAGCGTCTTGCGGACTATTACCGATGCCGCGAAACTATCACCAATGACATTGTAAGCGGGCACGAGAAACCGGGCCACGTTGTAAGCGTATATCATCCGTATGACAAAAAAATGGTTTCCGCTTGCATCCAGTCTCTTGACACCACCATGAGCGCGACGCTTAAAAGCAGCATGGAGGCACTGGTGGGATTTAAGCCGGCGCAGCCGGAGGCGGCGGAGTATCTGGACGAGCGGGTAGTCCTCACCGGCTCCGGCGAGTTCCAGATCCCGGAAGGCACCACAACGATCCACTATGTGATGATCTCCGCCGGGCAGGGCGGGCGCTGCGGCGAAAAGGGCGAAGATACCCAATCGGGGCCTAAGTTCTCGTGGACAAACCCGGTTTTTGAGGATCGGGTAGACGGCTACGCGTTGGCGCTGGGTGGCAAGGGCGGTCTCGGCGGTAAGGGCGGCATGGGCGGCAGAATCGTAGAAGGCGATCTCGACGTGTCCCAGTTGAAAAGCCTTGCCTATGATTGCGGAAAAAGCGGCAAGGGCGCCGAATTCAGCCCGGACGATCTCCCCGGTACGGACGGCACGGATACGGTGTTCCACGGCATGACTACGGCGGGCGCGTCTGCTCCCGATTTTGGCTTCACGGATCCCATCACCGGGGAGCAGTTCGGCGGCGTCGGCGAGGACGGCCTCCCTGGCGGAGACGGCGCCGGACGTGATCCGGCTGTAAGTGAGTACACAAATGATAGCGTCCAGCAATACGTCAATGGCACGATTGCTTATGACGAGGACGGGAACGCATTCACCCCCGGCCCTGTGGCTGGCAGCGAGGGGAAAATCAGCATGACCAGGATCGCATCAACAAGCACACCGCGCAGCTTCGGCTGGTACAGTTCCGGTCTGGGCGGCGGCCCGGCGGCGGGAGCCAACGGAAAAGCCGGATCCTCCGGACGCGGCCTGCCGGGCGAGACAACCGTTGATGTGACCGGCGGTCCCGGTGCGGACGGCATGACGGCCACGCTCACCCCCTCTAAGCCGAAGCGGTACGGCAGGGGCGGACGTGGCGGCTACGGCGGCGGCGGCGCTGGCTCCGGCGGCATTGCCGTGAAGAACGGAAACGGCACCATTACCCCCGGCACACCCGGATCCGGCGGTTTAGGCGGCCCAGGCGGCCCAAGCGCGGACGGCTGTGTTATTTTGTACTACCGCAAATTCGGGCAAGCAAAAGCCGGGCCGTTGGTCCAGCGTGGCGGCGGATTGTTTTTCGACCGTCTGAACAAACTTTTCATCGTGTGAGGTGATTCCAATGACGCTTGAACAGAGAATCGCAGTTTTGGAGGAGATCTTCGCCAAGCTGCAAGACTATTACACATCCGCCTACTCCGGCGAGGAGATCGACGCGCGGCTGGCCTCCGCCGGTGTGCCGGTGGGCATCACCAAGGAGTACAAGAGCGTAACCGAAATGAACCAGGACTTCACCGGTACGGACGTCCAGCGCGGCCAGTTCGTCCTGATCCTGCCGGACAGCACGTCCTCCGCGGACTACGGCAAGGTGTACATTAAAGGCACGGCCAACTGGGTGTACGCCTTCACGCTGACCACCCTGACGTCTATCAAAGGCCCCATTGGCCCTCCCGGCAAAAAGGGCGACCAGGGCGATCCCGGCGAGGCCGGTTCCAGCTTCGCCATTCTTGGCTATTTTGATACGCTGGACGCCCTCAAGGCCGCCGTCCCCAATCCCAAGGCCGGTGACGTGTACGGCGTGGGTACCGCACCTCCGTACAACATCTACATCTGGGATTCCGTCCACGGCAAATGGGTGGCCAACGGCAACCTGCAAGGCCCGCAGGGCAAGCAGGGCATCCAAGGCCCTGAAGGCAAGCAGGGGCCGGAGGGAAAGCAAGGCCCGGAAGGCCCCGTGGGCGGTTCCAGCAACTTTGTCCGCTACGATGCGGCCCAGAGCCTCACCGACGAGCAGAAGGCGCAGGCGCAAGCCAATATTGGTGTGGATGCAATCAGCACAAAAAATATAGGGAGCGTGTCTAAAAGCCTGAGCGCATCGGAATTGCAGGCATACCTTGACGCCCTCCCCCGCCTGCTGACTGAGAATCATGTTATCACTCTCAGCGGAACGCATTCACAGATCGTTTATATAAAAGACTTCTACGGTTGCGGAAGCATCATTCTCCGTGCAGCCAATTTGGGCGATTGTGTTTTCACAAAAAACATAGAAATTACTAATTGCCATGTTCCTGTAAATATGGAAAAGCTGAAATGGGAACTTAACGCAGAATCGCCAAGAACCAACGCTTGTATTATTTGTTCCGGGAGTACGGTCAAGGCTCAAGAATGTTCTGTGACCGGTTACGTTTCATCAAGCGGAGAGAAAATTGGTAGAGGCGTTACCACTCTTGAGCAGGGATCTGTGACGCTATTGAGCTGTGCATTTCACAATTTGGATATTGTGCTCAATACCTTCCAGAGTGGGTTTATTGGCATTGCGGGTGGAAAAGAAACAGATTATAGCGGCAACAATATCGGCGTGTATACCTATTGGGGCGGTTTGGTAATGCTTTCGGATGATATGCCTCTGAAAATAGGAGGCTCCTATAACACCCGGAATACTGGTGGCGCAATTATCCAAGGAAATGCGTTTGTTAGATGAGTTTATGGAATACTGTATTTGCTGTGGGGCGATCATCCCCGAAGGCCGTCAAGTGTGCCCGCTTTGCGAGCGGCAATGGCCCGAATTTTAATCTGCACGAAACCAAGTCGGACTTTTGACTTGCACGAAAGCAAGTCGGAACTGCCCTAAAAACTGCAACTTTTTAAGGGGGTGTAGAATGGAAATTCTACAAATTGTATTAACTGCCGCCACCGGCTCCGGCGTGACCGCCATCATCCTCGCGATCCTCCAGCGGAAATGGACCAAGGACGACAAGCGGGACGCCATCGTGGACGCGCTGAAAGTGCTGCTGATCGACCGGGTGCGCTATCTGGGCCAGAAGTACATCTCCGACGGCAGCATCAGCCTGTCGGATAGAGAGACGCTGGACGAGATGCACCAGGCGTACAAATCCCTTGGCGGCAACGGACACCTGAAAATCATTATGTCCGAGGTTGGGGAACTCCCGATCCGGAAAGAGTGAAAGGAGCAAAACATGGAAAACATCAAGAAACGGCTGGGCAATCTGCTGGCGGTGAAATCGCTGGTGACCATCACCCTAACGGTGATCTTCGCGGTGCTGGCCCTGCGGGGTGACATTTCCGGGACGGAGTTCCTGACCATCTTCACGGTGGTTATCGGCTTCTACTTCGGCACTCAGCGGGTCAACGAGGACAAGAACAGTTGAAACCGGTTGAAAAGTCAACCGAAAATTTGAAAGGGGTACATACCATGGAAAAGATCTACGAGAACATTATCAACGAGGGCAAGAAGCAGGGCGCGCCCGTGGAGGCTATCAACGCCGAACTGAAAGCGGCGGGGGCCAACTTCCACCTGAATCCCGACGGCGGCGTGGCCAACTGGACTGAGGACGAAATGCGGGAGGGCTTCATTCCCGCCGAGAAGGAGCCGGAGGTCCTTCCCCAGATGCTGGATACCCGACGCCGGGAGGATCTGGCGGGCACCGTCCAGACCCAGCGGATCGTCGGAGCCACCTATGAGGTGACTTATGACGAGGACGGCTACTTCATCAAGGCTTCCCGCGTGCGCCATGGTTGATACGTTTGACTGCGCCAGAGCGCAGATCTACCACAACACCGCCAAGCTGACCTCGGCGCAGATCAAGGCCAAGACCGGCTGCACCCACATCATCAACGGATACCTGTTCAACGGCAAGTTTCAGCCGGTGGGCTGGACGGTGATCGACGGCAAGATCATCAGCCGGGACAAATACCAGGACTGGGGCGTGTCCATTGGCAGTGACGGCAAGCCGCAGATGCTGACGGATCGGGGAGGGTCCTTCCTCTCCGGCGTCCCGATCCTCAAGGGTGGCTCCAAGCTGTACCGGGAGCTGACGCCGGACGTGGCCCGGCCTGCCGCCCGGACGGCGGTGGGCTGGCTGGCCAACGGCAAGGTGGTGCTGTGGTGTGACAAGACCAGCCTGACCCGTGAGCAGCTCCAAAACAAGCTGCTGGGGCTTGGCGTAGTGGATGCCCTCATGCTGGACGGCGGCGGCTCCACGCAGGGCATTTTCCCCGGCGGGAAGGTGGTCAGCAGCCGGAAGGTGCCCACGCTGCTGCTGTTTTGGGAGCGGTCGGCCAAGGTGGAAGATCAAGCCCTCGTATGGGGCAAGGCTCACGGCCTGCTGACGGACGCCAACGCCGGGGAGACCGTGACCCGCGCCGACATGGTCCGGGCGCTGTATCAGATCTGGAGGGATAACCATGGTTGAGATCCACGCTTACAGCAAAGCCGCCTCCGGGGGCAAGCAGCTCTCCGCCCATTTTAAGGTGCGGGAGTTTGCGTGTGGAGACGGATCTGACGCTGTTTTGGTGGCTCCCCGGCTGGTGATGGTGCTGGAAACCATCCGCTCCCATTTTTGCGCTCCGGTGGTCATCCACAGCGCCTACCGGACGCCGCAGTACAATGCCAGGGTGGGCGGCGTGGCTCACAGCCAGCACTGCTATGGCATGGCGGCTGACATTTCCGTGCGTGGCCAGACCCCGGCAGCGGTGGCGGCCTACGCCCGACAGCTCATGCCCGACTGGGGCGGCGTGGGGGTTTATGACAGCTTTTGTCATATCGACGTGAGAGAGGCCAAGGCTGACTGGAAAGGATAAAACCGAAAGGAGGGCCAGAAGATGGCAACATCCACGCTTTTTAGCGCTCTGCAAGTCTGGGGAACCCATGGAAAAAACAAACCGAGAGATCCGGGCGCTGTTGTCATCCATGGCCCCGGCCCGGGCGGCGCAGGCCGTCCGGCTGGTAGGCTTGCCGCCTGACGAGGAGACGGCGGTGCTGGCGGTGGACGTCCACGGCCAGAGCTGCCTACAGGCGGCGGCGCTGCTCCACGTCAGCGTGGACGGATTGGCCAAAATCAGGCGGAGGGCCTACGCCAAAATCGCGGATGATATGCAGGGGTAAAAGGAAAGCCGTGTCCGAATCGGACACGGCTTTTTCTATTTTTCTTCCCGCTTTTTCTTGCGCTGCGCCATAAAATCCTTGTCCAAGCGGTTGACTGTGGTAGGTGCTTTTCGGGTCCCTTGTCTGATTTGGGTGCGCTCCTGATGCCATTTTATCCGGAGCCTGTCACACTCCTCAGAGCATGTGATTCGAGGGGTTCCGGGGGAAATCGGTTTTCCACAGATCACGCAGACTTTTTGACCTCTTCGCGGCTTCTGTGCCCGTAGCTCATAATAATTATTTTCCTCGTTCCATTTTTTGGATGCCTCGCG
>ENA-ORUB01000645-ORUB01000645.1-human-gut-metagenome-genome-assembly--contig:-NODE-645-length-43485-cov-7.016118_pt1 | contig 43485 bp, 33 predicted proteins | sample MGYA00241918_ERZ509200 | MGnify/ENA primary metagenome ERZ509200 (study PRJEB26280, sample SAMEA2338853) | human gut metagenome | biome: human gut; feature: human-associated habitat; material: faeces... | reverse complement strand
ATTGGCTGGAGACAGCCGACGGCGTCCGGCCGGGCACGGTCTCTGCGAACGGCAGCTGCGTGACCTGGCAGACGGATGCGGGCATCACCTGCTCGTATAACCCGCAGCTCGAGCGCATCAGCGAGCGTGCGCAGGAACCGGCGCAGACGGAAACGCTGGAAAGCATTCCCGCCCTGCGCGGCGTGCAGCACGGGCGCGACGTGTATCTCTTCCAGCCGTACTACGGTTTGGACAGCTCATTCACGCGGCAGTACTACGAAGAGGGCCAACGCATCGCCGCGAAGTCCGAGGGCACGTTCTACTATTATAAAACGGAGGCCGCGACGGTCGACGCCATTGCCGACGCGGTCGAGTCCGGCGGCGTTATCCTGTTTGACAGCCACGGCACCACGGACTATACCGGCGACAATGAGGACTACACCTCCAAAGCGACGACGTCCTACCTCTGCCTGCAGAGCGGCGAGGGCCTGACGACCGAGGACTATGCCGACGGCCACGCCGTCTACGGCGGAAGCGGCATCAACGGCATGCGCTACTATGAGGTCGACGGTACGGTCATTGCCAACCATATGGAAAAGCCCGCAAACGGCGGCCTTGTCTGGATGGCGATCTGCCTCGGCATGGCCACGGACGGCCTCGAGGGCCCACTTATGGACGCGGGCGTCGGCGTGGTCTACGGCTACAGCCAGTCCGTTACCTTTATCGGCGATTACTGCTTTGAAGAGGAATTTTTCAACAAGCTGCTGCAGGGTGGCACGGTCGCGGAGTCTATCCGCACCATGAAGGCCCGCTACGGCAACTGGGACTGCTCGCCCGCCATTCTGGGCAGCGATTCCTCCCAGACCGCCGCATCGCTGGAAGAAGCCGTGCGGAAGCATGCAGCCTTCCCCATCGTCGTCTCGGCGGAGGACGCCTATCCCGGTCACGGCAAGGTCGACGCTGTGCAGGAGGTCAGCTCCGTCTGGAGCCTGCTGGAGAGCTTCACCGCGACCGTGACGACGGACGCCCCGGAAACGGCCGGAACGGTCGTCCAGAAGGGCATGACGGTCACGGCCGTCCCGGCCCGCGGCTACTATGCCGACGGCGCAACGGTCACCCCGGAGGGGGCCGCTGTTGTGACGCAGGAGGGCGACCTGTTCCGCATCTCGTCCCTGCGCGCGGACTGCACGATCACGATCCACTTCTCTGCCAAGACGCCAGCTGTGCTGCACTTTGTCGTGCCGAACGGTGTCATGCAGGCCGGGATTCAGAGCTATGTCGACGATGTCGAGATCCTGCCGCTTCCCGTCGGGACTCCGGTAGCGGATGCGCAGGACTATTCCTTTGCGGGCTGGTCCCTGCAGGAGCAGGCGGAGCCGGTCGGGAGCCTGTCCTATCTCCGCGCCGGGAGTGAGTTTGCCGTTGCGCAGCCGGAGCAGACGCTCTACGCCGTCTATCGCTATTTTGCGACTCCGGCCGGAACGACGCCCGCCTTCCACGAGCTGACAGAGGCCCCGGAGGACTGGAGCGGCACCTATGTGCTCTCTGCCGAGGGCCATGCCCTCCTGTGTGACGGCTCGGTCACGGGCGCGGCGCTCGGCAGCAGCGAGGCGGCAGTCCCGTTTGCCGATGCCGGGCTTGCAGAGGAGGACGGCGCGCTGCGCGGCGTTTCCGCTGCGGTCGTTGTACAGATCGAGCGTGCCGCAGGCACGGAGCAGTATGCCATCCGCCTCGGCGGCACTTCTGATGCGGTTTATCTGGCCTGCCGCTCGAACAGCGAGCAGCTCAACACGGCGGAGGACACCGGAACGTCGCTGTCCCGCTGGGTCATTTCCGTGGAGGACGGTCATATGACGATCCGCAGCGCGCGCTATCTCAGCCGCACGCTGCAGTATGATGCGGATGCGGGCTGCTTCCGCTGCTATGCCAAGACGAAGACTCCGCTGACGGTCTACCGCGGCGAGACGAGCAGCCTGTGGTATACGACGCAGCCGAAGATGCATGATCATCAGCTGGTCGAAACGGGCCGTCGCGAGCCGACTTGCACCATGTCGGGCTGGATCGACTTCCGCTGCACGATCTGCGGCGAACTGCGCCGCCAGCCGCTGGAGCCGCTGGGCCACGAGGTCGTGAACGGCATCTGCGTCCGCTGCGGCGAAGTGATGCAGCTCCCGTTCCGGGATGTGCCGGAGGATGCCTATTACTATGACGCCGTCGTCTGGGGCTTGTCCCGCGGCGTGGTGAACGGCACGACGATGACGACGTTCTCACCGGACCTGTCCTGCACCCGCGCGCAGGCAGTCACGTTCCTGTGGCGTGCTGCCGGGAGACCGGAGCCCTCCGGCAATACGGCCTTTGCCGATGTCCCGGCGGACAGCTACTATGCCGCGGCCGTTGCCTGGGCGGCGGAGAACAACGTTACGAACGGCACGGGCGGCGGCTGCTTCAGCCCGGATGCCCCGTGCACGCGCGCACAGATCGTCACGTTCCTGTGGCGTGCGGCAGGGGAGCCGGAGTCTTCCGGCAGTACGGCCTTTGCGGACGTCCCCGCCGGGAGCTACTATGCCGCGGCCGTTGCCTGGGCGGCGGAGAACAACGTTACGAACGGCACAGGCAGCGGCTGCTTCAGCCCGGATGACCTGTGCACCCGCGCGCAGATCGTCACGCTGCTGTACCGGCAGCTGACGAAGGAAATCTGAAAAATCGGATCCATTTTTTGGTCCGTTTTTTAAGGCAGCACCGCACAATTCAGCGAGAGCATTCGGCGAAAAATATCCGGCGAAGGCCAAATTATGCGGTGTTGCCAAATAAAAAAAGGAGGAAACCCAAGAGATGACAAAACATCGTGTGACTCGCCGCCTGCTGGTGGTGGCGCTGTCCGTGCTTCTGGTGCTCGGCTGTGTCGCTCCGGCTGTCGCGGCGACCTACGAGAGCGGCACCTACACCGGTACGGGTACGGGCCGCAACGGGTCTGTGGCGCTGACGCTCACGCTGACGAACGGCGCGATCGCGAGCGTGGACAATGTGACCCATTCGGAAACTGCCCGCTATTGGGAAAAGGCCAAGGTGCTTCTTGACCGGCTCGTCGGTCTGCAGACCCCGGAGCAGGTCGAAAAGCTCGACGCCGTGACCGGCGCGACCCTGAGCAGCAATGCCATCAAGGAAGCTGCGAAGGACGTGTTCCGTCAGGCCGAATCGAAGGAGACTCCGGTCTTCGCGTCCGGCAGCGGTACGAAGAGCGACCCGTATCTCATCCGCACGGCCGCGCAGCTGCAGGCCTTTGCCGCAGCCGTCAACGGCGGCACGGGCTATGAGGGCCAGTACATCAGTCTGGATGCCGATCTGGACCTGACCGGGACTGCGTGGACGCCCATCGGCGCGACGGGCTTGTTCAACGGCAGCTTCAACGGCAACTATCATACGATCACCGGCATGACCATCGGCTCGGAGAGCGAGAAGGCTTCCTATACGGAGGCAGGCCTCTTCGGCTCGGTAGGCAAGGGCGCTGCCATCCGCAACGTCGGCGTTATCAACGCCGCGATCTACAACAAGACCACGACGGACCCGAGCGTCGGCCTTCTGGCGGCCGGGATCAGCGAGAACAGCATCGTCGAGAGCTGCTGGGCGACCGGCACGATCTACAGCGATACGACTTCTCCCTATTATTCCTACGTCGGCGGCCTCGTCGGCAGCATCGGCATCAAGAGCCTCATCTGCAACAGCTGGACGAACGTTGTCGTCTATGCCAAGGGCAGCTCTGACAGCTTTGTCGGCGGCATCGTCGGCGATACCGGCAACAACTCCGCCGTTGTGAACTGCGCGGCCCTCGGCTCCGTGGCAAACTACGGCAACACCTCCATGATGTACGGCGCGGGCGGCGTTGTGGGCTACAGCTCCGGCGCGGTTTATGCCAGCTATTCCTCCAGCCGCATCCATATGGACGCCATGTCCTATGACGACGGCGCGGATGTGCCGGTCGGCGGTGTCGTCGGTTCTCCGTCGGCTCTGTCTGCGGCCTACAACTGCTATTTCAACAAGGAAGAGAAGCAGACCTATTATGACGGCGAGGTCTCGACGCCGCTGGCCGTCGGTTACGACGTGCTGAACTACAGCGAGAGCGACAACGATCACTGCGAGGGTCTGACTGCCGCCGAGATCGCCTCCGAGACGCTTCTGAACAAGCTCACCGCGGCCCTGACGCCGGAGGAGCTGGCAAAGGGCCAGGCCTACTTCAAGTCCGAATCCCTGCTGACCGGCGACATCACGCTCGACAGCCTGCTGAGCATGACGGAAAACGGCTGGTGCACATGGGAGCGCAATGCGGACGGCGCGCTGCTGCCCACGGCGGGCGGCTCCGTCACGCCGGAAGAGCCGGATTACTTCGCAGGCGGCGACGGCTCGTTCGGCGATCCCTATCAGATCGCGACGGAAGCGCAGCTGCGCGCCTTTGCCGAGGCCACGCAGGCCGGGAAGCTCGTGACGACGAACGTCTGCTTCGTCCTGACGGCCGACATCGCCCTGAACGGTGAGTGGACGCCGGTCCACAGTTTCGGCGGCACGTTCGACGGCGGTGATCACACCGTCTCCGGCATGACCATCGGCACGGGCGATGCGCCCTCCAAGCTGGTTTCTGCGGGCTTCTTCGATGTGCTGGCCAACACGGCCAGAGTGCATGACCTGCACCTGACGAACGCCTCCGTCTATGTGCAGCGCTCCGGAGCGGCACTGGATGACCGCATCTATGCCGGCGGCCTCGTCGGCGGCGCGGGCACGGCGGGCAGCAATGTGCGCATCGACAACTGTTCCGTCACGGGCAGCACGATCTCCGCTGCCTCCGGCACGTTTGCCTATGCGGGCGGCCTTGCCGGTCGTCTCGACCGCGAAAACGTTGTGACGAACTGCTGGACGGATATTGCCGTCACCGCAGTCTCTGCCAATTCTCCTGCCTGCGCGGGCGGCCTTGTTGCCACCATCGGCGGCAGCAGCATGATCGCCAATGCGGCCGCGCTGGGCGATGTCTCGGTCGCGGGCGTCAGTGCGGAATACAACTGGTGCCGCGCGGGCGGCCTGCTGGGCTCCTCGGCCTATCTGACCCACAACTGCTACGCCTCCGGCAATGTCTCCCTGCAGGATTCTGCCGAGAGCGTCAAGAACGTCTATCTCGGCTGCCTCATCGGCGAGCAGAGCGGCGGCGTGGTCGTCTCCGGCCACTATTTCAATGGCGCAGTCCTGCGCTGCAACGGCGAGACGCAGACGGTCAAGGCGACCGGCTCCATCCCCGCCTCGTGGTATTTTGACTACAACAAGATCACCGCGCACGACAGCGTCACGGATGCGGCCTTTGCCGCGGCCCTGAACGACGGCATCTCCGAAAGCGGCCTTGCCGAGACGGATGCCTACCTGACGAGCAGCGGCACGTTCACCTCCTACACGGCCGAGGGCCTTGCGGCCATGCGCCCGGCTGCCTGGCAGAGCTGGGGCCTCGCGGACGGCAAGGTCGTCCTCGGCGGTTCGCTGGATGATGCGGTGTTCGCAGGCGGCGACGGCTCCGAGACCGCTCCGTTCCTCATCCGTACCGAGGCGCAGCTGCGCGCCTTCGCAGCGACGACGGCGGACGGCGAGACCTATGCCGGTCAGTATGTCGAGCTGGATGCCGACATCACCCTGAACGGCGACTGGACGCCGATCCATTCCTTCGCCGGTACGTTCGACGGTCGGGGCCACACGGTCTCCAGCATGACCATCGGCTCGCAGTCCGCCCCGGTCGACGCCTCGGATTCGCCGCTCGGCTTCTTTGACATTCTGGCAAACGACGCGCAGGTCCGCAACCTGCATCTGACCGGCGTGAGCATCTACGGCTCTGCCGAGGGCCAGTGGACGCGTCCGTTCGTCGGCGGCATCGCGGGCGGCTCCCTGAGCATTGGCTCGGGCGTCCGTATCGACAACTGCTCCGTCACCGGCTCCGCCATCTCCCTGACAGCGGAAAACTGGGCCTACGCCGGCGGCATCCTCGGCGCGCAGGCAATGTACGGCGTCATCACGAACTGCTGGACCGATGTGACGGTCTCCGCCATTTCCAAGAGCGGCCTGACCTGCGTCGGCGGCATCACCGCCATCAACAGCAACGGCGCCATGCTGGCAAACTGTGCTGCGCTGGGCGATGTGATCTCCCACAACGGCTACACGCTCACCAGCACCATCAGCGGCGCTGCCGGCGGCCTGATCGGCCAGGCGACCGGCCTGCTGCACAACTGCTATGCCTCCGGCAACATCGAGCTGATCAACGCCATGGATGTGGCGACGCCCGCTGCCGGTATGCTGGCCGGTAAAATTTCCGCAAGCCGCGCGCTGAACGGCGTGGTCGTCGGCTGCCGCTATGAGACGGCCTCCGTTGTGACGGCCAACGGCACGCAGATCGAGACGGCTGCCGCGGGCGCCATGGGCGACACGGTCCGGCTGGAGAATGTCTCTGCTGCCGACACCGGCGCGAAGACGTTTGCAGGCACCATGAACGAGGGCCTCTCGACTGCGGGCCTCGGCCGCACCGACCGCTGGCTGACCGGCGAGGATGTCGGCTTTACCGCAGAGAAGCTGGCTGCGCTGCGCCCGGCGGCATGGTATGCCTGGGAGCGCAATGAGGACGGCAAGACGGTCCTGAGCGCCAGAGTCTATGAGGATACCGAGATCCCGACGCCGGACTTCTTTGACAGCGGCGACGGCACGGAGGAGGATCCGTGGATCATCCGCACGCTTGCCCAGCTGCAGGCCTTCCGCGCGTTCTTTGCGAAGAGCGACTTTGACGGAGCCTACATCGCTCTGGCGGCCGATCTCGACCTGACCGGCACAGAGTGGGCCCCCATCGGCCACACGGACAAAGGTGTGCAGGCCTTCCGCGGCCACTTTGACGGCCGTGGCCACACCATTTCCGGCATGAGCATCGGCACAGCGAGCGCGCCTGTGACCGACACGACGAAGACGTACTACGGCCTGTTTGCGGCCCTGATGGACGGTGCTTCCGTCAAGGACCTCCGCGTGGAGGGCAGCATCTATGTCACGGGCGAGCAGACGGTGTCTGCCGGTCTGCTGGCAGGCTGCAGCGACCTTGCGCTCATCGACCGCTGTTATGCGGCGGGCACGGTGCAGGTCCGCACCGAAAACGGCAGCTTTGCAAACAGCAGCTTTGCGGGCGGCCTCATCGGCTACAGCCAGCGCAGCGAAATCTACAACTGCGGCGCGGATGTCACGCTCGACGCCTACTGCAAGACGGCAAACGCCGAGGCGGGCGGCATCACGGCCATGAACGCCTTCGGCATCATCGCAAACTCCTATGCGACCGGCACGCTGACCGCGGCCACGGACCGCACCGTGGACGACAGCGGCGTGAGCTACCTCGGCGGCATCGCAGGCTGCCAGGCCGGTACGCTTGTGAACTGCTACAGCGACTGCACGCTGACGTCCAAGACGTGGACGAAGTTTGTCGGCGCGCTCGGCGGCATGGCCACGGCCATCAGCGAGAGCTATGACAGCTACTATGCAGAGGATGCGGCCCTGACCATCGAGGATCAGCGCCTCGATCCGCCGGTCGCCTTCGGCACGGTCGTTCCGTCCGGCTACAACGAGGACGGCGATCTGCTTAACGGTGCGTTTATCTACAACGTCACGGCCATGACGCTGGAGCCTGCCGCTCTGGCCGCGGCCCTGAATGAGAACTTTGCCGCATTCCCGGTCGACCCGGCCGAGCTGACGGTCCCGCTCCTGCGCTGGACGGTCGTCGACGGCAAGGCGGTCCCGCGCGGCGGCGCGGCGGGCATCACCTATGTTCCCGTGGAAAAGCCGGACCCGACGCCCAAATATGCCTATCAGGACGGCGTGTACTACGGCCGCGATGAGGCGGAGCATGTCATTGTCCGCATCGTCGTGAAGGACGGCAAGATCGTCTCTGCCGAGATCGTCACCCCGAAGGACTTCGACGCCGACCATGCCGAGGAGATCCTCGCCGCCGTGGTCAGCAGCCAGACAGTCGAACGCGCCGACAGCGACACGGCGGACGACAGCACCCTGAAGTCCGCGCTGAAGGTCGCCCTGAACCGCGCCCTGCTCGGCGATACCTCGACCTATGATCCTGCCGATCCCACCGCGATCTTCGACGGCGGCAGCGGCACGAAGGCCGACCCGTACCGCATCGCAACGGCTGATCAGCTGCGTGCCTTTGCGGCAGCCGTGAATGAGGAAGAGCATTTTGCCGGGGAATACATCGTCCTGACGGCGGATATCGATCTCGCGGGCCGCAAATGGGTCCCGGCAGGCAATGCCGGAGCGCACTGTTTCAGCGGTATTTTCGACGGACAGAACCACAAGATCCTCGGCCTGCGCATCGGCACGGAGGAGATGCCTGCGGACTATGTCGCAGCCGGTCTGTTCGCCTATGCCGACGGCGCGATCATCCGCAACGTCGCCATCGAAAATGCACAGATCAATATCAAGCGCACGGGCAGCGTCCGCATCTATGCGGGCATCGTCGCCGGTGTTATGGATAAGTCCGAGACCGGCGCAGGCGCGCTCATCACGAACTGCGCCGTCTCCGGCACGGTCTCCGCGTCCTCCAAGGACTGGAGCACGGTCGGCGGTATCGTGGGTCAGAGCTATGACAGCGTGATCCTGAACTGCAGCGCCCATGTCGACCTGACGACGGTCTCCGTCAGCGGCAGTGCGCTGGCAGGCGGCATCGTCGGTCTGGACGGCTTCTCGATCCTGGCCAACAGCTACGCCATGGGCAGCATCTATGCCGATGCAGGCGTGAACGCTGCGACCATCGGCGGCATCGCCGGTATGCAGGCGGGTGTTGCGGGCAACAACTATTCCGACATGAAGCTCACGTCGAAGAACGCCACGGGCGACATCGGCGGCATCGCGGGCCGCAACACGGCCATCGGCACCGTGAATTACGGCTACTTCAACAGCGAGCAGGAGCAGCGCAGCGGCAACAGCGTCGTGACGCCTGCAAAGGACATCGGCACGAACGTGACCATGGGCTCGACCGGCGTTGTGCGCAACACGGCCGCCATGACCGGCGCGGAGCTGCGCAGCGAGACGTTCCGCGACTTGCTCAACGAAAACCAGTGCGAGGACCACGAGCTGCGTTCCGCCCTGCAGGACGGCATCACCCGCTACAGCATCAAGCTGCGTGCGGACGGCAGCCTGACGGTGGACAGCTGGATCCTGGACGGCGAGGTCCGGCAGAAGAACGCTCCGGCGCTCGAGCTTGACCCGCAGGCGCCCGAGGCACCGGTCATCACGCCGGACGGCGGCAGCTACGCCGAGGCGCAGACCGTGACCATCACGGCGGCCTCTGCCGACGCTGCGATCTACTACACGCTTGACGGCTCCGATCCTCTGAACGGCACGCTCTACACCGGCCCGTTCACGCTGGAGCAGTCCGCCGTCGTGCGCGCCGTCACCGTCCGCGGCAACTCCGTCAGTGCGGAAACAAGGGTGGAATTCACCATCGAGACGGTGCACAATGCCGTCCTGAGCTTTGTCTCCAACGGCGGTTCCGTTGTGGAGCGCGTGGAGCTGCCCGTCGGTACTGCCGTGGACCTGAGCGCCTATGTGACGGAGCGCGAGGGCTATGACTTCACCGGCTGGTATCTCGACGCCGCGCTGACGCAGCCCATTACAAGCCTGACGCTCGAGGCCGACACGACGGTCTACGCGGGCTGGCGCATCCGCAATCCGTTCATCGACGTGGCCGAGAAGGACTACTTCTATGACGCGGTTCTCTGGGGCGTGGAAAACGGCGTCGTCAAGGGCATGGATGAGACGCACTTCGAGCCGGAGACGGTCTGCACCCGTGCGCAGGCGCTGACGTTCCTGTGGCGTGCAAACGGTATGCCGCAGCCGAAGACGACGACCAATCCGTTCGTTGATGTCGATGCCTCTGCCTACTACTATGACGCAGTCCTCTGGGGTGTCGAGAACGGCATCGTCAAGGGCATGGATGAGACGCACTTTGAGCCGGATACGGCCTGCAGCCGCGCGCATGCGCTGACGTTCCTGTGGCGCGCGAAGGGCATGCCGCAGGCAAGCGGCACGACGTTTGCCGATGTCCCGGCCAATGCCTACTATGCGCAGGCAGTTGCCTGGGGCGTAGAGAACGGCATTGTCAAGGGCATGGATGAGACGCACTTTGAGCCGGATACGCTCTGCCAGCGTGCTCACGCCGTGACGTTCCTCTGGCGTGCCTACGCGAACTGAGTCCCCATAACGCGTAAATAACAAAAGCCCGCTGCAGGGTTCCCTGCAGCGGGTCAATTTATGGCAGCGCCGCACAATTGCAGCTTCGGCCTTTGCCGGATTTTTTTCGCCGATCCGTCGGCTCGAAAAGTTTGAGGTATTGCGCAGCCGTTGGCGGCTTTGCCGCCTTACGGATGCGGCATGCCCCTTGCGGGTACACAGAGTACATCTGCACGTTTCAAACCTTGCCTCGACAAAAAATCTCGCGCTAAATGCTCTTGCTGAATTGTGCGGTGTTGCCTTATATTCTAATCCAGCATGAAGCCCCGGCAGCCGAGGCCGGCAAAGTCGGCAAAGCCGAGCGAGCGGTAAAATGCGGCCGTCTCCGGCGTGTCATCCGTCGTCAGCTCGATCTGCCGCACGCCGTTGAATCGCTCGAGCACGGCGCGCAGCAGGGCTGTGCCGATCCCGCGGCGCTGCCGCTCCGGCGCGACCAGAATATCCTGAATGAACACGATCGTCGCGCCGTCGCCGACTGCGCGGATCAGCCCGGCCAGTTCGCCGTCCTCCCACGCGGCCAGAACCAGCAGCGAATGGCGGAAGCCGCGCTCCAGCGCTGCCGGGTCGTCCGTGTAGGCCGTCCAGCCGACGCTGGCGTAGAGGCGCAGGACATCCTCGGCCTTGTATTCCCTGTATTCCCGAATGTCCATCTCATATTTCTCCAATCAAATAGAAAAGGCGCGCCGCTGATACCTCGGTATCCGACCGGCGTGCCTTTTTTGGTGCCGCTGACCGGGGTCGAACCGGTACGCTTTTTAGGGCGAGGGATTTTAAGTCCCTTGTGTCTGCCTATTCCACCACAGCGGCATATCTGCATTCTGAAACAAAGATATTTTATCATTTTGAGCCGCTCCCGTCAAGCCCCGCGTGCCGCCGGGGGAAAATTACGCGAAACAGCGGCAGAGAATGGTGGGGGTTCGTCAAACTGTCGAACAAATGTGCGGAAAAACGTCATATGATTGTTGAATTATACCGAAATATGAGATATGATGAAGGAAAGAATAGTGGGCTTTGCGGATATTTGAAAAAAGAGAGAAAAATGTTGAATTTTTTGGGCAGAGTCCAATTTATTGGACAGCGGATGATGTATGATGAGGGCAGATGAGAGGAAGCATACCGAATGCGTTATGGAGGAAAGGAAGGAATAGCCAATGATCCATAAAACATATCAGGTCTCCATGGAGGTCGCAGGGGACACGGCGCTTTGGACGCGGCCGGACACCGGAGATTCTCCGTGCAGCTATCCGGCACCGACTTATTCCGCAGTGCGCGGTCTGTTTGAGAGTATCCTTTGGGGTCCGGCGGTCCGGATCATACCGAGAAAAGTGGAATTGTGCTCCGCGCCGCAGTACCACTCCTATGCAACGAATTACGGCGGACCGCTTCGAAAGTCCAGTCTGATCAGCAAGGATAACAACTACCAGCTGTTTGCCACGGTGCTGACCGGTGTCTGCTATCGGCTTTATGCGGATGTGATCCCCAACCCAAATAAGGAGAAGCTTCCGGACAGAGCCCGCGAATGGGACCGGCGCACGACCTCGCCGGGGCACGCCTATCAGGAAATGTTCAACCGGCGCTTGCTGCGCGGGCAATCCTATATGACGCCGTTCCTCGGATGGAGCGAATTCACGCTGTCATATTTCGGCCCGTTCCGTGAGACCACAAAGGTCTGCAAGGAGCTTCCGGATATCCACATTCCATCCATGCTGCGCAGGGTGTTTCTGACAGGACACGAATCAAATGAGCGGGCCATATATCAGGCGGTTTATGATATGGACCTCTGCATTCATCAAGGTGTTCTCGAATATCCGGTAAGAGAGGAGGAGTACCGTGATCAATGAGTTGTATGAGCTTGCGCGGGTGCTTGATGATGCACAGGTCAAAAGACAGAGTTGGCACCCCAAATATAAGCCAATCCCCAATATTCGGCAGAATGCACCCTGCGTACGTATCACGGTTTCCGGTGGAAAAATTGCGGATATTTCGTCCGTAAGTGCAGAACTGGGCAAAAGCATCCGAAAATATGGTGACAATCAGGGTACCTATCCCTGTATGAATCTTGCACCTCTGTACCGGATCACAGATGAATCCGTAAAAAGAGAGCTGGCTGACCTGAAAAAGCACCCCGAAAAGATCGATACAGCCTGCATTTGCAAAATGAAAACATGGTGCACGCAAAATAACTGGGGCGATAAGGTCCAAAAGAAGTTCAGAACTTCCATGGAACGGGCACATGAGGCGGAATTCCGGTCCGCTGCAGCCCGGTATAGACCACTTCGGTGTCTGCTTGAGGAGACGGAATATTTTACAGACCTGACGCTTCTTCATAACGAACTGGAGCGGAAAGCATGGGAGCTGCTGCGAAGTGTGAAGGATACTGCCTTGGCGCTGACGCTGCTCTTTTATTTGGGAAAGGCAGGAGCTGATGCAGAGAGTGATTATGGCTCCCTTTCCGTTGCGTTTGATGCATTAAAACTGATCGATGATAATATCGCTGCAGTCAGTAACAGGTTTGTTCTTGAAGTAAATGAACATTTGCTGCATGCGAATCCCCCAAGTGGTGCAGAGAAGCAGAAAAGGGAAATCGATGCATTCGGCATCTGCTTTCAGCCGGTAGATGAGCCGATGCCCAGCGTCAAGCTGGCGGGCGGATTTGAAGTGACACTTCGGACCATGTTCAAAGGGCAGCCGTGCCAGAGCCGATATGGACGGTTTGAAGGGGAAAGCTATCCGGTCTCATCCGAGATGCGCCAACGACTGCAATCAGCGCTTGCATGGATCGGGAGTGAGAAGGAACAGGAGAATCAAACATGGATCAACACGGATAAGAATGAGATCCTTTTTGCGTATCCGTCCTCTTGGCCGGAAGTTCCGATTTCTTACACCCGGATATTCAAGAGGATGCCAGACATGAGTGTAACATTCTCTGCGCAGGCAGAGCAGTTCCTTCGGGAGCTTTTGCGCCCGAAAAAGGATGGGACAGATACTCACGCAGAATGGATAAGGACATTTATACTCAGAAAAATTGACAAAGCCCGCACAAAGATCGTCTACACCAAGCAGACCGATCCTGCCGAGCTGGAGCGGTGCTGCGAAGCATGGTCGCGGGGCTGCGGGAATCTCCCTGCATTTCCCTTTGACAAGCCGGAGGACCTGTACCCGCTGGAGGCTGCCGGTATTCTGAACGGCTTCTGGAGACGGGACGGCGATGCTGTGACGGATAAGTACAGACCGTATTCCCAATATCACGGTATAGAGCTCTTGATGGACCCGAAGCTGCCCGTTACAGCCGATCTGCACCGCTTGACCGAGAGCGCGATGGTCATCGGACCACTTTTGAGGAAACCAAAATGCAGTAAGGCAAAGAAGAAAGAGGACATACAGAAAGAAAAGAAAATACAGGAAGCTGCAGGGAAGCAGCTGCTCCTGCTGGGACTATTTCTGGACCGAATGAGAATCAGAAAGGAAGATTATATGGAGAACTTGCCATATCTCTATGGCCAGCTGCTCAAGGCGGCTGATGAGCTGCATGAATTGTACTGCGATGTCGTGCGCGACGGACAAAAGCCGCAGGAGCTTGTGGGAAGCAGCATGTTCCGCAGCGTATCGGAGTCGCCGCTCCGCATGCTGCCGGTGCTGAGCCAGAGGATCATGCCATATTATGCGTGGGCGAAAGTCTACCGCCGGAAGAGTGACAACGAAAACAGGAAGCATGCAGCTCGTGCCGGGTGGTTGTATCGGGTCTGTGAGCAGATCACAACGAGGCTTTGGAATAGTCAGACTGTGCCGTCCCGGTTCAACGATGAAGAGAAGGCGCAGCTGTTTATCGGCTATCTGGCGTCATTTTCTGAGAAAGAAATGAAATTAGAGGAGGAATCAAATCATGAATCATGAGATCAAACGTGCAACCGGACTTCTGGTCCTCGAAGCAGTCAACTCAAACCCAAACGGCGATCCGGACCGCGATGGCGAGCCCAGACAGCGTGACAATGGCCGCGGGGAGATCTCTCCGGTCTCCTTCAAGCGGAAGCTGCGTGATCTGATCGAGCAGAATGACAAGGATGAGCACGATACGCCGTTTTTCAAAGCATTGCCGGAAAAATTCAGCGGGAAAGAACATGAAAAGCAATACCTGATCCTCGAACACCGCGGACGGAATCGAAGCCAGATCATAAAGGAGGCGGGAGATTTTTCTTCGCAAAGCGGAAAAAGCAAATTTGTCGAGCGGTATTGGGATGCCCGCGTTTTCGGCAATACCTTCCTTGAAGAGGGTGAAAATAACTTCATCCGTACCGGTGTCGTACAATTTGGAATGGGCATTTCCCTCGCGCCGGTCGAGATCATCCGGCAGACAAATACCAATAAGGCCGGTGTGGAGAGCGGCAAGGACCGGGGCATGGCGCCGATGGCATATCGTATTGTGGACCATGGGGTATATTGCATGCCGTTTTTTGTCAATCCGAATCAAGCAGAGAAAAGCGGCTGCACGGCGGATGATATTGAACTGCTCAAGCTGCTTATCCCGCACGCCTATGAGCAGAATCGCTCTGCGATCCGGCCGGATGTCCGGATCCGTCATGCATGGTACATTGAGCACAAGAGCATTCTGGGAAGCTGCCCGGAGCATCTGCTGCTGGAGGCGCTGATCCCCGTTAAATTGGGAAACCCTGACGAGCCGTCCACATCGTGGACCGATTATCAGGATAAAACGGGACTGCCAGAGGACCTCCTTGCGCGCGTAGAAAGCTGCACGGACCTGATATTGCGGGGATGAGAACGCCGCTTGCGCACAGTGCGCGAAAGAATTATCCGCCGCAGACCTACGAAGCGCACGTCCGCGGTGTCTGCGAAAGGGCGGGAAAATACGCGGCTGAGGCAGAATGCTATTCGGTGAAAGCAAACGGTATCCTGTCAACCATCGTTCGGGACAGCGCGCTGCTCCACGATCTGGGGAAGCTGGAGGAACGGAACCAGAGCGTTCTGTGTGAGCAGAGCAGAAGGCGGAGGCATCTGCCTGTGGACCATACCGACGCCGGAAGCGCCGCCCTGCAGAAGATGGGGAGCGGCTGTGCCGCAATGCTGGTATACTCCCATCACCAGGGTCTCCCCGATCTGTCGACGGAATTTGCAGCAAGAGGATGCTCCATATTCCGAAATGGGAATGCCGAGGTGCGCGCAGAGACGGATGCTGCGCTGCCTGCATTGCTTCGGCAGCATGAAGCGCTTTTTCCCCGGAAGCCAAACAAAGAAGTGCAGGCGTATGACGGGGACCCGGCGGTGTTCCTCCGTATGGCGCTTTCCTGTCTTGCGGATGCCGACCACGGCGACACGGCCGCGGCATTCGGGCAGACTGAAAAAGCCATGCCGGAGCTGCGCCCGCAGGAACGGCTCACTGCGCTGGACCACTATGTGTCTAAATTCGGCGAGACGGACGAACGCAGCAGCCTGCGCAGAGAGCTGTATCAGTCCTGCCGATCGGCGGAGGCTCATAGCGGCTTTTCCGTGTGCGGAAGTCCTGTTGGCTCCGGCAAGACGACGGCGGTGATGGCGCATCTTCTGGAGCAGGCCTGCAAACGGAATGCTCGCCGAATCTTTGTAGTCCTGCCCTATACCAGCATTATCCGCCAGTCTGTTGATATTTACCGGAAAGCGCTCATGCTTCCGGGGGAGACACCGGAAGATGTTGTGGCAGAGCTGCATTCCAGAGCGGATTTTGAGGATATCGAGACACGCTATCTTACTGCGCTCTGGCGCGCGCCGATCGTTGTGACGACTGCGGTCGCATTCTTTGAGACCTTGTCTTCTCATAATCCGGCGGCCTTGCGGCGGCTGCATGAGCTGCCGGGCAGTCTGATCTTTGTCGATGAGGCACACAGCGCGCTCCCAATCAGGCTCCTTCCGCTTGCATGGCATTGGATGAATGTTCTGGCAGACGAATGGAGCTGTTATTGGGTGCTGGCGTCCGGTTCGCTGGTCCGGTATTGGGAACTCCAACCGTTATCCGGACTCTCTATGCCCCAACCGGAGATCGCGGAGCTGGTCCGACCTGACCTGCAGAGAGAATTGAGCCGGTACGAAAGCAGCCGGATCACGTTCCGGTGGCGAGAGAAGCCGATCGGGCGGAAAGAGCTGCCCAAGTGGGTGCAGGAAGCACCGGGTCCCCGGCTGCTGATCCTGAATACGGTCCAGAGTGCGGCAGTGATCGCGGCGGATATGGCTGCAGAATTTGGACAGACGCATGTGGAGCATCTGTCTACGGCTCTGACGCCGGAGGACCGCGGCAATACGATCGATCGGATCAGACGGCGGCTGGCTGATCCGGATGACGCGGATTGGACGCTTGTGGCGACCTCCTGCGTGGAGGCTGGCGTTGATTTTTCCTTCCGGACGGGATTCCGGGAAATATCCTCGCTGCTGTCGCTCCTGCAGGCTGCGGGCAGGGTCAACCGCCACGGCAGAAACACGGAAGCGGTCATGTGGAGCTTTTCGCTGCAGGATGATTCCATGCTGCCAAAAAATCCGGCGCTGGATGTCTCTGCAGCGGTGCTCAGAAGCTATTTCCAAAAGAGACTTCCAATCACACCGGAACTCAGCACGCGCTCCATGCAGGATGAGCTTGTCCGGGACGACAGCTGCATGAGCGCGATCTGTGACTTTGCAGAGCTGGAAGCGGCACAGCAGTTCAGAACCCTTGCGCAGAAATTCCGGGTAATCGATCAGAAAACGGTTCTCGCGGTTCCTGATGACTCCATGGCATCGGCTATTGCGGAAGGCAGAGCAAGCTGGCAGGAGCTGCAGCGGCATGCGGTCTCCGTTCGGAAAGAGAAGATCGTGCTGTGGCATCTGCGAGAGATCGCCGACGGCATTTATCAATGGACGCTGGGGTACGACAGCTTTTTGGGCTATATGCACGGTGTGCTCCTGACAGAATAGAACGGTTCGGCTGTTGTGGATAATATGATCTGCGATATCCGGTCATGGAGGCGGGTTCGCTCGATTCTCTGCGCGATCTGGATGCCTATCCGCCGTTTCTCTGGAAGTGAGCCTATGCTGGTTCTGATCTCTTATGATGTGAACACACAGGATGCGGCAGGAAGGAGGCGGCTCCGCCTGATTGCAAAGCAATGCGTGAACTATGGGCAGCGCGTCCAGAATCCCGTGTTCGAGTGCATATTGGATGCTGCGCAGTGCAGGCAGCTTCAGCATAAGCTCTGTTCCCTGATGGACAAGGAGAAGGACAGCCTGCGGTTTTATTATCTGGGCAATCGCTATGAAGCCAAGGTGGAACACTTCGGCATCAATGCCGGCTATCAGCCGGAGGGGGTCCTGATGGTATAAGCGTGCGAACGGGGAGCGAGCAGCGATTCTTCGGAAGGTTCGCACCGAAATTTGTGCACGTTTGGCAGAAAAAATGGCCGCATCAAAGCCAGAAAACCGCTCAATACGGCCAGGATAAATGCACTTTTTGTGCAATATGCGATGTTTTGCACAGTTTTTTTGTGCAAGATCGCTGTCCCGCCCCGCAAGGGGCGGGTGGATTGAAATGCATCTGCTCATAGATCGCGGCCTGTGCGTAGTGTCCCGCCCCGCAAGGGGCGGGTGGATTGAAATCTTATAGCCAGCTTCTACCTCGCAGATATAGCGGTCCCGCCCCGCAAGGGGCGGGTGGATTGAAATTGTCGGCGCGGGGCTGCGGCCCCCCGGCCGCTCGTCCCGCCCCGCAAGGGGCGGGTGGATTGAAATTTTTCGTATTCGCCGTACCAGTGCCGATGCTGATGTCCCGCCCCGCAAGGGGCGGGTGGATTGAAATAAGAGACGGCGGCCGCCCGCCCCCCCCCCGCGAAGGTCCCGCCCCGCAAGGGGCGGGTGGATTGAAATAGTACATCAAGCGGCATGGTGCAGGCGTGGAAGCGTCCCGCCCCGCAAGGGGCGGGTGGATTGAAATTTTTCGAGCGCCGTCGCGCCCCACCGGCGCGCCGGTCCCGCCCCGCAAGGGGCGGGTGGATTGAAATGTGCCCCACTTGCTGATGCGCGTGATCATCTTGGTCCCGCCCCGCAAGGGGCGGGTGGATTGAAATCCGGCCGATTTGCTGGTTGATTTGCGCGCCGAGGTCCCGCCCCGCAAGGGGCGGGTGGATTGAAATGCCGAGCGCCCGAAACGAGCCTTGCGCTCCCCGGGTCCCGCCCCGCAAGGGGCGGGATCACTATCTTTTGGCAGGTTTTTTCCTGCAATGTACGGCACAGAATATCGGAGACGGCGCATTATGAGATTTGGACCGCGGCAGGGATCTGCCGCGGTCCGGAGTCTTACTTCATGCTGCGCTCGTAGGCCTCGATCATCTTCTTAGACGTGTGACCCATAGAATCGTCAGAGTCGAAAACCCTTGCGGCGTCTGGCTTTTCTGACTGTTCAGCCAAATCACGGGTGATGTGACCCGTGCGGCTTTCGAGTTTCCGGAGGTACTTTTCCGTCGTTTCCCCGGTGAAGATCTTGACCTGAAGCAGCATGGTCGTGTCGTCCTTCGGTGTCACGAAGATCTTGCTGATATACTTGTTGATGAACTCCTTCGTGATGATTCCCTGCGCCGCGTCACGCTGGGCATTCGTCAGGACTCTGCGGATTTCGTCGATCTTTTGCTTGAAGGCGTCTCCCTCGGCGGCTGTCTGCTCCAGTTCTGTGATTTCCTTTTCGGCTTCTTCTATTTCACGATTGCAGTCAGCAGTCATCTTCTTGAAATCCGCGTTCGTAATACTGTCGTCTGCAGCAAGCTGCAGGAGCTTATTCTTCTTCCGATTTGCCTGATCGATGATGTTATTCTGCTGTTCGATCTTTTTCCGGAGCGAGCCGTGCTGCGTCAGCTCATTGTACATACGGATATATTCTTCCACCATCGCATCGGCGTCTGCCGCCGTGTCACGGAACACCTCGAACAGCAGCGGCTTGATCTCGCTTTCGTAGATGGCAAAGGATTTACAGGAATCCGCGCCGTTTTTGATCTTGCCGGAGCAGAGCCATTTACTGTTCTTTCTACCGCTCTTGTCCTCGGATTCGCGGCGGTAGTAGGGCTGCCCGCACTCCGTACACCATAGCTTTCCTGTCAGGAGATTGGCGTGGTTGCAGACGCCCTGCCGAGCCTTCACATCCTCGCTGCGTTTTTTCAGGACAGCATTCGCAGCGTCCCAGATTTCCTCAGACACGATCGCCGGTACGATCTCGCCTGTTTCGTCCTTGAACATGACCCATTCCTCCGGCGGGAGGAATTTCTGCTTCTTCGTGAACATATCCACGACCTTGACCTTGTTGCCAACGTAGTAGCCCTTGTATTTCGGATTTGAAATGATGTTGGACATGGTGGTGTGCGCGATTTTCTTGCCGTTGTGGTTGCGATAGCCTTTTTCCCAGAACAGCGTTTCCAGCTGCTTCATGGAGTATTCGCCGGTCGCGTAGAGTTCAAACAGTTCCCGCACCATCGGCGCTTCCGTTTCATCAATGACCAGCTTTCCGTCCGCTTTTGTGTAGCCGAAGATGCGGCTGTTTCCAAGCACGACGCTCGATTTGATCGCCTGCTGGTGACCGAATTTCACGCGCGAGGACAGCTTGCGCAGCTCGTCCTGCGCGATAGACGACATGATGGACAGGCGCAGTTCGGCATCCTCATCGAACGTGTTGATGTTGTCATTCTGAAAAAATACGCCCACGCCGCAGCTTAGCAGTTGGCGCGTGTACTGGATAGAGTCGAGCGTGTTTCGGGCGAAGCGGGAGATTTCTTTGGTGATGATCAAGTCGAATTGGCCTTCGGCGGCGTCTTCGATCATGCGGTTGAAGTTTTCACGCTTTTTCGTGGAGATACCGGACAAGCCCTCGTCAATGTACCCCGGCACGAATGTCCACGGGAGATTCCTTCGGATCAGATCCTCATAGTAGGAAACCTGATTGCCCAGTGAGTTCAGCTGCTCGTCACTCTCAGACGACACACGCGCATAGTAGGTCACGCGCAGCGGCAAATCGTAAATGGACTTTGTTCTTAGCTCCATTCTGATCGTATGTATGTCCATTTGACTAGCTCCTTCGTTTTTCGTTTTATCATGTTTTTTCTACCATATCACACCTGCGCGAAACAAGCAAGTGTGAATTTCTGACAGGAGCATCACGTCAGGACGCTCCTGTCAACTCCATTGGAGGCGGACGGCGCCAATGCACTGATTTTGTTTTTCATGCGGTTGCGTTCCGTCTCCGTAATCAGTCCGGCTTCAAACAGAACCTGATTGTAGTAGCTCAGCCAGAGCTGTTTGGCAAGCTCTTTCTTTGCCTGCTCCGGCGACGGTTTCCTCTGTATACTGATGCTGTCCACCTCCTTTTTTGTTGTAAGTATTCCCAGCGGGAATTGGAATCATGCAGTTCTTCTTCGCCACCCCCAACGTCTACATCGTGTCCATTCGCATTTCTTCATGGTCGTCCTCGGCGTGACCGAGGGCGGTTTTCTTTTGCCGGAGCTTCTTGCGGCGCTTGCTGTCGATGTGCGGCAGCATAGTCGTTCCGTCGTGCTGCGGCGCATCATCTGTCATCTGCTCCACAGCACGGCCAAGGCGCACAGCGCCGCGCACAAGATCACTGCCGTAATCGAAATCCACGCGCACGTCCGGATTTTCTTCCGCGTCTCCTGCACCGTATTCGAAAGCTGCTTCTTCGTATCGTTCAGGATCGCGGTCAGGGAGAGCTTCGTATTCTCTGTCAGCGCCTTGCAGTTGGAAGAATACCTCTCGTTCAGGCTCCCAGCCTGTTTCTCGAAATTTTCTGCGCTCGTTTGCATCTTGATCAGAGATTCCTGCGCTTCTGCTTTCGTCAGAAGCATACTACGAAACAGAGCATCTACAAACCCTTCTGAAGCTGGATTTTTATAAAGGGCTGGAAGCCAGGCATCTGATTCGCAAGTGTGAACTGTGCGGCAGGCTCTTTCTGCTGCAAAAGGGCTATCATACAAAATACTGCGATTCCCCGAATCCGGATAACCCGCGCTATTCCTGTGCGCAGCTCGGTTATCGGATGCGCGGCGTCAAAGAAACAGCGGCGGACAGTCCATTGACGCAGGCGCTTTCCCGCTGCTATCAGCGCATCGATAAGGATAAAGCCCGCGGCATTATCACGGCAGAGGAGCAGATGCGCCTGCACGCAAAGGCAGAAGAACTTTACCACGAAGCACGAACGCAGCCCGGTATGCCCTATGAAGCCTTCAACGAATCCCTGGCAACCAAAAATCTGCGATGTGCAACGCAAAAGTAAGCCCGTAGGACGCCCAAGAAAGCAAAGCTGACGGTGCTGCGTGAGGAGGTGACAGCTTATGACGAACGAAGAACTGTACCGGCAATATCTCAGCGGCGACGCGGAAGCCTTTGAGCAGCTCTATCTGCAAATGCAGGGGTTCATCGCATTTGTTGCAAAGGACGCGGCGCAGAGCTTCGGCTGCACTGACAAGGAAATACTGGACGAGCTGTGTGCCGAAGGCGCGTTAGAGCTTTGTGAGCGTCTTTCCGTCGGGGTGTATGACGAGGATCGCGGAAAATTGACCACATATCTGCATCCGTTTCTGCGCGGGAAAATGTACCGCTATTTGGAGGCAAACCTCGGTGCAGCGGCGTTGCCAAAAGACGAAATGCAGCGCGTAAAGCAGGCACAGCGGCTGCACAAGGAGGAGTTGCTTCCTCTGGATGAAGTTGCACAGACGCTCAGCGCGAAAGACCGCGCAATTCTCGGTCATACCTATGGCGTGTTCGGCTACGAAAAGCTGTCTGCGGACGAGCTGGGTCTGCGTGAAATGCTCTCGCCGGATGGCGTAACAAAAGCCAGAAAAGCTGCACTGGAGCGCCTGCGCAGCCGATACCCCGGCAGCGGCCTGCACCTCTGGCGGGATGTGTATCATGCACTGAAGGATATTTCAGATATCTGACAAATATACTGTTTCTCGACAGAGTCTTTGGTATTCAAAAAGAAAAGGGCCAGAGGAACTTCCTCTGGCCCCGATGGTTTATTCGCGCGGATATGAAGTATTTATCAGCGGCATCTGTCTCAAAAAGCTCCGGAGCGAGCAGCATGAAGCAAATTTAAAATAGTCAAAAGATCCACTAAAAACTGTGGATCTTTTGCGCTGCAAGGGTATGATTGTGTGCCGGATTCTAAAGAAATCTGACATTTGCCCCGCCCATGCCGAGCGCGGTCTTGATGCCGATGCCGCTGTAATCTGCCCAGAGCAGGATGGCGTGCCACAACTCCGCCAACGGAACAGGAAGTCTGGAGTCCAGCGTAACCTTTCCGACAAATGCCGGAATATATACATTTTTTAGATGATATCGAACGGATTTCAATGCGTAATCGCGGATATAAATGCCGCTTTCCAGCATACACAGTGCGTCCGGGTCACAAAGCGGATATTCCTCACAAAAACTGTTCCAACGATTCACAAGACTTTGCAGAATCAGCTTTTCCTGTGGAAAAATCACATAGCGTCCGTTTTGCTTGAACGAAGCGGCGCTCCGAAACTGAATTTCCGTGCACAAGGAAATGGTCTGGCGCGCCTGTCGGATGATGTCTTCAAATTGAATCTCTGTTTTTGGCTGTTTGGAAACAACAGAAATTTCACCTGTGTGCAGGGAAATCGTTTCAATCGATTCTATCGCCGGAGCAAACAGCGCAGAAGCCTCCGTACTCAGAAGATGGATATTCCATATAGACGTATCCTTTTCTTTATCAAACGTTACGAACTGAGAAATCGGATGGTCCTGCTGACTGTGAAGCGCTTCTGCTACGTCAGAAGGAATCTGCGTCAGCAACCACGCATACAGCTTATAGCCATCCGACGGCATAAGCCGGGCGGACAGTTCTAACTGGTAAGTCGTTATCAAGAGAGCTTCACCTCGCACAGACCATATGGATACAATTCACCTTCGTAAAGCGCATATTTTGTGGTTCTCGGCGAGATACCATCCGCGCGGTCTTCTTCGTGCCGGTGCTTGCGGAACGAGCGGTTCAGCTCGTTGATTGCCGCTTGCAGTCCGTCCTTTTCGCCGAGGTACGGATATGTAAGCGTTTTGGAAAAGAAGCCCACGCCGCCGCCCAAAAAGAGCGTGCTATCATAGGAAACTTCTGCCGCATGACGCGGCGCTGTAAAATGGCGTAAATAGGCTTTCTCGTAGAAGCTGTCAAACGTCCGAATGCTGCGCATCAGGCCCTCTGCCGTAATTTTCTGATGCAGTACCGACTGGTCGAGCGTCAGTTTAAAATGAAGCGCTGTTCCGGGGCGAATACATTCACGGCAGAGGTTGATCCGGTGCGTCTGCCCATCCGGATCTGCATCTATTTTACCGGCAAGGATCATGCAGGTGTCACTGACCGGCAGGCTGTCCGAAATACTGAGGCCGCGCAGGATACTATTTACTGCGTCATCCAGCACAGCGCCGTTCCGATCCTTCTTGAGTTTCAGCGTATGGAGATATGTCCCTTCCGGAAAGCCCTTGCGCGTATCGCCAAACGCAGAATGCGGAGAATTGTCCGAAAGAATCCAATCAGTAAGAATCGCGGTACGGAGCGCACCTTTTACACTGCTTCCGGGAACATAGACGCGGCCGTCTGCTCCGCGCACAAAGGCGTTGATTTCCTTCAGAGAATGCTCTGCGTCGAGCGCGTCTGCGGCAGCGATGCTGTAGCGGCTGACAGCGCGGATATCGTTCAGACTCAGGCAGCATTCTGCCGTGAGAAACCGGTAAAGATCCGTCTGCGCCCCCAGCATGAACTGTGTGTACTTATCTTCCAGCTTCCGTTCCAGCAGCAGATGAAAAAACTTTGTTTCATCTAACAGCATCACTTCGTCGCAGGATACTCTGGCAAAACGCGGCGTTAAAAAGACATATTCTTTTTTCACATAGCTTTTGCCGCTGCCAACAAAAACCGGAGCTTTGGCAGTCAGTGTCAGATCGAATACCTCCAGTTGTCCTTCGTGAATCATAACGATACCCCCAGCAGAACAGGAGCTGAATAGCGGTAGACAGGATGTTTTCCACTTTCTCCGACGTTAAACAGGCCGCCGGAAAACTTCCGCTTCAAAACAGATCCTGCGGCAAGAAAATACTGCGTGTCCTTCTTCTGCGGCTCGGCTGCATAGGTTTCAGATTGAATAAAGCCGCCTCTGCGGGTCAGCTGATAATACGCACCTTCTAAAACAGCTTCGAGGTCTTCCGTTTCGGGCAGTGCCGTCGTCAGCAGCAGATAAGAGTTGCTTTCCCGCGCAAGCGCGTCATGCAGCCATTCGGTCTGATCGTCGAATGGCTCGTCCAGAAAAATCACATCCTCGATTTCAAAAGAACCATATCCGGCGCTGGTCTTCCCGCCGATCCCGCTCATGCCGAGCAAACGGAGCAGCGTTTCATAATAGGGGCCGTCCTCCTCCGGGCAGCACAGCATGAACCACAGGCCGCAATCTTCAAAGAACCGGAACACGCCGACCTGATACGGGTTAGCGTCCTCACCGTCTGTAACAGCCGCTTTCGTGTAATCCTCATGCACGCCGAAGCCTTCCGCTGTTTCTGGAACAAATGCGGCCCCGCCGTGTACGGACACAGAAAATCGCTCAAAGGCATGCATCGGGAGCCAACGCAGCTTTTTCATGGTCTTTCGCTGCTTTGCCGGAAGCTCCTCGGATGAGGGCGCATGGATAAAGGGCTTTGGAAGATAGAATGTATCGCCGCAGTAAGGCATGGCGTCGGAAAGCGTCAATTCCCCGCGCCGGACGGCTTCACAGAGCCGTGTCACGCCTGCTTCACCTTCTGCGTGCAGAGCAGTATGGCAAAGCGCTGAGAAGAGCGTATCGGCACGGAAGGTTTCTTCCGATGCGTAGAGCGACATTGCAGCGTCGGACAATCCGAAGTGGACAGGTGCGGTAAACCGGAGACTAAACAGAAAACAACTCATAGTTTGCAACCTCCTCAAAGAGGCCCGTCAGAGAAGCCGTATCCGCGTCACAGGCAACACCGGTCAGGCGGAAGTTTGTGAAGCTGACTCTGCCGCTGCCGCGTGAGCCATGTCCACCGAGATAGTCCAGCTGCAGCAGCTTCATCCCCTTTGCGAGCAATGCAAGGTCTTCCTGTGCTTCGCGCTCGCCGCTAAATTCATAGACAATGTTCACGCCGAAGCTGGTTCCCGGCACGACGCGCTCGATCTGGCGCGGATTTGCAACAGAATTGATTCGGTTGATGGCGTTTTCAAATTTCACTTCGGTCAGGCCAACCGCTTTCATCTGCTCTTTATTATTGACAAAGCAATCGGCAAACTGGAGCCGCGCCGCTCTGACCGGGTCAGCGCTTCCAAACAGGCGCAGGATCGGTGCTTCGTCGTTCTTGAAATTCGGCATATGTTCGATGTCACCGGAAAAACTTCTTGCCAGCAGCGTGCGGAGCTTTCCCTTGAGGCTGCTGCCGGGAACGATTGGATTTCCCGTGAGCGTATCGCGGACAACAGGACTGTCGACCGCACCGATCGCGGAAAAGGCGCCGGACGCGCCGATATGCATACCGGTTCGGACGATCAGATCACACTGAATCAGAATTTTCCCGTACATACTTACGCCTCCTTGCCGCCGTAGTAGCGATGATACGCTACCAGCGCTTCCATATAGTGTGCAAACGCAATCAGAGTCTCGCGATTTGTGCTGATGCCCTTGAGATATTGCAAAAGATGTGCCTTTTCGACAAACACCTTCGTTGCAGGATCGCGCCCGGCTTCATATGCTGTGCGGATGCGCATCATGCCGATACCCGCAATGCTCTCCTTTGTCAGTTCCGGTTCGGTACGGAGCCGCTCGGCGTCATAGATACCGCTGACGAGACTCAGGAGGTTCCGGATTTTGCTGGTTGTAATCACTGGGCGCTGCCCGCTCATTTCGCGCATGATCGCGTCAGCACGGTCGATATAGTCATCCGGGACCTTTTCAGCCTGAATTTCTGCGAGCGGCTGGTTGTAAGCCGTGCGCTGCTGTGCGCCATACCCCGAACGCTGCGGCGGACGTGACTGTCCGCCGCCGGAATAGCCGCGGTTGTAGCCACTGTTGCTGTTATTGTTGTATGCCATCTGTATCCCCCTCCCGGTTCTCATAGACATGAAGATAAATTGCCGTGATTAACTCGGCGCGGTCTGTTTTGTTCAGCGCCCAACGGTACATCCTGTCTGCAAACATCCGGTATGCGCCAAACGCAGGCGATGTGCGCGGCGGCTCCAGCCGGGCAAGCAGATAGGCATATCTGGCGAGCTGTAATTTGCCGTCCTTCGGGTCCTGCGCCGTGCGCAGAAGGTCGAGCGTCCGATACAAAAATGCAGTTCCACGCTCTTGACCGCGCATGCCGAAAAAAGCCTCTAACGCGGCTTTTTTCTCGCCCAGCACGCGCCCGGTAAAGGTGTTCCAGTCATAGCAGTGCGCGCTTTCAAAAAGGCAGACTGCATCTTTGCCCGGTTCCTGTTTTGCAAGGTCTTCCAGATCGCCGGAGGCGGCCGCCGAGAGGCGGACCGGGTAATGATCGTCCACCAGAGCAAGTCCCGCGCTGATGGTAAGCGCGCCGCAGGAAAAGGCTGTGAATGCCTGCCGGATGCGAAGCGCCGCCTCTACAACATCATTCCATGCGCCAAGTAAAAACACATCATCACCGCCGGAATAGACGACCGTCACGGCAAGCGCCGGCTTGCTTTCAAAGCGTCCGGAAAGGATATCGTTGATGTAGCACTTGAAGAACAGGGACATCTGCCGGGAAAACGCCGCTGTGCGCGAGATGGTAACGAAATGCTCCCGTTCCTGCGCAGTTGCTTTTTCCGGGCGCTCGAAGCCTGCAACAAACGCCTGTCCCAGATTGTCCACGTCCATCCGGCACACGCCGATGCGTTTGACGCCGCTGGCCTCCTGCGCAAGCGCTTCGATGCTGTTGCTGAAGGCATAGTCTCCAACGTAGATGCGCGTACTGTATTGAAGCCCGGTATAGGCTTTGTTTTTGGAATAAATTCTCGTCACAGCTTCGCCGCCGTTTAACCGGCTGCGGGCTGTTTTTTCGTCCAAAAAGGTGACGCCAATCATGCCGTCCACAGAAGGAAGTGTAAAATCGGCGGCGTCCAGCTGCGCAGGACTTACAAAATAGATGTCGCAGCGCTGAATTTTCTCAGACAGCGAAACGAACAGCCGGCACCAGCTGCACCGTCCGCCCTGAAGGCTGTCTGTGCGTCCGCAGATTTTGCATTCACGTCCGCCGTCTGCGTGGCTGCTGTTGAGTTTTTGAAGCGCCGCTGCGTCATAGCGGTGCAGCTTGTGCCCAGCCAGCGCAGAGGATACGCGCCGGAACATCTTCTTGTAGGGGCTGCGCTCTGCAGGGAAGTCGACCAGCTCGTTGCCGCTGCACGGGGTATATCCGTGCGCGAGGAACAGTGAAATGCCAAACTGCTCGGAGAGCCAGTCGTTGAAGCGCCGGTTCCAACGCTCGATCGCTGCCCGGACTTCAGTGGTGTTCGGCAGGAGCATATAGCAGTGTCCGCCGCCGGTATAAAGAAGGTTCGTCCGCCCGACGCCGCAGAGGGAAAGCAGCTCGTCTGCGTAATGCTCCATCGCAAATTCAAGAAAGAACGAGCGGCTTCGCAGGGAACGCAGCGCCTTTTCAGATGCGACAGTGTAGATGAATTTCTGGATGCCGGAAAAATCCGCCGAGTAGAGCAGAAACGCCTGCTCGTCCATGAACTGCTTTTCCTTGTCAAAAAGGCGCTTCTTGAACTGTGTTTCGTTTTGGTCTGCGAGATACTCGCTGATACAGACGCCAATCGCCGCCGTGGTTTTCAGGTGGTCAAAGAGTGAAATATCCGGGCTTTCCGCTGTGTTGGTGCTCGATGGGAAGGCGCTGAGGTAGCTTTCCAGCAGACACAGCAGGGAGTTGAGCCACTGCTCCGTGCGCGAAAGCTCCGCGAGTCTCGGTGCCAGCGCGTCCACGGCTGCCTGATACTGCGCCGCCGTCAGAGCATCCAGATTTTCAAGCGGCAGATGCAGCGCGCCTGTCTGCAAAGCAGGCGAAACGGCTTTTCCGGGATGCTCGCCGTTCATATGGGAAAACACGGGCACAAGCGGCAGATAGCGCCGGAAACTTGTTTCCTCTGTGTCTATGCTGCGCCGGTCGGCAGCGGCGGAGATATTGTCCGCGATGCAGGCAATCCACGCGATGCTGCTGTCCGCAGGCTGCGCGGCGCGCAGTACGGCGGCATGGTGCAGGCGGACGCAGTCGAGAATATCCCGGTCATCCTGCCAAAGCTTTTTCAGGTACGCATAGCCGAGGCTGCTGTGATCGCCAGCTTGTCCGCCCGCACGCAGCACCGGCTTACCGATGTCGTGCAGCAGACAGCCGAAGCTGACGCGCACGCTTTCTGCTCTCAAGGTGTCTCACGCTCCTTTTTTGTCAGTTGTCCCCTGTCGGGGATGTGAATGGTTTCTCCAACAATTTCTGCAATGTGAACACAAATGGTTTTCCGTCCCCTTGCGGGGTGTGGGTTGTTTCCACGATGAGTACAACGCGGCAGAGGATAAGGCCGGTTTCCGTCCCCTTGCGGGGTGTGGGTTGTTTCTATGAAAAACATGAACAAATTAACCTACGCTGAGGTTTCCGTCCCCTTGCGGGGTGGGGGTTGTTTCAGTGACAATCCAAACATTCTGGAACAATAAGCTGTTTCCGTCCCCTTGCGGGGTGTGGGTTGTTTCCGAGTGCGCAGGAAAGCATGGACATCAAAAAGGTTTCCGTCCCCTTGCGGGGTGTGGGTTGTTTCGCTTATCGGAACTGTAAGTATCATACCACGAGAGTTTCCGTCCCCTTGCGGGGTGTGGGTTGTTTCTTGAAACGGACAGTCTAAAGGCCGCGAAAAAGTGGTTTCCGTCCCCTTGCGGGGTGTGGGTTGTTTCGCAGAATACCGTCGGTTGACGCTGAAACACCAGTTTCCGTCCCCTTGCGGGGTGTGGGTTGTTTCGAGTGGTTGATGGGCTTCCCTGCCGGGTGGAGGTTTCCGTCCCCTTGCGGGGTGTGGGTTGTTTCGGAGTTTGTAAAGGCCCATGAGTGGGGCGAGGCGGTTTCCGTCCCCTTGCGGGGTGTGGGTTGTTTCCGTCAGGGCGCTGCCTCCGCCACGGGCTATCAGGGGTTTCCGTCCCCTTGCGGGGTGTGGGTTGTTTCCGCGCTGCGATGAGCGAGGGAGGGGTGCCGGAAGTTTCCGTCCCCTTGCGGGGTGTGGGTTGTTTCGGGGAGTTAAAAATGTTCGGACATAGGCAAGAGGTTTCCGTCCCCTTGCGGGGTGTGGGTTGTTTCCGAAAACACCGAAAAATCTACCTGCATACAACAAGTTTCCGTCCCCTTGCGGGGTGTGGGTTGTTTCTGTTTCTTGACCGCTTAGAGTATGCATTAATAGTTTCCGTCCCCTTGCGGGGTGTGGGTTGTTTCGCAGATCATTTGTGGCACACTGGTGAAGAAGAGTTTCCGTCCCCTTGCGGGGTGTGGGTTGTTTCGGCGATGCGGCTTTGAGGTAAAAATCGTGCACGTTTCCGTCCCCTTGCGGGGTGTGGGTTGTTTCTTATATGGCTGATGGCGTGGATGAAAATGGCTGCGTTTCCGTCCCCTTGCGGGGTGTGGGTTGTTTCCCGTTTTGACGAACTCAAGAGAGGAACGCCGCAGTTTCCGTCCCCTTGCGGGGTGTGGGTTGTTTCGGCAAAGCTGCACATTCTTTCTGGTGCAACAGGAAAAAGAATTGTCAACTCTGCTGTTTTATTGTATCATATTGGCAGATGTTTATCAATAGCAAACTGAGAAACTGCAAAGTGCCGTGCGAAGCGCATAAAACAGCGACTTAATTTGTACTGCGAAAATAGAGGTTCGCACACATAAAGAGGTTCATAAACTCGAAAGCGAGGAACGATTCATGATGAGACTATTGTTTACCTGTATGGGTACGTCAGACCCTGTGCGTGGATACCACGACGGCCCGATGCTGCATATCATCCGCCATTACCGCCCGGAGGTGATCTGTGTGTTCCTTTCCGGCGAGGCTGCGGCGCTCGACGGCTGTGGCGCGCGGCTGGACACCGTTTTATCGCACATTCAGAACAACTGGGGCGGCTATGCGCCGGAGCTGCGTGTCGTGCGCACACAGATCGAGGATCCGTCAGATATGGACGCCGTCGGTGCGCCGATTACGGAGGCTGTGGCGGCGCTGACAGAGGAGTTTCCCGATGGGGAGGTGCTGCTGAATCTCAGCTCCGGTACGCCGCAGATGAAAATTGCGCTTGCATTTCTCGCCGCCGATCTGCGGCGCAGTATGCGCGGTATTCAGGTCAAGAATTTTGAACGCGCTTCCGGCACCACCGAGCGGACAAATGCCCCTGATTACAGTGTCGCCGACGAGTTGGAGTGCAACGAGGATGAAGCGCCGGATGCTCCGAACCGCTGCTCGGAGCCGGAGCTCATGCACATGCAGAGGCAAAGAGCCAAAGAACAGCTTCTGACGCTGCTTGACGTACGCGATTACAGCGCGATTTACACGATGAAGAATCTTCCAAACCAGCTGAAGGCGCTGATCGGGCATCTGGACGCGCGCGACAAGATGCAAAGCGAAGCGGCGCGGAATTATGCGCAGAATCTCAAGCTGCCGTTTTCTTTGTACCCGGTTCGCACCGGTGCGCCGCGCAGCGATTATGCGGAGGTCAGCGAGGCGTATCTGGTGCTGCTCAACCGCAGCCACCGGCAACAGTATGAGGAGATGATCCTGCGTCTTAATCCGCTTGTTGTCCGGCTGGAATTGCAGCTAATGAAAACCGTGCTGGCGGGGAAAAACCTGCGTTTGGAAGACGTGATCGACCGTCCATATTCCCGGCGGCCGCGCTTTGTACCGGATATGTTGGCAAATAAGCTGCCGGAGGTCTACCAAAGCGTTTGCACGGATTTCGGCGCGCCGCTTCGGGAGAGCGATGTCAGCATGGAAGTATGCTATCGGATTTTGGAGCATCTGCCGGATGTTCCTGTAGATGCTATGCCCGTGCTAAAAAGCTGCAACCTACTGAACGAAAGCTGCCGCAATTCACTTGCACACCAGTTGACCGCCGTGACTGCGGAGCAGATCACCGCCGCCTGCGGCATGCAGCCGGCGCAGCTTCTCAATCAGGTGGGCAAGCTGATCGCTTCCATTTATCCGGAGTGCGACCCGGCGCTGTTCACGATCTATAAACGCTGCGGAGATTACATCAAATCCAGGATTTTATAAGGAAATTTCTTAGAAAACGCAGCAGCGAGGAATAATACGGCTAATATGTGCGTTAAATGCCGAGTGCTGTCAAAATCCTCCGTATCTTCTGCTTGTCAATTCCATAGTCGGCTGCTTCACTGTACAGGCACTTTATTCTGTTATTAAAATCTTCGCGCGTTCCGCCATTTCTAATAACTTGTTTGCGCATTCGATCCAAATACGATGCAACGGCATCTGAATCACAACTATCTTTTATCAAGTATATAATGACTTTTCGAGTATAGTAATTATTACGCACATCGCTGCGGCAAAGATAGTATTCTGTGAGGATTTTACTTCGGGCAATGATGTGTAGCAGGTCGGCACCATATGGATCGCTATTATCTGAGACGCTGTTTGGTGCGAGGTGTTCATCTGCATACTGTGTGATGAGCCGTTCCCAGTACTTTGTTACGGTTTTAGGATTTTTTCGTACCAGTTTCTGAAAGGATGCATATATCGCTTCTCTATTACGGAGTTCAAGTGCTTTATGAAATAACTCCTTGGGATCCTGGTTCCTATCCAGCTTGATTGCTGCGCTGTCAATCGCAGCATTTTCAATGTCATTTTTCTTAAATAAGTCCGCTGGTTTTTCTGGAAGTACGAAATGGACTTTACTCAGTTTATCCCGAAGGATTGCGGAATTGATCTGCTCTGTGTATATCCATTCAACTAATACCACCCCATTTTGCTTGCACTTTTTCTTTTTGAGAGCGTCATTTTCCATCCGATGTTCTAATGCCGCCTGTCCGCCGAAGAACTCAACGCTTTCGTAATGCTGCTGTCCTTGATACTCAAAACCAACTTTTATAGATGGCACATAGGCATCTAAACTTTGACGTTCCAACCACTGACTATGATATTGAAAAACCACATCAGGGTAATACATCTTGATTAGTGAATACATCTCGTATTCTCTTTTCCAACGAACGTATAACGCTTGGTCAATATCAAGCGATTCAAGAATTGAGCGAAGCGTTTCCTTATACAGTCCCAAGTTTCCAATACAGTGGGCTGTGCGATATGTATTGATGTGCATATCAATATCGTCAAGTAATTGTAAAAGTCTTTCTCCCATGCATTCTAAAAAGCTTGGATCTGTAATATTTGCATGATTCCAAATTTGGATATATGCAGATATATCTGGTCGTGCGCCAAGAATCTTTAATCCGTACTGCTTCAAGTCCCTTGCGATATTTTTAGCTGGTTCCTCGCAAAATGTCAGATAAGAATGAATCTTGTAATAATGCAATGCATACTCCATCAGTCCGATGTAATCGCACTGTTCGCGATCAAATACGGTAAAGTAGACAAAATCGCTATCTTCAGCAAATAGGCTCGGAATGTGCATATGTCGCAAGACATATGAATTGCTTCTCCCTGTAGTAAAACCCGAGCCTCTGCCGCCGCAGACCTTCAACTATGGCGGCTCGAACAGCCCCGACATCTCTCTCGGCCCCGGCTCGACCGGCCTGCGGGATGAATATGACAGCCCGGAAGATCTCTATGAAGACAATCCCGGCGATTATGAGGATGAGGACGAGGCTTGGGATGCGTGGGAGAATGACTGAGTGCCGCCATATCTATAAACAGTTTTAGAGAGGAGTGTCGCAGCTTGCTTTTGCAGGCTGCGACACTTCTTTGTTGTAAAGAAGCACGGGAAAATCACGCGCCACATTTTCACATGAATTTTCACTATTTTCACTTGTTTCATATAAAAAATGTGGTATAATAAAAATAACCAACACGGAGGTGTGATTGATGCAGTACGAAAACGAGCGCATGGAATATAAATCTCAACTGACGGACGACATTTACAAGGAAGTCATCGCCTTTACGAACACGGATGGCGGTGTGATCTATATCGGCATTGACGATCAGGGAAATGTGACCGGCATTGACAATGTGGACGAGACCTACACGCGGCTGACGAACGGTATCCGCGACGCCATTCAGCCGGATGTGACAATGTTCGTGCGCTATGTGCTGCAGGAAAACAAGGTCATCCGCATTGAGGTCGGTGAGGGCAGCTATAAGCCGTATTATTTGAAGGGCAAGGGGCTGAAGCCTGCTGGCGTTTATGTCCGGCAGGGCGCGACGAGTGTGCAGGCATCGCCGGAGCAGATCCGGCAGATGATCAAAGATTCGGACGGCGACGTGTTCGAAGAAATGCGCACCGTGCAGCAGAATCTGACCTTTGATGAAGCTGCGGTCGCGTTCAAGCGATACAAGGTGGATTTTTTGGAGGACAAGTATATTGCGCTGGGGCTTCGGAACATCCACGACGATCAGTATACCAACCTGGCGCTGCTTCTGTCCGACCAGTGCCAGCACACGACGAAAATTGCCGTATTCAACGATGAATCCTGCACCGAGTTCCGGGACAGCAAGGAGTTTGGCGGCTCGATCTTCAAGCAGTTTGAAAACTCGATCAACTATCTGGCGCTGTGCAACAGAACCGTCTCTACCATCAAGGGCGTCGTCCGTACGGATAAGCAGGACTATCCCGAGGAAGCCATCCGCGAAGCGCTGCTCAATGCGCTGGTGCATCGGGACTACAGCTTCAGCGGCAGCATTATCATCAACGTGAACGACAGCAAAATGGAATTTATTTCTCTGGGTGGCCTCCTGCCCGGCCTTTCCACGGAGGATATCCGCCTCGGCGTTTCTCAGCCGAGGAATAAGAAGCTGGCGGAGATCTTTCATCGTCTGCGCCTGATTGAAAGCTACGGCACCGGCATCCGCCGCATTTTCAAGCTCTATGCAAACTGCCCCGTCCAGCCCAGCATTGAGGCAACGACAAATGCATTCCGAATCGTACTGCCGAACATGAACGCCGCTTCTGCGGGCGCAGAAAACGCGGCAGAAGCAAAACCCGCCGTGCCGGTCATCACGCCGCAGATGAAAATCGTTCTGGACTACCTCAAGGAATACGGTGAAATGCGCGACGAGGAGTTGCAGGAGCTGCTGCATATCAAAAAGACCAGAGCCTATCTGCTGACCCGCCAGATGAGCGAGGAAGGGCTGATCGAGGTCGTCGGCAGAGGGGCGGAAAAGAAGTATAGATTGAAGTAACGAGGAGGTGCGCTATGGCACTGGAAAATAAATTGGGACTGACGAGTTCTGCCGACCTTGCGCGGGAGGAAGAGCGCATCAGCAAGAAAAAGGCCGTGTGGCTGTTTGAAAGCGGCACGCTGGACAAGCTGCCTGTCGGCACGTTCGCGTCGCTCAAGGCAATTCATAAGTACCTTTTTGATGACATTTATGACTTTGCGGGTGAGCTTCGCACTGTAAATTTGGCGAAAGGCAATTTCCGCTTCGCGCCGCTCATGTATCTGGAAGCGGCGCTGACCAACATCGAGAAAATGCCGCAGAGTACATTCGATGAAATCATCGAAAAGTATGTGGAAATGAACGTCGCTCACCCGTTCCGCGAGGGTAATGGGCGCAGTATGCGCATCTGGCTCGATTTGATGCTGAAAAACGGTATCGGACAGGTCGTGGATTGGAGCAAGGTCGATAAAGAGGACTATTTGCTTGCGATGGAGCGCAGTCCAATTAAGGATGTGGAGATTAAAGTGCTGCTGAAAGCCGCACTGACGGATGACGTGGATAGCCGTGAGGTCTTTATGAAGGGCATCGACCACAGCTATTATTACGAGGGGTATACGACGTTCAAGACAGAAGAACTGTAGGTCAATCTAAAGAGTCAGCACGAACAGCGGATGACGTTCCGCTTGTTCGTGCTGACTTTCTTATACGCTGATCCGCACTATGTACCGCACCGCCTGCATATGCCCCTCCATGATCCGGTTATTTCTTGTAAATCTCGCGGTTCGTATGGGGCACACGTTCTTGACCATCTGGCCGCCGACGGAGCCGGCCTCACGGGAGGTCAGGTGACCGTTGTAGCCCTGCTTCAGGTTGACGCCGACTTCGTTGGCGGCTTCCATCTTGAACTTGTCCATGGCCTCGCGAGCTTCCGGGATATTGATCTGGTTCGTATTTTTCATTGCGTACATCTCCTTGAAATGTGATTTTGGGTACCGCAGTCATAGCATTGCCCGAAAAAGATCGAATATGCCGGAAGTCTGTCAGGGAATTTCCGGCCGTTCTTCTGAAAATTGGGCGGCGGAAAATGCTGTCAAAAGCAATTGACAAATTCCGGACGGCTCTCTATAATGAATTAAAGTGATGAACAAAGGCGCGGCTTGCGCAGTGTTTGCCGCGGCGGGCCGATACTCTGTTTCAGAGCACAAGGATACCGGCAAGACCGGCAGCGATTTCTGCTCGCTGAAAACAGGAGAGTGAATCATGAAAGCAGTACGATTAAAAACGGAATATCTGCAGGACCCTTTGGGCATTGATATTCCGCATCCGCGGCTGTTCTGGACTTGTGAGGACGGGATCACGCAGAGCGCATTCCAGATCCTTGCAGCGACGGACGGCCGTACGGTATGGGACAGCGGGAAGGTGCCTTCCGGCTCCATGCACGCGGATTATCCAAACGCGCTTGCTTCCCGGCAGCGCGTCAGCTGGCGCGTGCGGCTCTGGGATGAGAACGACGATCCCGGCGCGTGGTCGAGCGAGGCCTTTTTCGAAATGGGGCTTCTGAATGCTTCGGACTGGAGCGCCCTGTGGATCGCGGGGGACTATCCCGTCCGTAAAAAGCAGCGCTACCCGGTGGATTGCTTCCGCAAGGTGTTTTCCGCGGGACAGGTTCAAAAGGCCCGGCTGTATCTTACGGCCTGCGGCCTGTATGAGGCGCGGCTCAACGGCCGGCGCGTCGGAGACGCGTTGCTGACGCCCGGCTCCACGGACTACCGCAAGCGCATCCAGTATCAGGTCTACGATGTGACGGACCTGCTGCGGGGCGGCGAAAACGCCATGACCGTCGAGCTGGCGGATGGCTGGTACCGCGGCTCCAACGGCGGCGCAGGGCAGACGAACACCTTCGGCACGCAGACAAAGCTGCTGGCGCAGCTGGAGCTGACGCTGGCGGACGGAACGACGCAGACCGTCTGCAGCGACGGGAGCTGGGCGTGGAGCAATGACGGCCCCATCCGCTTTGCCGACCTCAAGGACGGCGAGATCGTGGATGCAAATCGCGAGCCCTCCTATTCCGGCAGTGTCCGCGTCGTGGAGGAGCATGCGCCGCTGACGGCATCCGACAACGTACCGGTCCTCGAGCGCGAGCGCTTTGCCCCGGTCGAACGGATCACAACGCCGTCCGGCAAGACTGTCCTCAAATATGCGCAGAATCTTTCGGGCTATGTGTCCTTCCGTGTGACGGCACACAAGGGCCAGCGAGTCCACATCACGATGGGCGAAACGCTCGATGACAGCGGCGAACTGACGCTCCGGAACATCCAGTGCATTACCAAAGGAAGACCCTCACCGCTGCAGGAGCTGGATTACACCTGCAGGGAGGGCGTGAACGAATACACGCCGAAATTCTATTACGGCGGCTTCCAGTATGCGCAGGTCGACACGGACGTCGAATTCCGGACAGAGGACTTTACGGCTGTTGCTGTGTACAGCGCCTTTGAGGAAACTTCGAAATTCGAGTGCTCCAATCGCCTGATCAACCAATTTTACCACAACACTCTGTGGTCCCTGAAGAGCAACTCCACCGACGTGCCGACGGACTGCCCGACGCGTGAGCGCATGGGCTGGACGGGCGACAGTCAGGTCTTCTTCAACACGGCGTCCTATCTCACGGACTATGCGGCCTTTGCCCGCAAGCATGTGCGCGACATTTTTGACCGCCAGTGGCGCAGCGGCCGCCTGCCGCAGATCGCGCCGTTTGCAAACGAGTCGCCGAGCATCAACAAAATGAACGGCTCCGTCGGCTGGGCGTGCGCAGGTGTCTATATCCCGTACTATTTCTATCAGAAATACGGCGACGACCGCCTGCTGCGTGCGTATTACGACAACATGCTGCGCTATGCGGACTTTATGATCCGCCGCGCGGGGAAATGGGGCGGGATCTTCGCCAAGCCCATGCATCTTTCCCACAAAAATCGAAAGTATGCTGTTAACTGCGGCAAGTCCTACGGTGAGTGGGCCGAGCCGAATGACGTCATGGCCTTCCACGGGATCGACTTTTTCATTCCGCACCCGGAGGAATCCACGGCCTATACATATTTTACGCTCAAGCGTGTGCTGGAGATCGCCTCGATCCTCGGCAAGCCGGAAACGCCGCAGCTGGCGCGCATCCGGGAATACAGCGAGGGCGCGAAACGCGCCTATCAGGAACTCGTTACGAAGGACGGCTACTCGCTGGATACCGACCGGCAGGCCAAGCTCGTCCGGCCCTTGTATATGGGGCTGCTGACGCCGGAGCAGGAGGCCTTTGCCAGAAAGCGCCTCATTGCCGCGCTGGACCACTATGGCTGGCGTCTCGGGACCGGCTTCCTCTCCACGCCGATGATCCTGGACGTTCTGGCGGGGCTGGATATCAGCTATGCCTACCGTCTGCTGGAAAACGAGGAAATGCCCGGCTGGCTCTTTATGCCAAAGTCCGGCGCAACGACGATCTGGGAGGCCTGGGAGGGCAACCAGAAGGACAAATGGATCGCCTCGCTGAACCACTATTCCAAAGGCGCGGTCTGCGAGTGGCTGATGAACACGATGTGCGGCATCCGGATCACCGGAGAAAACCATGTTACAATTGCACCGAAGCCCGGCGGGGACATCACCTTCGCACGGGCTAGTTATTGGAGCATTTGTGGAAACGTTACGACAAGCTGGGAGCGGACGGAGAACGGCTATCGGCTGACCGTGGGCATCCCTGCGAACACAACGGCGGAGATCCTCCTGCCGGACGGAACGGGCCGGACCGTCGGAGCCGGACAGCATCGGTATGAATGGAAATGAAACGATATTACCTTGCCATTGACATCGGCGCGTCCTCCGGGCGGCACATTGTGGGCTGGCGGGAGGACGGCAAAATCAAAGCAAAAGAGGTCTACCGCTTCCCCAACGGCGTACAGGAGCAGAACGGCCATCTCGTCTGGGACGTGGATGCGCTGCTTTCCCATGTGAAGGCGGGCATCGCGGCGGCGAAGGCCGAGTTCCCGGAGATCGTCAGCCTGTCTGTCGATACCTGGGCCGTGGACTATGTGCTGCTGCGCGGCGAGGAAGAAGTCCGTCCCGTCTATGCCTACCGCGACAGCCGCACGGAGGCGGCCATTCCCAAGGTTCACGAAATTCTGCCGTTTGCGGAGCTGTACGCCAAAACCGGCTGCCAGTTCCAGCCCTTCAACAGCATTTATCAGTTCTATGCGGATAAGCTCACGGGCAGGCTGGAGGGCGTGACGGATTTTCTGATGATCCCGGAGTATCTCCTCTGGAAGCTCTGCGGCGTGAAGGCCAAGGAGTACACCAACGCCACTACCACCGGCATGGTGAGCGCCGAAACCGGCGAATTTGACCCGGAGATCATTTCAGCGCTCGGTCTGCCGCCCATCTTCCCCAAACTCCAAAAGCCGGGGACGGTGCTGGGCGAATATGAAGGAATCAAATGCGTCCTCTGTGCCACCCACGACACAGCCTCAGCGGTGGAGGGTATCCCTATGGACGGGAGCCAGCCCTACATTTCCTCCGGTACATGGTCGCTCTTGGGCGTCAAAACGCCGAAGCCCATTACAAATACCGCCAGCCGTGCCGCCAATTACTCCAACGAGGGCGGCGTGGGCTATAACCGCTATCAGAAGAACATCATGGGCATGTGGCTGGTCAACGAGCTGCAAAAGGAGCTTTGCAGCGGGCTGGGCTTTGCGGAGATCGTGAACGCCGCAAAGGAGAGCCGCTGCGATGCCCTCATCGACGCCAACGCCCCGGAATTTCTGGCTCCCAAGAGTATGAAGGCCGCCTTTGACACGGCGACCGACGGAAAGCTCATCAGCATCGGCGACTATTTCCGCTGCGCCTATCGCAGCCTTGCAGAGAGCTATGCGAAAGCCCTTGCAGAGCTGGAGCGAAACACTGGAAAGCAATACGACAAGCTGTACATCGTGGGCGGCGGCGCGAAAAACGACTTGCTAAACCGCCTGACGGCACAGGCCACCGGCAAGCGGGTCATTGCCCTGCCCATTGAGGCGACGGCGCTGGGAAATCTGAAAATACAAATGGAGGCAGACCTATGAGCTATACGGAAGCAAAAGAAAAATACGCCGCCCTCGGTGTGGATACCGAAGCGGCGCTTACAAAGCTGAAAACCGTGCCGCTGTCTCTGCACTGTTGGCAGGGCGATGATGTGCGCGGTTTCGACACCGACCCCACCAAGCCCCTTACCGGCGGTATCCAGACCACCGGCAGCTATCCCGGCCGCGCGAGGACCCCGCAGGAGCTGATGGCGGATATCGAGGAGGTGCTGAAGCTGTGCCCCGGCACGAAGAAGCTGAATCTCCACGCCAGCTATGCTATTTTTGCCGAGGGCGAGTGGGTCGACCGCGATAAGCTGGAGCCGAAGCATTTTGCACCGTGGGTGGACTTCTGCAAAAAGCACGGCCTCGGCGCGGACTTCAACCCGACGTTCTTCTCCCACCCTAAGTGTGATCCGCTGACGCTCAGCTCCCCCAACGAGGAAACCCGTCGCTTCTGGATCGAGCACGGCAGGGCCTGCGTGCGCATCTCGCAGTATCTGGCGGAGGAGTTGGGGCAGGTCTGTACCATGAACATCTGGACGGGCGACGGCTTCAAGGACATTCCCACTGACCGCCTCGGGCCGCGCATGCGTTATAAGGAATCCATCGACGAAATTCTCTCGGAGCCATTTGACTTTACCAAGGTCAAGCCCTGCGTGGAGAGCAAGGTGTTCGGCATCGGCGTGGAGAGCTACACCGTGGGCAGTGCAGAGTTCGCCCTGAGCTACGCCGCCATGAACAGGGATAAGTGCATCCCCCTGATGGACAACGGCCACTATCACCCCACCGAGGTGGTCAGCGACAAAATCCCGGCACTGCTGACCTTCTTCCCGGAGATCGCCCTGCACATCACCCGCCCGGTGCGCTGGGACAGCGATCATGTGGTGCTGTTCGATGACGAAACGAAGGAGCTCTGCAAGGAGATCGTCCGCTGCGGCGGCTTGGACGGCCGGGTGTATCTGGCGCTGGATTACTTCGATGCCTCTGTCAACCGCATCGCCGCGTGGGTCACGGGCTTCCGGAATGTGCAGAAGGCCCTGCTGAACGCCCTGCTGACGCCGGATATGACGGCTGAACAGAACGCGGGTAATTTTACCGATCTGCTCGTTCGGCAGGAGGAACTGAAGACCATGCCCTTCGGCGAGGTCTGGGCAGAGTATTGCCGCCGCTGCGGCGTGCCGGAGGACGGCGCGTGGCTGCCGCTGGTGCGGGCGTATGAAAAGAACATTCTGGAGGCGAGAGCATGAAAAATATTCTGACAGCCCCGTGGATGGTGGAGATGATCCGCACCGTGACGAATATGTACGACCACGGCTGGGACGAGCGCAACGGCGGAAATGTGAGCCTGCTGCTGGAGGAATCGCAGGTCAACGATTATGTGGACGGCGCGGTTCTGCGGGAGATTCCCACGGGCTTTTCCTGTCCAGAGCTGGACGGCAAGTACTTCCTCGTCACCGGCACAGGCAAGTATTTCAAGAATGTGCAGTACGCCCCGGAGGTCAATCTGGGTCTGGTGCGGCTGACAAATGGCGGCGAGACGGCACAGCTTCTGTGGGGCTTTGCGGACGGCGGGAAATTCACGTCCGAATTTCCGGCACACATGATGAGCCACGCCGAGCGTTTGAAGGTGGATCCACAGAACCGTGTGGTCATGCACTGTCACCCGGCGAATCTGCTGGCCATGACCTATGTCCACAGCTTGGACGAAAAGGCCTTTACCCGCACCCTTTGGCAGATGTGTACCGAATGCATCGTGGTGTTCCCCGATGGCGTGAATGTACTGCCGTGGATGCTCTGCGGCACCAATGAGATCGGCGAAGCGACCGCTGAGAAGATGCGCGCCGCCCGGCTTGTTGTCTGGGCGCAGCATGGCATCTACGGCGCAGGCAAGGATCTGGACGAGACGTTCGGCCTCATCGAGACCGCCGAAAAGGCGGCAGAGATTTACATGAAGATCGCCCATCTGCCGCTGGTCAATACCATTACCGATGACCAGATGCACCGGCTGGAGGCCCATTTCGGCGTGAAGGCAAGAGAGGGCTATCTGGCCTGAATCCTGTTTCTGTTATAGACCAAACCGGCAGCCGGAAACGCATCCGGCTGCCGGTTTGGCCTGTGCTCAGGCACAGAGGTCGAAGAACAGGAAGTGCTCCGGGTCGATGAGGTCGATCGCGAGGATGCTTGCCTCGGGACAGATCCTGTCGAGATCCAGCCGGGCGTCGGTCTCGTCATAGGTGGCGGGCTGCGGCTCGGCGGCGAAGATCAGGCCGTCGTAGTCCTCGGGCACATAGACGATGTAGCTCTTCGTAAAGAGCCGCCCACCGTCCGCGGTGTCCTCCCACTGCGTGGAATAGAAGAATTCGATCTCGTAGTCCGTGCCGTTCCAGCTGACGGTGTGCAGGTAGTGATTCTCGCCACGCTCCGTGTCGTCATAGGCGGAGGAGGCGGTCAGCCACATGCCCGTGTAGTAGTCATAGAGCTCGCTGCTCAGGACCGTCTGGAAATCCTGCTCGAAGTAGGGGATCGACTCGGCCGGGATGTAGCACACGGCGTCAAAGGCGATCTCGCGCAGGCCGTCGTGGACATTGTCGTCCTGCTTCGTCACCTGCCACAGGCAGGGCGCGGTCTGGTAGCCGTCGCCGCCCTCTGCGTAGAAGCAGACGCCGTCCTCCAGCTCATATGGGCTGCCGCCCACGTCGCAGTTGATCATCAGATCGCCGTTTTCAAAGGCGGAGCGCAGCACGATCGCGCTGACCTGCCGCAGAACGCCGCCGTTTGCGGGATCGAGCAGTTCGCCGGATGGGGAATACTCCAGCACGAGCCTGTCGTCGGAATCCTCATAGCCCAGCTCCACGCCCGCCGCGCCGGCAGTGGCAATGCCGGATTCCAGCACGGTCTCCTCGGAATTCAGAATGTCCCATGTGCCGTCCTCATGGATGTGGATCCAGAAATTCTGACCGACGTATTCCCAGAGGCCAACATAAGCTGCGAGGTATTGCGCGGAGTCCGAGGCGTAGGGACCGTAGGAGGCGTCCGGCTGGAACTGGAAGCAGTCCTCGCCCTCCCAGTACCAGACGAGCACCGTTTCGGTGCCGTCCTCCTGCCGGAATTCCAGCCGGATGTCGCTGCTGCCGTCGCCGGTCACATCGTCAAAGGAGATGCTCCAGTAATCGGACGCGGCGTTCGGGATTTCAACGGGATAGGTGACGCTGTCAAAGCAGATCTGTTCCGCCTCGTCGTAATAAAATGTCGTCCATTCGCTGCCGATGCAGACGCAGACCGGCGTTTCCACGCCGTCCTGCACGATCGTGCCCCGGTCGTTTACCATGCCCGTGGTGCGCCAGTCCTCGCCCGGCAGCTCCTCCGTCGGGGCCTCCTCTCTGCCGCAGGCGGCGAGGGTCAAGAGGAGTGCAAGGGCCAGAAGCAGGGAAAATGCTCTTTTCATGATTCGATCTATCCTTTCCGTTTTCTGCCGGGTAAAAAATTCCACCGTACAGAGACATTGTACGGCGGAATGTTCAGAAAGTCTATTAACCAAAGGTTAACCAGACTGCTTTAACAGGGCTGCAAGCTCCTGCCGTTTCCGGCGGGTGTCGCCGTCGATGTGGAGCTTGGCATAGAGCTGGTTCAGATACTGCTTGACGCTGCCCTCGGAGAGGCCGAGCCGCCCGGCGATCTCGCGGTTCGTCAGGCGCTGCGCAAGCAGGTCGGCAAGCTCCAGCTCCCGCGGGGTAAGCCCGG
>ENA-ORUB01000624-ORUB01000624.1-human-gut-metagenome-genome-assembly--contig:-NODE-624-length-44360-cov-7.690464_pt1 | contig 44360 bp, 36 predicted proteins | sample MGYA00241918_ERZ509200 | MGnify/ENA primary metagenome ERZ509200 (study PRJEB26280, sample SAMEA2338853) | human gut metagenome | biome: human gut; feature: human-associated habitat; material: faeces... | reverse complement strand
AAAAAGGATAGACAAAAATTTGTCTATCCTTTACCCCAACATTTGACAAAGAACCGAAAATAAAAAACCATCAGCAAATTTGAATAAACTGATGGCTTTAATTTTATAAATTATTTATTTAATGTATCTTGACAGAAATTGATAAAAGATTGAGCAGCTTTGGAGATGTATCTATCTTTTTTCCATGCAAGTCCAACATCTACAAATATAGGGTCTTCTATTGGTAATGTTTTAATATGTGGTGTATCTTGAACTACGAAGTCTAAGAGGAATGCCATACCAACATTACTAGAGATAAGACCTTTTATCGTTTCAATTTGGTTTGATTCTAAAATAATATTTGGTTGAATATTGTGTTCTTTAAGTTTTTGTTGAATTAAATTACGGATAAAAGAACCTTCTTTTAACATAATTAAATCAATGTTGCTTACATCGCTCCAAGATAAAGAATCTTTTTGAGCAAGTGGGCTATCTTCAGGAACACAAGCTACTACTTGGTTAGTAGACATTGGTAATAACTGTAAACTAGGAGAAGCATTGGAGATGATGACAATACCAAAATCTAATTCATCACGTTCTAAGGATTCACGAATAGACATAGAGCCTTTTTCATAAAGATAAATATCTAAATGAGCGAATTTTTTCTGGAAACCAGAGAAAATTTTTGGGAAAAGATATGCTCCGATCATAGAAGGAATACCAATTTTGATAGTGCCTTTTTGAAGTTGTTTATAGTCATTAACTTCTAAAACGGCATCTTGAATATTACGCAAAGCAAGTTCAATGCGATTTAAAAATACAGCTCCTTCTGGTGTGAGTGATAATTGTTTTTGGCTACGTTCAAAAAGTTGTATGCCAAGTTCTGCTTCTAATTTTTTTATAGCAACTGTAATATTTGGTTGAGAAACAGAAAGCCGTTTGGCTGCTCTAGTAATATTTTTCAAACGGCTAGTCATTTGAAAGTATTCTAGTTGTTTAAGTTCCATATAATCCTCCTATTGAAAATATCTTATGTATAATAAATTTTATTAATTAATACATAGATATTATAGCATAAAAATAGCATATATCCAATATTTTATTTATTACAAATGTTTTTTGCCATAAGTTTTATCTATTATGTAAAAAATGTATAAAAAATATATAAAATTTTTAGAAATTTAAAGGAATAATAAATTTTTTATAGAATTATATATTCATATGGTAAATCAAAGTAATAAATACTATGAAAAATTAACATAGATAAAAGAGAGGTTGATTACAATGATGAATAACTATTCTAGCCAAGATTTCTTATCTGTAGCAAGAAGAATAACTTATGACGCAACAATTCCTGAATTACTTGAAGAAGCGGTTAGAAATCATGAAGGACGTTTATCTGACAAAGGTGCGATTTGTGTAACTACTGGTAAACATACAGGTCGTTCACCTAAAGATAGATTTATTGTTGATACTCCAGATATTCATGATTTAATACATTGGTCAAATACAAATCAACCATGTTCGGAAAATACATTTAATCGTCTTTATGAAAAAATGAAAGATTATGCTAAAGACCATCAATTATTTGTAACTGATGCTTTAGTTGGTGCAGACCCTGCATACAAATTACAAATAAAATGCATTAATGAGCATGCTTGGCATCATTTATTCTTAAAACAATTATTCATTAGACCAAAAACTAAACTTACTACACCTGCTGAATTTACACTTATTTGTATGCCTAGTGTAAAAGCTAATCCAATTGAAGATGGTACACATTCTGAAACTTTTATTATTGTTAATTTCAGCAAAAAAATGGTATTAATCGGTGGCGGTGCTTATGCAGGTGAAATGAAAAAAGCTATTTTTTCTGTTATGAACTTCATTCTCCCTCAACGTGGTGTTTTATCTATGCACTGCTCTGCAAATGTGGGTAAAGATGGAAATTCTGCATTATTCTTTGGTTTAAGTGGTACAGGTAAAACAACTTTATCTGCTGACCCTAATCGTTCCTTAATTGGTGATGATGAACATGGTTGGAGTGAACATGGTATCTTCAATGTTGAAGGTGGTTGCTATGCAAAAACTATAAAAATCACACCTGAAAGTGAACCAGAAATTTATAATGCAATTCAGTATGGAACTGTTTTGGAAAATGTTTATATTAATCCATATACTCGTGAACCAGATTTCTTTGATGCTAGATTTACACAAAATGCGCGTACAGCTTATCCAATAGAAAATATTCCAAATGCCATCGTACCAAGTATGGCAGGTCATCCAAATGCAATTATCTTCTTAACTGCAGATGCTTTTGGTGTATTACCTCCTATTGCAAAACTCACTAAAGAACAAGCTATGTATCACTTCTTATCCGGTTATACAAGTAAAGTTGCTGGTACTGAACGTGGTATTACAGAACCACAAGCAACATTCTCCATTGGTTTTGGTGAACCATTCTTCCCATTACCACCATTACAATATGCTAGATTATTAGGTGAAAAAATCAATCAATATAATACTAGCGTATATCTTGTTAATACTGGTTGGACTGGCGGTCCATATGGTGTTGGTAAACGTATGGAATTAAAATACACTAGAGCTATGATTTCTGCTGCTTTAGATGGTAAATTAGATGATGTTACTTGGACTAAACATGAATATTTCCAATTAAATATTCCAGATAGCTGCCCAGGTGTACCAAGTGAAGTGTTAAATCCAGAAAATACTTGGATGGATAAAAAAGCATATAAAAATCAAGCTGAAAAATTAGTAAGATTGTTCGCTGAAAATGTTAAACGTTTCGCAGGCGAAATGCCAGAAGAAATTTTAAATGCTGGACCAAGACTTGAAGACTGAGAAGAAATTGGTTTTTGTAGAAAAATTATAAATATGATTTTAAAATTTTTAGGCAATAAATAAATTTAATGGCGATAATTTAATTAATGAGAAAAGACTACCAAAAATAAATATGGTAGTCTTTTTTTTACTTATTTTTTATTTAAATCTTTGTTGATAATTGGCATAATTTCATCTTCATCAGGTGTTACATATAAAGTTTTATTATTTGTAAAGATGACAAAACCAGGTTTAGCTCCTGATGGTTTTTTTAGATATCTACATTCTACATAATCAACAGGAATTTTAGAAGAACCACGAGCCTTGCTGAAATATCCTGCGATTTGGGCAGCTAAAAATAGAGTATCCTCATCTACTTCATCGCCTTTAGTATCAATGATAACATGAGAGCCAGGAATATCTTTTGTATGCAACCAAATATCATCGCTATGTGCTGTTTTAAAAGTGAGTTTATCATTTTGATAATTGTTTTTGCCAACGAATAAAAACATTCCATTAGGTAGAGCAAATTTAAATGGTTTAGATGGAGCAATAGAAGCTTTTTTCTTATTTTCAGGTGGTAAAAATCCAGCTTTAATCATTTCAGCTTTGATATCTTCAATATCGGCTATAGTAGTACAAGCATCTATAGCAGTTTCTATAGTTAGGGCATATTCTCTATCTTTTTGGCAACGTTTTATTTGGATTTCTAACATTTGCGTAGAGCGTTTTAACTTATCGTATTTTTTATAGTAAGCTTGCATATTTTGAATTAGAGTTAATTTCGTATCCAATGCAATAGTTATAGGTGCATAATTTTCATCATAAATATTAGCTACAGAAATTTCTTTGTCTTGATGGTCTTTAAATTGGTATTGATAAGTCATTAAGTTATCAGCTTTTATTTTATATTTTTCAGCTTTTTGCGCTTTAGCTAATTCTTCTGTAAGAATTTTTTCTTTTTTAGTTAAACGATTAATTTCATTATGGATTGTTTTACGATAGAAATCTTTTTCTGGCAAATTATAATAGCTGTTAGTATAGTTTTTGGAGTCTTCTAATAGAGCATTAATATCTGCATATGTTTTGAGGGTGAAGTCTTTTTCGTTAAAAATATGCAAAGCAAATGGTGCCATAGCTTTAATTTTACGTTTTTTATCTAAGACTAATGTTGGCGAAAAGTTTTTTTCTTGATACATGATTTTTAATTCATCAATGATATTAGTCAAAGAAGAAAAATCCATTTCGTCCATATCTTTTATCAATAAATCGTTGCTAAAGCCAGCTAAAAAAATGATTTCTTTTGCTGTTATTGGACCAAAGCCCAATCCACTAGCGATGATTGCTTGATATAAAGTCGCTTCTTGATATGTTTTTAAGCGTTCAATAAATGAATTTGTATCGGTGGTTAAAATATTTATTTTGTCTTGAATAGGTGGGACTTCATAATTTTGACCAGGTAAGACAGTACGCACACGGTTGCTATTTTCACCTACACGACGAAAGGCTTCAATAATAGTTCCGTCTTGCATTAAAATAAGATTGCTATATTTTCCCATAAGTTCAGCTATTAATGTTTTTGTAATGATAAGACTTTTTGGCCCTAAGGTATCAATATCTATTAAAATCATGCGGTCTAAACCATATTGAGAAATAGAGGCGATGCGACCACCTTCTAATTGCTTACGCAAAACCATGCAGAAAACTGGTGGTTCAGGTGGATTATCTGGTTGAAATTCAGTTATATTTGCCATAGGATTTTGAGGATTTATAGAAAGATATAAAATATATGTCTGTCCAGGTTGGCGAATATATAAATAAATATCTTGCTTATTTGGTTGGCAGATTTTATCTATTCTACCACCTGCTAATTTGTCGTTTAGTTCATTTATTAAAGGATTTAATGAAAATCCATCTAAGCTCATAGTTTAATTCATTCCTTTCGTTAATTTCTTAGTTTAAGAAATTAATATCTAAAATATTATATCATAGGTATTTTTATTTGATAAATTATTAATTGAGCAGTTTTTGCTAAGTTTTTTGTCATTAATTAGTATTTTCTTTAAAAAGATGAATAATTATAATAATATGAGCAGGATTGTTGATATTTAATAGCGAATTAATATTAGTTATAGTTATAATATAATAATTTAGTTATTATCTATAATGAGCCTGAATAGATTTTAAATTTGTAAAAATAAATACATTGTTTTAATAATGTGTTTAAGGAGGATTTTATCATGGAATTTAATTTTTCTAAATGGCAAGCTTGTGGAAATGATTTTGTATTAGTAAATGCTTTCAATAATGAAGATATCAGTGAAATAATCGCAAATGCAGAAAAAATTTGTGATCGTCATTTTGGTGTAGGTGCTGATGGTGTGATATTTATTTTGCCATCTAAAATAGCAGATTTTCGTATGCAAATCATCAATAGTGATGGCAGTGAAGCTGAAATGTGTGGCAATGGTATACGTTGTTTTGCCAAATGTGTAAAAGAAGCTAATCTTACAGACAAAAATAAATTTACTGTAGAAACTGGTGCTGGTATAATCGTTCCTGAAATTATGGAAGATGGCACTGTTCATGTAGATATGGGTGAACCTATTTTAGAAGGCGATAAAATTCCAGTATCTGGCTTTGGCAATAATCAAGTAGTAAATGAAGATATTACAGTAGATGGTCAAACTTATAAAATGACTTGTGTATCTATGGGAAATCCTCATTGTATTGTTTTTGTTGATGATATTAATACTGTAGAGCTTGAAAAAATTGGTCCAAAATTTGAAAATAATCCAGTATTTCCTAAGAAAACAAATACAGAATTTGTAGAAGTAAAAAATGATAAATATGTTCGTATGCGTGTTTGGGAACGTGGTGCAGGTATTACTTGGGCTTGTGGTACTGGTTCTTGCGCTACATTAGTAGCTTGTGTATTAAATAAACGTACACAAAGAACAGCTCAAATTGAATTAGATGGCGGTATTTTAACAATACAGTGGGCTGATAATAATCGTATTTATATGACTGGCCCTGCTACAAAAGTTTTCACAGCAACATGGGCTGATTAATAATCTTAATTAGGTTTGGGGAGGTATTTTTTTGATAAGAAGTATGACGGGCTTTGGCTCAGCAACTTTTGATAATGGAATATATAAAATCGGCGTAGAAATGAAAGCGGTAAACAATAGATATCGTGATATTTCTATTCGTATGCCAAGTGGACTACGTGCTTTAGAAGCAAGTATAGTTGAAGCTTTAAATAAATATGCTCTTCGTGGAAAAATAGATATTTACATTAATTTTGTAAATAACAATGAAGAAAATAAAAAGTTAGCCATTGACAAAGATTTATTGATTGCTTATTATAAAAGCTTACAGGAAATCAATACAACTATTAAAAATGTAGATAAAAAAGCAAAATTAAAAAATATATCTTTAATAGATTTGGCAAATTTTCAAGGCGTGATAAATTTAGCTGATGATAGTTTAGATTTAGAAGCGATAAAACCATTATTAGTGGTTACTGTAGAAGATGCTACAGAAGAATTTGTCAAAATGAAATGTATTGAAGGTGAAAATCTAAAAAAAGATTTACTTCGCCGTTTAGATATCATTGCTAAGCATACAGAAAAAATAAAAGTAATAGCTCCTGAACGCTTAGTAAATTATCGAACTCAATTGATAGAAACACTTAAATCTTTATTGAGTGAGCAAAATATTGATGAGAATAGAATAATCCAAGAATGTGCGATAATGGCAGATAAAATGGATATTACAGAAGAAATTGTACGCATGGGAAGTCATTTACAGCAGTTTAAGGCTAGTTTGGAAATGGAAGGCAATATTGGTCGTAAATTAGACTTTATTGTCCAAGAAATGAACCGTGAAACAAATACAATGGCTTCTAAGGCTAATAATGCTGAAATTGCTAATTTAGTAGTAGAGATTAAAGGCGAATTAGAAAAAATTCGTGAACAAATTCAAAATATTGAATAGGTAAAAATAGGTAAAGAAGTTATGCAGGCAAGATTAGTTAATATTGGTTATGGTACAATTATAGCTGTAGATAGAATTATCGCAGTTGTCGCTCCAGAATCAGCACCAATAAAGCGTATAGTCCAAGAGGCAAAAGAGTTAAAGAATTTAATTGATGCCACTTATGGACGTCGTACACGTTCAGTGATTATCATGGATAATTCGACTGTTGTTTTATCGGCTGTACAGCCAGAAACAATAACAAATAGAGTAAATATGGATATTATAAAAGAAAAGGGTAGAGTAAATGAAGAATAAGGGTAATTTAATCGTTATTTCTGGACCATCTGGTACAGGAAAAGGGACTGTTTGCAAAGAATTATTAAAAGCACAGCCAGAAATTGTATTTTCCATATCAGCAACAACACGTAAACCTAGACCTGGCGAAGTGAATGGTAAGGATTATTGGTTCTTATCTAAAGAAGAATTTCAGCAAATGATAGCAGAAAATCGTTTGTTAGAATGGGCTGAAGTTTATGGAAATTATTATGGAACTCCAGCAGATAAAGTACGTGAAGTATTGGAAAGTGGTAAAGATGTATTACTTGAAATCGATACTCAAGGTGCTTTAAATGTACAGAAAATGTTTTTAAAAGAAGGTACATTCATCTTTTTATTACCTCCTTCTCTTGCAGAACTTGAAAAACGCATTCGCGGACGTGGCACTGAAACTGAAGAAGCAATAAAACGTCGCCTCAGCGCTGCTATTGAAGAAATTCCACGTGGAAATAATTATGATTATATCATCACTAATGAAGTTGTCAGTGATGTTGTAAATAAAATTTTGCATATTATTGAAGCTGAACGCTGTGCAGTGTATAATAATTTAGATAAACTTGTTCAACTTGAAAATGAAAAAGTTTAAATTAAAATATTGCAAAGGAGCGATTTATAATGGATATAGTACATCCTTCTATGGACCAACTTTTACCAAAAGTTGATAGCAAATATACTTTAGTAGTTTTAGCAGCTAAAAGAGCTAGACAAATTTTAGCAGGTTCTCCTGTAAAATCCGTACTTCAATCTCATAAAGATGTTACAAATGCTTTAGAAGAAGTTGCAGAAGATAAAATTACTTTTGCACGTGTGAAAAAAAGCATTTAATTTAAAATGAAAGGCAAGCTAATACTTGCCTTTTTTGCTAATTAAGACGGTAAATATTAATTTATTTTATATAAGAGGTTTATTATGTTAAAAGGCAAAAATATCTTATTAGCAGTTTGTGGTGGTATTGCAGTTTATAAAGTTGTAGATGTAGCTAGTAGACTAAGAAAATTAGGCGCTAATGTACATGTAGTAATGACTAAAGAAGCTACAAATTTTGTTACACCACTTACATTTCAAGAAATCAGTGGAAATCCTGTAAATGTTTCTATGTGGGATAAAGTTACAAATTGGAATGTAGAACATATTGCTCTTGCTAATTTGGCGGATTTAGTTTTGATTGCACCTGCAACAGCAAATATTATTGGTAAAATAGCAAATGGTATTGCTGATGACATGTTATCCACTGTGATTATGGCGACTAAAGCACCTGTTTTTGTCGCTCCTGCAATGAATAGTAATATGTATCAAAACCCAATAACACAAAAAAATATAAATACTCTTCGCGAATATAATTATCATATTATTGAGCCAGCAAGTGGTCATTTAGCTTGTGGTGTAAATGGTATAGGTAGACTTCCAGAACCTATTACTTTAGTAGAGACTATAAAAGATTATGTTGAAAAACAAAATAATCAGTCTTTAAAAGGCAAAAAAGTGATTGTAAGTGCAGCAGGTACAAGAGAACCTATTGACCCTGTTCGCTACATCAGTAATCGTTCTAGTGGAAAAATGGGATATGCTATTGCTACAGAAGCTGCTAGTAGAGGTGCTGAAGTAGTTTTAGTTTCAGGTATTACAAATATTAAAGCACCTGAAAATGTAAAATTAATAAAAGTAGAGTCTGCACGTGAAATGCAAAAATATATTGAAGAACATTTTGCAGATTGTGATATTACAATAATGTCAGCAGCTGTTTCAGATTATCGTGTAAAAGAAGTAGCTAGTCAAAAAATAAAAAAATCTGATGAAGTCATGACTATTGAACTTGTGAAAAACCCAGATATTTTGAAAGGTTTAGGCGAGAAAAAATCAGATAAACAGTATTTAGTTGGCTTTGCTGCTGAAACACAGAATGTTGAAGAATATGCTAAGGGCAAATTACAGCGCAAAAATCTTGATATGATTGTAGCAAATGATGTAAGCCAAGCTGGGGCTGGATTTAATGTGGATACTAATATAGCTAAAATCATCACTCGTGATGGAGAAATAAAACAAGCTCCACTTATGCAAAAGGCAGAACTTGCTAAATTGATTTTAGATACAATTGAAGAAAAAATGAATAAATGATAAATAAAAACTCCTATTAGTTTTTGAAGCTAGTAGGAGTTTTTTATAATTAGCTGTTATGATAAAATATAAGTTAAATGATGTAAAAAAATAAATAAAGAAGGTATTTATATGTTTGATAATTTAAAATTAGGTTTTATTGGTTTTGGCAATATGGGACAAGCTATAGCTACAGGTTTAATTAATCAAGGAGCTATACAGGGCAATCAAATTTTTGCTTGTGCTAAGAATTGGGATAAACTTTGTAAAAATACACAGGAAAAACAAATCAATCCTTGTAAAAGTGCAAAAGAAGTTGTTGATAATGTAGATATGGTCATCATAGCTGTGAAACCATATATGATAGAAGAAGTTATTACACCAATAAAAAAAGAATTACAAGAAAAAATTGTTATTTCTATTGCAGCAAATTTTCCTTTTGCTAAATATGAGCAAATTCTTTTACCAAATACACATCATTTAAGTACAATACCAAATACGCCAGTAGCCATAGGTGAAGGTATTTTTATTTGTGAAAATACACATTCTTTGAGTGATGAAGAATTGGATTTATTTACAAAATTATTCTCCACAATTTCTATAGTTCAATTTGTAGAAACTAAACAATTATCTATTGGCGGAACTGTAGCAGGTTGTGGCCCTGCTTTTGCCAGTATGTTTATCGAAGCTTTAGCTGATGCTGGTGTAATGCATGGTCTTGCTCGCCCTGTAGCTTATAAATTAGCAAGTCAAATGATAGTAGGGACTGGTAAATTGCAATTAGCTACAAATAATCATCCAGGTGCAATGAAAGATGCAGTATGTTCTCCAGCTGGTACTACTATTGTGGGTGTAGCAACTTTAGAACGTAAAGGCTTTAGAAGTGCAGTCATTGACGCTATTGATGCTATTGAAAACAAATAAATTTATATAAAAATATGATATAATATAACTAATAATTATTCAAAGTGAGGCGATAAATATGAAAAGATGGAAAAAAGTTTTAGCTCTTAGTGCTATGGGTTTAATTTTAACAAGTGCAAGTTATCAATTACCTATGAATAATACAGCACAGGCAAGACCATTACCTAGAGCTGAAAGAATATCACCACAAATGCGTATTAATAATGAAATGCAAAATATAAGTGAATATTTTGGGGTAGATAAGCAAACATTAGTAACGTATTATAATAATGGTTGGGAAATGCCGGAACTTCGTAGAGGTGCTTTCTTAGCATATGCTTCACATAAGTCTTTTGATGATGTTATGAATTTAAGAGAGAATAATTCTTGGGGTCGTGTAGAATATTTAATTGGGCTTACACCAAATGATTTAAAAGCAACACAAGATGATATTATATCAACACAGATAGCTAATAAATTAGATATAAATAAAAGTATTGTAACTTTTTTAGTTAAACAGAATTATGAAGTAGATGAAGTTATTCATGGCATACTTTATTCTATGTATGTAGATAAATCTCCAGCTGATATTATAGAAATGCATAATCCACCAACATCTAATTGGGAAGTGGTGGCAGATGATTTGGGTATTACTCAAGAAGAATTAGATGAAATACATCAAAAAATGGAAACATTAGATTTAGGCATGATTAAAGGTCCAAAAGGACCTGGAGCGATGAAATTTTAAAATTAAATAGCATAAATAAAAATAAGCACTAATTGATATAGTGCTTATTTTTTATGGATTCCTGTGTTAAATGTAGTTTTAAAATAATAATAAATTTACTTTATTATATGTTCTATTTATATTTTTTAGCAAAGTATTTTTTTTAACAATAAATTGATGTAAAATTTCTAATAAGGGAGTGATGTATATGTTTTATAAACTCTTAAAAATAGAATGTATAAAAAAGAGATTATCACAAATGGCACTAGGAAAAACATTAGGAATATCTCAGGAAGTACTAGGTAGTTGGGAAAGATGTAAAACTTCTCTAGATTTAGAGACTTTAGTTAAAATTGCTAAATTTTTTAGCGTATCTACAGATTATTTATTGGAGATATTAAATAATTTGAATGAAAAAAATAAGTTAGATATGAAGGAAATTTTATAATTGCTATTGCTACTAAAGAGTCTTGGCAAATAAAAAAATAAAACAACATAAGAAAAGAGTGAACTTTATGAAAAAGATTATTATTTTTCTAGCAATAATATTGACTACATCAATATGTAATGCTCAAACATTCAATATTAAAGAAGCTGATTTTTATATTGATTTAGGTGATGGAGATTGGGTGATGCAAACCGAGTCAAAAGAAAATCTTCCCAAAGGAGTTATTCAACAATATTATTTTACGGATAGTATTTCTACTAAAGGTGTAGCTATTTTAATTTCAGAAAATGATATGTCGAAAAATGTAAAAGATTTATCAAATGTAAGCATAAATAAAAAATTTTTAGATGGTCTTGAAAAAGGTTTAATACATCAAGTTCCTGGAAATAGTAAAACATTAAGAAAAGAAACACAAAAAATAAATACTATGAATTGTGCAATTGTAGAGTTTATAAATACGGATAATCCTAATTTTAATACTCCAATATATTATAGAGATTTTATTACTATTAAAAATGGTAAAATTATTCATTTTATATTTATGTATTTTAGTGAACAAGCTCTAAATAACGATAAACAAAAGGATTTAGATACTTTAAAAACAGTTGCTTTTTCAAAAGACAGCATTAATGATGTTGATATTGATAACAATAAAAAAGATAATATCAGTATAAATGATAATAACGATCAAGGTGTAGATTTAGCTTATACTATAGGAGAAATATTTGGTAAATCTGTAGCATATGTAATTGTAATTATAATACTTGGAAGTATTTGGGCTTTAATAAAAAGAATATTTCGTAAAAAATAATTATATAGAGAGAATGATTTTATGAATACCAAAAAATTAAATATAATATTTATTATTTTAATTGTTATTTTAATTGGCGTTGTTTATAATCAGCAACAAGAAATAAAAATTTTACAAGATAATACAGCTAGTTTGACTAAAAATGTAAAAAATGTTAAAAGCAATGTTAATTCATTAGAATATCGTATTGAGGATTTAGAAAGTACACAAGCTAATAATAAGAATTATGTTCAAGATTTAGAAAATAGATTATCTGATACTGAAATGAGAGTATCTGAAACAGAAGATAATGTCAATGAAGCTAAAGATAATATAAAAGATATTGAAGGATATTCTTTTGGTAATACTGATTTGGGCGATTTAGATAGTAGATTAAATGATGTAGAAAATAAGTTAAATGAATAACATATGGTAATAAAAAGAAAAAGTCTAACTTCTTGATTAGACTTTTTCTTTTGAATAATTTATTTTTATTTTCTAAACACTATACAAAAGTAAAATGATAACAAAATGGTAACAATTTTATTTTATATGTTTTAATTGTTTATAAATAAAGTTTATTTTATTAGAAGAAACATGACTTACCGATAAATTCCCTTAGTATAGAATTATTTGGTACATCATCATCATTTGAAATATCTTCAAAGTAATCAAGAAAATCAATCAAGCGTTTAGATATATTATATTCTGGTAAATCAGGTGTGATTTTTTCTAATAAAGGTTTAGCATATTTCTTTAAAATACCTAATTCATAAATTAGAGCAGAATTAAACATGACGTCTGCATTTTCTTGGAATGGAAAAATATTTTTATCTTCACCTTTGCGTACATCAGGCCATTGTTTAATTGTTTTTAAAGCGTGAGCACCTCTAAATTGATTATCGCGAACAATACGGCGGATAATGCGAGCTGCTGTAGTAGGAATGCGGTTGTGTGCATCTATAGCTAATTGAGTTAAGGCGCTGACATAAATTTTATATTTTACATGAGAAGGAATATCTCTTGTTAATTCATCATTTAAACCATGAATACCTTCAATGATAATAGGTTGATTAGGTTCTAATTTTACAACATGATTTTTCCATTCACGGTAGCCTGTAGTGAAATTATAAACAGGTAATTCAACGCTTTCTCCTTTTAATAATGCCATCATATGTTTATTGAATAATGGCAAATCCAAAGCGTTTATAGATTCAAAATCATATTGACCTTCAGGTGTTTTAGGAGTTTTATCTCTATCTAAGAAATAATCATCTAAAGATATGGATAGAGGATTTATACCATTGACAAGTAATTGTATGCGCAATCTTTGAGCAAATGTTGTTTTTCCAGAAGATGATGGACCAGCTATTAAAATTAAACGAAGGTCTTCTATAGATTCAACTATATGATCGGCAATTTGAGCGATTTTCTTTTCGTGTAATGCTTCGGAAATACGAATTAATTCACTAATTTTATTTGAATGAATATATTCATTCAAATTGGTCACGTAATTACATTTTAAAATGTAAGACCATCTATCGGCTTCGCTTAATATCATAGATAGTTTCTTTTGTTTCATCTTTGGCGGAATTACATTAGGATTGCTGATTAAAGGTGTTCTAACAATCAATCCTGGCTCATAAAAGTCTATAGCGAATTTATCTAATAATGAAGTGTTATAAAGCATTGGACCATAAAGATAATCATAATAGCCTGCGCAGTAATAAAGGCTTACATAGTCTTGCTTTAAGGATTCAAGAAGTTTTGATTTAGCGATTTGTTGAGATTCTCTAAATAAAGCAACAGCATCTTCACGAGGTAAAATGCATTTTTTTATATCTTTTGCTTTAGAAACAAATTCAAACATTTTTTCTTGAATTTTGCCGACCATTTCTAGCGTTAAATCACCTTTAGGCAATAATTCACAATAAATACCATTATTTACGGAATGTTCTACTACTACCTCTTTATCAGGATAAAGCATATTTACAGCAGCCATCATGATAAATAAAATACTTCGTTGATAAGCTTGGACACCATCTTCAGTGGTCATATCAATGAATTCTACTTTGTCTTCTGGTGTAACTTGCGTTTGTACATCACGTAGGACATTATTTATTTTTACTGCTGTTATCAAATTTTTGTGATTTTTCTGTTCTTTTAAGACAGTATCTAATAATGAGTATTTTATTTGGCAATCCATAAAGAACACCTCCTAATTTTTCTTAAATATATTATAACAAAAACATTATAGAAACGATAATATTATTTTTAAAAATAAGGCAATGATTTTATACTTTTATAAACAAAAAACGCACCTCCAAAAGTTGGTTTTTATCCAACTTTCAGGGTGCAGTTGTTTTTTTGATTTTCAATTGGTCATCATAAGCCAAATACATAGCACATTAAGGAATAAACTAATGCACCAACAATGGCTGTACAAGGAATTGTTAAAACCCATGCCATAAGCATTTGTTGAGCTGTTCCCCAACGAACTGCTCCAATGCGTTTTGCACTACCTATACCCATTATAGAACCAGAAACGACATGTGTAGTACTTACTGGTAAAGAAAGCAATGTAGCAGAGAAAATTATGACAGAAGAGTTTAAATCGGCAGCAAAACCAGATATTGGCTGGAGTTTAAAAATACGACCACCTACAGTTTTGATGATTTTCCAACCACCAATAGCAGTACCACAAGCCATAGCTGTTGCAGCCAAGATTTTTACATAATAAGGAACTTCAAAAACATCGATATAACCACCACTTAAAAGAGCAAGTGTGATAATACCCATAGATTTTTGAGCATCATTTGAGCCATGAGAAAAAGCCATAGTAGCAGCTGTTATAATCTGCATGCGTTTGAATTTATTATTGAGCGACGAGGGCCTAAATTTACCAAATAATAAATAAAATATATTCATAATGATAAAGCCGACAACGATAGCAATAATAGGTGATAAAATCAAGGATAATACAATTTTACCAATGCCCCAGAAATTCAAGCCAATAGCACCTGTGGAAACGAGTACAGCACCAATGATACCACCAACTAAAGCGTGGGAGGAACTACTTGGCATTGCTATCCACCAAGTGAATAAATTCCAAACAATAGCACCAATTAAAGCAGCAACAATGATATGTTCATCAATATGTTCTGCTGATTTTACAATATCGCCACCAATTGTTTTAGCAACACCTGTACTATACATAGCACCAAAGAAATTTAAGAAAGCTGCCATTATGATAGCTGTTCTAGGTTTTAAAGCTCTTGTTGATACAGATGTAGCAATAGCATTAGCTGTATCGTGAAACCCATTAATAAAATCGAATACTAAAGCTAGGATAATAACTGCTATGATAAGAAATTGTAACTCATGCATATTTCATTACCACGCCTCTCACCAAATCAGATAATTTTTCGCAATGGTCTAAAGTATCTTCCATATAAGTCAAAATATCTTTCCATTTGATAAGCTCAATTGGGTCAGTGATATGTTCAAATAAGTAAGCAACCTCTTCACGATAAATACGGTCGCCTTCGCTTTCAAGCTTGCTAATTTTATAAGTACATTCTAAAATTTCGTGTTCATGTTTTGTAACTTCATGAAGCATAGAAAACGCTTTTAAGATTTCATCTGTTGCTGATACTAATAATTCAGATAAAGCGATAGCTGCTTTGCTTGTATCTACTAAATGATACATAACAGCTCTTTGGAGTGTTCCTTGGAGAAAGTCAACCCCATCATCAAGACCATTAGCTAATGCATAAATGTCTTCACGGTCAATAGGAGTGATGAATGTTTTGTTTAGTTTATCAATGATTTTGTCGTTAACAGCATCAGCTTCATGTTCGATATTAATGATATCTGATATTTTAGCTTCTGCTTTATTGTTGCCAGACATAACATCATTGATTAATTTTGCACTACTGTTAAAGTATTTTGCACTAGCTAAAAATAAATCATAAAATTCCGTATCCTTTTTTGTAAAAAAGCTGAACATGCCCATTTGTTACTGTAAATCTCTAGACTAAAATCAAGCTAGAGAATATTCCTTGTTCATAGTATCCACTAAAATTATTAATGTTTGATGCAATACTCCCAAGGCTTAACATCCCGGCGATTTCCGGTACAATATTACTAAATAGTAATACCAGTAACTCTTATCCTTTCCTTGTTATTCATCAAATATATACTTCACTTATATTTAAAGTGAATGCGATTATTATTATGGAGATACATATATTTTAATTTTAAAGTAAAGAAAAAGTAAAATATGGATAAATATAATTTTACTTTTTCTTTACATCTGAAATTAAATCATACGTTTTCCATAAATCTGTAAATAATTATACCATATTAGAAAAAAATAGGCGATAAATTTACTAGTAAAATGTAAAATTTATCGTCTATTTGTAAAATTTTTATGAAATATTCATTAAGATATTAGATATTTAAAAATGTATTTACAGCTTTAATCATATCTTCTTTTGCACATAAATTATTATGCAAAATAGGTAAAGATTGTAATTGAGCTAAGCCTTGAGGAATTTTATCTTTATTCAATGTGGATAATTTATCTAATAAAGCAAATTCATCTTTATCGGAGATATCTTCACCAAGAGCAGATAAAACGCTATCACTAAATTTATATGGGCTAGCAGTGGATAATATAATCATAGGTGTTTTATCTTGTGTAGATTTTTGATAATCTTGAGCTACTTGCCATGCAACAGCAGTATGTGTGTCTGCTACATAATTATCTTGTTGATAAATATCATGAATACATTTTTTAGTAGCACTATCATCTAAATATCCAGCAGAGAAAGTTTCTTGAATAGCTTTTAATGTTGCTTCATCAACTTGATAGCAACCTGTTGATTGAAGTTTTTCCATATAGGATTTTACTTTAGTTGCATCATTTGTAATATGATAAAGCAAACGTTCTAAATTACTGGAAATTAGAATATCCATTGATGGAGATATAGTTTTGAAAAATTCACGATTGCGGTCATAAGTGCCAGTTTTCAAGAAATCTGTCAATACATTATTAGAGTTAGAAGCACAAATTAAACGATTGACAGGAAGACCCATGCATTTTGCGTAGAAACCAGCTAAGATATCGCCAAAATTACCAGTTGGTACAGTAAAGTTGACTTTATTACCCATAGTGATTTTTTTATCATTAACTAAATCGGCATATGCACTGAAGTAATAAACTATCTGTGGCAATAAACGACCCCAATTTATGGAGTTTGCAGAAGAGAGTTTAAAACCTTTTTCATTTAGATATTCATTGTATTTACTATCACTAAAGATTTGTTTAACACCACTTTGAGCGTCGTCAAAATTACCTTTAACAGCGAATACAGATACATTATCACCTTGTTGTGTGAGCATTTGTAAACGCTGAATTTTACTTACGCCTTCTTGTGGATAAAAGACAAGAATTTTTGTTTGGTCAACGTTTTTAAAGCCATCTAAGGCTGCTTTACCTGTATCACCAGAAGTAGCTACTAAAATAACTAATTCATCTTTATCACCTAATTTTTTTAATGAAGTAGAGATGAATTGTGGCAATAATTGTAATGCCATATCTTTAAAAGCACTTGTTGGACCATGCCAAAGTTCTAAAAGATAATTATTTTTTTCGACTTCTACTGTAGGGACAATTTTATCAGTGTCAAATTTTTCTGTAGTATAAGCGTTATCAACACATTGATTGATTTCTTCAGCAGTAAAATCTGTTAAATATAAAGAAAGAATTTTTTTTGCACATTCTTGATAAGATAAATCAAGAAGTGAAGTTAAAAATTTTTCATCAATAATAGGTATATTTTCAGGAACAAACAATCCACCATCTTCTGCTAATCCTTTTATGATGGCACGTGCAGAAGTAACAGCACAATTATGACCACGTGTACTTATATAATTCATAGAATGCCCCCTTAATTTATAAATATCTATTTATATTCGATTTAATGATTAGTCTTTAAAGAATTCATCATGAATAGCATTTACAGCTTCTTTGATTTTATCAGCTTTAATTAAACAAGAGATACTGATTTCAGATGTACTGATTACATCAATATTGATATTAGCATCAGATAAAGCTTTGAACATTCTAGCAGCAATACCAGGGTTACCGAGCATACCTGCACCAACGATAGAAACTTTAGCTACGTCTTGTTCGATTAATACTGCAACAGCATTTAATTCATCAGCAACTTTATCTACAATTTGTTTTGCTTGACCGAGGTCATCAGCAGTAACAGTAAATACCATATCAGTAACATTTTTTTCCATATTGCGAATGCTTTGTACTATCATATCAACATCAACATTGTTTTCAGCAAGTTTGGAGAAAATTGCATGTGCAATACCTGGAGTATTTGGAATACCTAATACAGCAAATTTAGCTACATTAGTATCATGAGCTACCCCTCTAATAATAAACTCTTTCTCTTCCATTGTATATTCCTCCCTAATAATTGTGCCTGGTTTGTTAGTGAATGTAGATCTTACATGAATTGGAATATTGTATAAACGACCAGTTTCTACGGAACGTGGTTGCATAACACCAGCACCTAAACGAGCCATTTCTAACATTTCATAATATGTGATTTCTTTCATTCTACGAGCGCCTTTAGCAATACGTGGGTCAGCAGAATATACGCCATCAACATCAGTGTAAATTTCACAAACATCAGCTTTCATAGCACCAGCTAGAGCAACTGCAGAAGTATCAGAACCACCACGACCTAAAGTAACAGGATCGCCTAAATCATCACAACCCTGGAAGCCAGCTACAATAACAATATTGCCTTTATCTAATTCTTCAAAAATACGTTTAGGTTGGATATCTTTGATTTTACCTTTTGTGTGAACAGAATTAGTTTTTACACCAGCTAATGCTCCAGTAAGAGAAATAGCTTTTTGTCCTAAAGCTTTAAATGCCATAGTTAATAAAGAAATTGAAACTTGTTCACCAGTAGTAAGTAACATATCCATTTCACGAGTATATTGATATGGATCTTTAGTAATCCCTTTTGCCAATTGAATTAAGTCATCAGTTGTATCCCCCATAGCGGAAACAACTACTACAATTTTATCATCTGGCTGTTTTTCATCTAAAATACGTTTTGCAACAGCTTTGATTTTATCAATATTTCCAACAGAGCTGCCACCAAATTTTTTTACAATTAGTGCCATTGTTACCCTCCTAAAGTATTTATGTATTTACATAGTGTATAAATTAAGTTTGCCTTTTACATTTATTATACAATGCAAACCATATATAATGCTTTTATTATAGCAGTTTATGTTTATTGTGTCTATCATAATTATAATTATAATCTATATAATTATTTGATTTTATAAAAATACTTCTATTTAATTTTGTTAAATGAAAATTTCTTATTTATTATAATAGGAAATAAGAAGAAAATTTTTGGTGAAAATAGCGTAAATAAGTGATTTGTTAAATTAAAAAAGATACAATAAGAATATAAAAAAATTTTATTTCTTTATATTTAGCAATTTTTATCTAGAAGTTTTCAAGGTTACATTTTTGCAAAATTTAAAATTATCTTAGAGTGAAAATTTCTATCCTTTTTATAAAAAATATGTAAAATTTTTATAAGCTATATACATTGAAGTTTTAAGTTTATTCTGTTATAGTAATTATTGTACTAATTAAATAAAACTACTCAGGAGGTTGATGATTTAAATGAAAGTAGCTGTAGTAATGGGCAGTGATTCTGATTTTCCCATTTTAAAACCGGCTGTTGATTTATTACATCAGTTTAATGTAGAAACAGAAGTAATTGTAGCTTCTGCACACCGTACCCCTGGCAAAGTCCGTGGCCTAGTTTCTTCTGCGGAAGAAAGAGGTGTTGGCGCATTCATCTCTGCCGCTGGTGCTGCTGCACATTTAGGTGGAGTTATCGCATCTTATACTACTTTACCTGTTATTGGAGTACCAATTAATGCAACTCCATTAAATGGTATGGATGCTTTATTAAGTACTGTACAAATGCCATCTGGAATTCCAGTTGCAACTATGGCAATTAATGGTGCTAAAAATGCTGCTATTTTTGCTATAGAAATCTTTGCTGTAAGCGATATGAATTTAAGAAAACAACTTAAAGAATATCGTGAAAAAATGGTTGAAGAAGTTGAAGCTAAAGCTGCAAAAGTTGCACAACAACTTCAAGCATAATTAACGAAAAAATTCATCTAAAATTAATATAAAATCGTATAACTCATTTTTATTTAGATTTTAGTTAATGACTTGGGAGGTCAATTAATAATGGAAAACAAATTATTATATGAAGGCAAAGCAAAAAAAATCTTTTCAACAGAAAATCCTGATGAATTATTAGTTTATTACAAAGATGATGCAACTGCTGGTAATGGTGCAAAAAAAGGTACTATTGCAGACAAAGGCATTTTAAATAATAAAATTACTAATTTCTTCTTTGGTTTATTAGAAAAAGAAGGCATTAAACATCACCTCATTAAAGTTCTTAATGACCGTGAAATCCTTGTAAAAAAATTAGATATCGTTCCTCTTGAAGTTATTATCCGTAATGTAGCTGCTGGTAGCTTAGCAAAACGTCTTGGTCTTGAAGAAGGCGTAAAAATGTCTAAACCTGTAATTGAATATTGCTATAAATGTGATGATTTAGGTGACCCTATGGTTAACCGTTATCATATCACAGCTATGGGTTGGGCAACAGCTGAAGAACTTGATCAGATTGAAGCTATGTCTCTTAAAATCAATGATGTTATGACAAAATATCTTGCTACAAAAAATATTGACCTCATTGACTTTAAATTAGAATTTGGTAAATATCATGGTGAAATTCTTTTAGGCGACGAATTATCTCCAGATAACTGCCGTTTCTGGGATAGTCAGACACATGAAAAACTTGATAAAGATAGATTCCGTCGTGATTTAGGTAATGTTGAAGATGCTTATAAAGAAGTTCTTCATCGTTTAACAGGCGAAACTTTATAATTAAATAAAATACTAAGCATAAATTATAAAATATTTATGCTTAGTATTCTTCATTTATATTGTATGTATTGAGTAGGTTTATGATTAAAATATATGTATAGGAGAATGTAACTAATGGTTGACATTACGTCAAATAAGTGGAAAGAAGAATGTGGCGTCTTTGGTGTATTTTCTCGTACTGAAGATGTTTCTATGTTAACATATCTTGGGTTGTATGCACTTCAACATCGTGGTCAAGAAAGTGCTGGTATAGCTGTTACTGATGGCGCTTGGATGGACGTTACTCGTGATATGGGGCTTGTAAATGAAGTATTTCGTCATCAATTACCTCATATGGAAAATCAATATATTGCTATTGGTCATGTACGTTATTCAACAACTGGTTCTAGCTTATTATCAAATACACAACCTTTAATTGCTAATTATTCCGGCGGAAAAATTAGTTTAGCCCATAATGGTAATTTAACAAATGCAGCTGAACTTCGTCGTTACTTAGAAGAACAAGGTACAATTTTTCAAACTTCTATAGATACAGAAGTAATCGTTAATCTTATCGCACGTTCTCGTAAATCAAGTATTGAGGAAAAAATCATTGAAAGTGTACAACAAGTAAAAGGTGCTTTTTGCTTGGCTATTATGACTGAAAATAAATTAATAGCTGTACGTGATCCACAAGGATTTAGACCTCTTTGCATCGGTAAAACAGAAGAAGGTTCTTGGATAATTTCTTCTGAATCTTGTGGTCTTGATGTTGTAGGTGCAGAATTTATTAGAGATGTTGAACCAGGCGAAATGGTTGTCATGGGTGATGATGGTTTAAAATCCTATAAATACACAACTCCACAGAAAAAAGCTGCATGTGTTTTCGAATATATATATTTTGCTCGTCCAGATAGTGTAATTGATGGACAAAGTGTTCATGCTGCTCGTTTTATGATGGGTCGCATGCTTGCTCGTGAAAGTAAATTCAAAGGTGATATTGTTATATCTGTACCAGACACTGGTAATACAGCTGCTACAGGTTTTGCTTATGAATCAGGCATTCCATTTTGCGAAGGTTTAATCAAAAATCGTTATATTGGACGTACATTTATTCAGCCAACACAGAAAAAACGTGATACAGCTGTTCGCTTAAAATTAAATGCTATAGCTGAAGCTGTTCGTGGTAAATCTGTTATTATGGTAGATGATTCTATCGTTCGTGGTACTACTAGTGGTAAAATCGTAAAAATGCTTCGCAAAGCAGGTGCAAAAGAAGTTCATATGTGCATTAGTTCTCCACCAATTGGCTATCCTTGCTACTATGGTATTGATACTTCTGTACGTAAAGAATTAATCGCTGCAACTAAATCAGTTGAAGAAATTCGTCAATTTATAGGTGCAGATTCTTTACATTTCCTTTCTTTGGAAGGTCTTAAAGCTTCTATGACAACAGCTAATCCTGAAGATATGTGTTATGCTTGCTTTAACAATGCTTATCCAATTGAAATGTCAAAAGAAACAGTAACTGGTGCTGATAAATACGTATTTGAACAAAGAGCAAAATAATTTGCACTTTTTGGAGGTTAACATGACTGATAATAAACAGACAAATCTTACGTATCGTGATTCTGGTGTTGATATTGATGCTGGAAATTATTCTGTAAAACTTATAAAAGATAGCGTAAAAGCAACATATCGTCCAGAAGTTTTAGGTGATTTAGGCGGTTTTGGTGGTCTTTTTGCTTTAAATAGTGGAAAATATAAAGAACCTGTATTAGTATCTGGTACTGATGGTGTTGGTACAAAATTACGTCTTGCATTTATGCTTGATAAACATGATACTATTGGTCAAGATGCTGTAGCTATGTGCGTAAATGATATCTTAGTGCAAGGTGCAGAACCACTTTATTTCTTAGATTATCTTGCTGTAGGAAAATTAGATCCAGAAAAAGTAGCTACTGTAGTAAAAGGCGTAGCTGGCGCTTGTAAAGAATCTGGTTGTGCTTTAATCGGTGGTGAAACTGCTGAAATGGCTGGTTTTTATGCTGATGGCGAATATGATATTGCTGGTTTTGCTGTTGGTGTAGTGGATAAAGCTAATATCATCACTGGTGAAAAAATCAAAGCTGGCGATGTTTTATTAGGTATTCCTTCTAGTGGTGTACATTCTAATGGTTATTCTTTAGTTCGTAAAATCTGCTTTGATGTAAAAGGTTTTACAGGTGAAGAAAAATTCCCAGAATTAAATGGTAAAACATTAGGCGAAGAACTTTTAACACCTACACGTCTTTATCCAGCTGTTTGCTTACCATTAATTGAAAAATATGATATTCATGGTATGGTACATGTAACTGGTGGCGGTTTCTATGAAAATATTTCTCGTATTTTACCAGAAGGTACTGGCGTTGAAGTAGATGCTAGCACATGGGAAATGCCAGCAATCTTCAAACTCTTACAAGCTTGGGGTAATGTAGATTGGCACGAAATGTACCGTGTATTCAATATGGGTATCGGTATGATTTTACTTGTATCTGAAGAAGAAGCAGCTAAAATTCAAGAAGACCTCAAAGCAAAAGGCGAAAAATCCTATATTATTGGTAAAGTTGTTGAAGGCAACCAAACTGTAGAAGTAAAAGGCGGAGTTTTCAATGAATAACCAAATAATTTTAGGTGTATTGGCTTCTGGTCGTGGTAGTGATTTACAATCTATTATTGATGCAATTGAAAATGGTCAGATTAAAACTAAAATAGGTGTTGTACTAACTGATAAACCAGAAGCAATGGCATTAGAACGCGCTAGAAAAGCAGGTATTCCTGCTGTTTGCGTTGATCGAAAAAAATGTTCTACAAAAGAAGAATTTGAACAAAAACTTGTAGAACAATTAAAAAAATACAATGTAGGTCTAGTTGTTTTAGCTGGATTTATGCGTATTTTAAGCCCTTATTTTGTCAATGAATTTAAAAATTGTATTTTAAATATACACCCATCATTATTACCTTCTTTTGGTGGAGCTCATGCTCATCGTGATGTTTTAGCATATGGCGTGAAAGTATCTGGTTGCACTGTGCATTTTGTAGATGAAGGTATGGACAGTGGCCCTATTATCATGCAAAAAGCAGTACCTGTTTTAGATGATGATACAGAAGAAACTTTATCTGCTAGAGTGCTTGAACAAGAACATATAATATATCCAAAAGTTATTGAATTGTATTTAGCAGGAAAAATACATGTCAATGGTCGTCATGTGACGATTGATGATTGATTTTATATAATCACATTAAGAGGAGGCTTTTATTATGCCTATTAAAAGAGCGTTATTAAGTGTTTCTGACAAAACTGGTATTGTAGAATTTGCACGTAAACTTCATGAAGCTGGTGTAGAAATTATTTCTACTGGTGGAACAATGAAAGCAATTGACGATGCTGGTATCCCTGTTACTTATGTTAGTGATGTAACTAAATTCCCTGAAATTATGGATGGTCGTGTAAAAACTTTAAATCCATATATTCATGGTGGTATTTTAGCTGTTCGTGATAATCAAAGTCATGTAGCACAAATGCAAAAATTTAATATTCAACCTATTGATTTAGTTGTTGTAAATTTATATCCATTCCGTGAAACTATAGAAAAACCAAATGTAACTCTTGCTGAAGCAGTAGAAAATATCGATATCGGTGGTCCTGCAATGATTCGTGCTGCTGCAAAAAATTTCAAATTTGTTACAGTTGTAGTAAATCCTAAACATTATGATGAAGTTGCTGAAATGATAGCTAAAGATGGTTGCACTACAGGAAAATTCCGTATGCAATTAGCTCAAGAAGCTTTCTGTCATACATCTCATTATGATGATTGCATTCAAGAATATCTTACAGCTCAGTTAAGCAAATAATATATTTTAGCGCACTTATTGATATGCTAACAATTGGCACTATTTAAGTGCGTTTTCTTTTAATAAGTTTAATAAGGGGGTTATATTTTGGATATTTTAGTTATTGGTAGTGGTGGACGTGAACATACACTTACATGGAAATTAGCTCAAAGTAAACTTGTGGATAAAATTTATGCTGTGCCAGGAAATCCAGGTATGGAAAAAATAGCACAATGTATACCAGGTTCAGTAGAGGATAATGAATTTTTAGTAAAAGTAGCTCAAGAGAAAAAAGTCGATTTAGTGGTGGTAGGACCAGAAGTTCCATTGACAAATGGAATTGTTGATGATATGGCTAAAGTAGGAATTGCTTCTTTTGGACCACAAAAAGCTGCTGCTCAATTAGAAGGTTCTAAATCTTTTTCTAAAAATATTATGAAAAAATATGGTATTCCTACTGCAAAATATGAAGTTTTCACAGATGCAGTGGAAGCTAAAAATTATATAGAAAAAGAAGGCGCACCAATAGTAATTAAAGCAGATGGACTTGCTGCTGGTAAAGGTGTTATTGTTGCAGAAACAAAAGAGCAAGCTTTAGAAGCAATTGATGAAATTATGTGCGATAAAACTTTTGGTAGTGCTGGTAATAGCGTAGTTATCGAAGAATTTATGGCTGGCGAAGAAGCTTCTGTATTGGCTTTCACTGATGGTGAAATTATTATCCCTATGATACCATCTCAAGACCATAAAAGAGCGTATGACGGCGATAAGGGGCCGAATACAGGCGGTATGGGAACATATGCACCAGCTCCAGTAATCACAGAAGATTTAATGAAGCAGGTACAAACAAAAATTTTAGAGCCAACTATAAAAGCTATGAAACAAGAAGGCTATGAATACAAAGGGTGCTTGTATGCTGGTTTAATGATAACAGCAGAAGGTCCAAAAGTTGTAGAATTTAATGCTCGTTTTGGTGACCCAGAAACACAAGTTGTATTGCCATTGTTAGAAAGTGATTTAGCTGAAATCATGTTAGCTTGTGCAAATGGTACACTTGCAAATTGTGATATAAAATGGAGCAAAAAAGCTGCTGTTTGTGTAGTTATGAGTGCCGGTGGATATCCTGCTAAATATGAAAAAGGTAATGAAATTTTAGGTTTAGATAAGGCAGAAAAAGAAAATGTCTTAGTTTTCCATGCTGGTACAGCTAAAAAAGATGGAAAAATTGTCACAAATGGTGGACGTGTATTAGGTGTAGTGGCTTTAGGTGATGATATAAAAACTGCTGTAGATAAAGTTTATACAGATATAAAACTTATTGATTTTAAAGATGTATATTATAGAAAAGATATCGCACATAGAGCTTTTAACCGTAAATAATTAAAATAGTATATATAAAAAAATAAAGGAATAATAGGTTTATATTATTCCTTTATTTTTAATTAATTATTGATTTATTTTTTATTGAGATTAGATTATTTTTTTACTACTTATATGATTTTATTGATGAGAACATAGATACATTTGACAATGAATAGCATTACAAAAAATAATTAAATAGTAAAATATCTGTAAAGCTATTAGTTTAATAATGATAACTTTAAATATTTTGTTAATTAGAAAAATAACATATAGTACTAATAAATAGCCAATTATTATCTATTGTATATTGTGTTCAATGCATTTGTACACTTATGATAAGTCTATATGTTAATATATAGGTGGTGGCAATGGTTATGAAGAAGACCGTTGGAGAAAAAATTAGAGCTTTTCGTCAACAAAAAAAATTAACTCAAGAGCAATTAGCGTTAGGAGCTGAAATTAATCCAGTCTTCTTGGGTCATTTGGAACGTAATTTAAAGAGTCCAACAATTACAACATTAGAGAAAATAACAAGAGCTCTAGGAATTACTATGTCTGAATTGTTCTTAGATGTACCTAACAATGATAGTGAAATCGAAGTTAGACAAGCAAGCATTCAGCATATCAACTATCTCTTAAAAGATTTGTCCAACGAAGAATTGGATAAAATAACAGGCATTTTAAAAGAAATAATTGACTGGAAAAAAATGTAATGACATTTTTAAGTACCTATAATTTTTATTATAGGTACTTTTTTATATTATATAAAAAATAAATGTAAGAAATACATAAGTGGTTAAGGTTCAGTTATTATAATAGCATATTTTTTATAATTGCAATAGATATTTTTAAGGATTAATTAAGTTTATTGAAGGTTTGCTATTTTAAAGGTATAATATAGATATGCTTTTAATTGTATATGTATGATTTTTAAAAATATCCCATTTCTTCTATCGGGATTATGAATTTTATATAAATTAATTAAGCAAAATCTGCAAATATAATATATTAATTTTATTTTGAATAAAGGAGATATTATTTTGAATTTACAAGAGAAAAATATTTATTGTGGTTTCAGATTAGATAAAATATCCCATATATCTGAAATTTCATCTAATGCATATGAATTTTATCATGAAAAAAGTGGCGCAAAATTATTATTTATAGAAAATAATGATGATAATAAAGTATTTTCTATAACTTTTCGCACTACTCCTACTGATGATACAGGTGTAGCTCATATTGTAGAACATTCCACACTTTGTGGTTCTCGTAAATTTCCTACTAAAGAGCCATTTGTAGAATTAGTAAAGGGTTCTTTAAATACTTTTTTAAATGCAATGACATTTCCAGATAAAACTATGTATCCTATAGCTAGCAGAAATGAAAAGGATTTCCGCAATCTTATGGACGTTTATCTTGATGCAGTATTTTATCCAAATATGCGTACAACACCTGAAATCTTAATGCAAGAAGGTTGGCATTATGAAATTGATAATGTAGATGCTCCATTAGCTTATAGTGGTGTAGTTTATAATGAAATGAAAGGTGCATTATCATCTCCAGATGGATTATTAGAAAGAAAGATTTTAAATAATCTTTATCCTGATACGACATATCAATATGAATCTGGTGGAGACCCTGTAGCTATTCCAGATTTAACACAGGAAATGTTTATTGACTTCCATAGTCGTTATTATCACCCTGCTAATAGTTATATCTATCTTTATGGGGATATGGATATGATGTCAACTTTATCTTTCTTAGATGAAGAATATCTCAGCAATTTTAATAAAATTGAAATTGATTCCCATATTGATGTACAAAAACCATTTACATCTCGTAAATTGATTAAAGATATTTATCCTATAGCTCCTGGTGAATCAAAAGAAAATAAAACATTTTTAAGCATGAATTATTCTATTGCAACTTCTTTAGAAAAAGAAAAAATGCTAGCATTTACTATATTGGAACATGCTTTATTGAAAAGTGAAGCTGCACCACTTCGCAATGCTTTGATTAAAGCTGGTCTTGGTAGTGATGTAATTTCTTCATTTGATAATGGTATTTTACAGCCAATGTTTAGCATTATCGTCAATGGTTCTGAGGCTAATAAAGTTGATGAATTTACAAAAGTTGTAACTGATACTTTAAATGATATTGTAAAAAATGGCATTGATGATGAATTATTACAGGCTTCTATTAATAGTATGGAATTTAAGCTTCGTGAGGCTGATTTTGGTCAATATCCAAAAGGATTGATTTATAATATTAATCTTATGAATAGCTGGTTATATGATGGCGATGCTACTATGTATCTCCATTATGAAGAAGCTTTGAAAACTGTAAAACAATGGGCAAAAGAAGGTAAGTTTGAAGCATTAATTCAAGAATATTTATTGGATAATACTCATAGTCATATTTTAATTTTAGAACCAGATGAAAATGTAATTGCTAAACAAGAAAAAGATTTAGCTGATAAATTAGCACAGAAAAAAGCTTCTATGAGTAAAGAAGATATTGAAAAAATTATTGCGGATACTCAAAAATTAAAAGAGCGTCAACGTTCTGTGGATAAACCAGAGGATTTAGAAAAAATTCCATTATTGAAAATTGAAGATATCACTAAACAATGTGATAAATTAATTATTGCTGAAGATGAAATAGCAGATACAAAAGTTTTAAGACATGATATTGATACAAATGGAATTTGTTATTTAAGAATGTTATTTGATATAAGCAATATAGCTTATGAAGATATAAATTATCTATTCTTATTGGAAGAATTCATTGGTAGAACTGCTACAAAAAATTACACATATGAAGCATTGGCTAATGCTGTAAACTTGCATACTGGTGGCATGAGATTTGCTGTAGCTACGTATGATAAAGAGAGCGATGTTGACTCTTATATGCCAAAATTTGTATTTAAAGCTAAAGTTTTGGTAGATAAGATGCCAGAATTGATAAAATTACTACAAGAAATAATTTTTAATAGTTCCTTTACTTCTAAAGAACGTATTAAAGATTTAGCAATGCAATGTCGCAGTGATTTTGAAATGTCAATATTGCGTTCGGGTCATCAGTTAGTTCTTGATGAATTGATGGCATACTTTACACCAAAAGAACGCTATGATAATTTTGGTGACTTAAAATTCTATGCATTTATTAAGAATTTCTTAAATGATTTTGATAATGAATTTAAGAAAATGCAAACAGCTTTTGCTAAAATTTTACCAATGATATTTAATAAGGCTAATTTATTGACAAGTATTACTGTATCTAAAAATGATTATGAAAAAGTAATACCTGCAATTAAACCTTTATTAGAAGTATTGCCAAATGAAACTTATCCAAAACAAGAAATACCATTTGCAGTAGAAAAGAAAAATGAAGGTTTTATCACATCTTCTCAGGTACAATATGTTGCCAAAGGTGCTAATTTCATACGCTTAGGATATAAATATACAGGTGCTATGAAGGTTTTAGAAACTATTATGCGTTATGAATATTTGTGGACTAATATTCGTGTTCTTGGCGGAGCTTATGGTGCATTTGTAAAATTCCGTCGTGATGGCAATATGTATTTTGGTTCTTATCGTGATCCTAATTTAGTGGAAACTTTAAATGTATATGATAAAACAGCAGAGTTTTTACGTAATTTTAATGTCAATGATAGAGAAATGACAAAATATATTATCGGTACAATTAGTAATATTGATATGCCACTTACTCCTGCATTAAAAGGTGAATTAGCTTCTTCTGCGTATATTGCTGAAATGACAGATGAAATGCGTCAGCAACAACGTGATGAAATTTTAGCTACAACTCAAGAAGATATTAGAGCTTTAGCTGATTTAGTAGATGCTTGTATGAAGGAAAATGCTATCTGTGTTTTAGGTGGAAGCAACAAAGTAAACGAAGCTAAAGATGTATTTAAAACAGTAACTACTATTTTATAATTTAATAAAAAAAGAAGACTCTCATAGTAATATGAGAGCCTTTTTTATATATTTTCATTAAATTTATATCCTATTCCCCAAATTGTAATAATGTATTCTGGTGAATCGGGTTGAGGTTCAATTTTTTTACGTAGTTTACGGATAAATGCCATTATATTATTATCTGAAAGCAGAAAATCTTCTTCCCAAACAGCTTGATATATTTGTTCTTTAGTAAAAACTTCGCCTTTATTTTTAGCTAAGAAATAAAGGATATCAAATTCTTTAGGTGTCAAAATTATTTCTATATTATTACGTAAAACTTTACGATTTTTAGGATAGATAGTTAATTCACCAAAAGTAAGTTTTTCATCTACAAATAATGGAGATGTGTTATCGGATATTTCTAAAATGAGATTATTAATATTACTGTTGATTAAATCTTTAAAGGATTGTTGTAAATCTTCAAGCTCATAATTTAAATCAATTGGGGCATTTTGGAGTTGTTCATATACCCATTTAGCTAAGGTAGGGTTTATAGTAATGAAAGTAGCATTTTTTTTCATAATATCCTCCTTTTTTAAATGAGTTTTTTATATTTAGCGATATAAGAGTATTTAGCAAATGAAATTAATAGCATATACAGGATAACAATCACAAATAAATAAATGAAATATAATGCAGGTAGTTGAGTTAATCCTAAATTAGTAGCAAATGGTGTAAAAGTTAATCCTGTAAATAAGATTATGCCTATAATTGTTGTTATTAATACAGGTTTAGAGGCATTACTTTGAAGAAATGGTATTTTTGATGTACGTAACATTTGCAAAATTAAAATTTGCGACCACATGGATTCTAAAAACCAACCTGTTTGAAATAGTGATATATATATCGTTTGTAAATGAATGTCTGTTAATTCACTGTATAGTAATCCATTTGTAAATAATGGGCAAAAAATAAAGTAAAGAAATAAAAAGGTAATAATATCAAAAATTGAGCTTAATGGACCAAAAAAACACATAAATGAGCCTAAATGATGATTAGACCAATTCAAAGGTAAACGATAATTTTCATTATCAATTTTATCCCAAGGTAAAATTAAACATAAAATATCATATAGAATATTTAATAATAATAATTGGATTGCTGTCATAGGCAAAAATGGTAAAAAAGCACTAGCACAAATGATTGAAAATATATTACCAAAATTTGATGAAGCTGTTATTTTAATATATTTAGTGATATTTGTAAATGTTTTGCGACCTTCAATAATAGCTTTGTGCAAAATAGTTAAATCTTTTTGACATAAGATAACATTAGCTACATCTTTTGTAGAATCAGTAGCTTCATTTATAGAGATACCTATATCCGCTTCAACAATAGCAGGAATATCATTTAAGCCATCACCTAAAAATCCTACAGTATGCCCATTTTGTTGTAAAGAAGTTACAATTATTCTTTTTTGATCGGGTGTAAGTTCAGCAAAAATAGTAGTTTTTTCTATTAATTTATCTAATTGAGCTGGATTTAAATTACTTAGTTCATTACCAGTGATAATATCTGTAGTTGAAATGCCCACTCGTTTACAAATAGATGTAGCAACACTAACATTATCTCCTGTTAATAGTTTTATATTTACGTTTAATGATTGAAGTTTTTTTATTGCTTCAATAGAAGATTTTTTAGGAGCATCAAAAAATGCTAAATATCCTATTAAAATTAAATTATTTTCGCTCTCTAAATCAATAGATGTAGTGTCTGTTAAAGGTTTATAGGCTACAGCCATAATTTTCATACCATCTTCAAGCATTTCATCAATTACAGCATGTATACTTTGAGTATTTTTATTATCTATTGGAAGAATTTTATTTTGGTATTCAATATATTGACAGCGTTTAAATAATTCTTTAATATCACCTTTAGTAATTAAAAGTTTTTGATGTTCATTTTGAATAATAACACTACTACATTTTCGTTCAAAATCGAAAGGTATTTCTGAAATTCGTTTGTTTTCGTTAACTAATTGTTGAAAATAATCTTTTTTTTGAGGTATTGTAGCATATTTTAAAATAGCATTATCTATATGATTAGGATAACTTGATAAATGATAACTATTTAAGTAAGCAAAATCTAATGTTTTTTGATTTTCATTACCTAAAATATCAAGATAATATTCTAAAATAATATTATTAGAAGTTAGTGTACCTGTTTTATCTACGCAAAGAATATCCATACTACCAAAACATTGCATAGCATAAATATCTTTTAAAATGATTTTTTGTTTAGACAAATAATTACTGCCTTTAACTAAACAAGTAGTAATTATCATAGGTAATAATTCAGGCGTTAATCCAATAGCTATGGAGAGAGCAAAAACAAAGGAATATAGTAAACTACCATGCACTAATATAGAGATGATAGAAACTATGGGGATTAAAATAGCCATAAATTTTATCAGGGTTAAAGAGATAGAATTAGCGTCTTTAAAAAAGCTTGTAGAAGTTATTTTAGATGTTTTATTTTGAGCAAATGAACCATATAAAGTATTAGTACCTACATTTAAAACGATACCTTCACCACTACCGCTAATAATACTAGTACCCATAAAAGCTAAATTAGAATAATTAGTAATGGTCATATTATCGATATTTTTAATATCAGAATGTTTTTCAATAATATCACTTTCACCAGTTAAAATAGCTTGAGAAACAAATAAACTATTTGTTTTTATTAGGCGAATGTCAGCGGGAACTTTAGTATTAGCTGTTAAATATACATAATCGCCAACAACTAGATTTTTAATAGGTATATCAATCCATTTATTGTTACGCTTCACAGCAATATAATTGTTTAAAAAGGTATCCATTTTAGATAGTCTATAAAAAGAGCGTTGTTCATAACTAAAGCGAATGATTACGCTTAAAATAATCATTATAATAATGATAGTAATAGTACTATAATTTTGATGCAGTTGTATAGGATAGATAATGTCCGTAATTATAGAAATTATGCTGATAATATATAAAATTATAGTAAATGGATTAAAAAATGCCCTATAAAGATGTTGTTTAGTAAATGAATGATCTAAATTATTAAAATTATTATCGCCAAAATTTTTTCTTTGCAATAGAATTTGATTGGATTTTAATCCTTTAGATGAAGTATTTAATAAAATATAGAGTTTATCTAAATCAATTGTTAAGTATTGTTTTAATTTATTATTTAACGAAAATATTTTATACATAGTAACCTCCTTTTTATTTATTTGTATTGTATCATATAAGATATATATTTTTAATAAAAGCTAGGACATATATAAATCCTAGCTTTTAATTTATTTATTGATTATTTTGTGGTTTAAGGCTCCAAAAAATGATGTTCATAATAATCATAACAAAGAAACAAATTCCTAAGGATAAATAAAAGTCATTATCTATATTGTGAAGATAAGAATTTGAAAATAAATTAGAGATAAGATGCATAATAAATACCTCCTAAAAATATATTAAAGTAGTTTTCCATAATGGCGAATATATGCTTTTTTTATGCTGGTAGCTAATAACATGTACAAGATTATACAAGGGATTAAATAGATAAAATAGCTAAATGGTAAAGCAATAAATCCTAATATTGTTCCTAGTGGAGAAAATGGAATAATTGTTAAGACTATAATGCCAATAAAGGTCAATAATGTTACAGGCAAAGAAGCAAAACTTTGAATAAATGGTATTTTTGATGTACGTATCATGTGAATTACAAAAGTTTGACTCCACATAGATTCTACGAACCAACCTGTTTGGAATAGTGCAATATATTCAGATTGTATTTTTAATAATTCACTGCCTTGATAGACTGTTGATAAATCATTAAATAAGATACCATTAGATATAAATAATGGACAAAAAATAAAATACATAAAGATATAAGTTATCCAATCGAAAATGGAACTTGTAGGGCCAAGCCAAATCATAAAACTTCCTATAGAAGAAGCGTCCCAATTTCTAGGTTTAACAAGAAATTCTTTATCCACATTATCCCAAGGAATAGCTGTACAAGATAAATCATAGATTAAATTTAAAACAATAAGATGTAAACTCATCATTGGCAAAAATGGTAATAATGCTGAAGCAATAAGAACAGAGAACATATTTCCAAAATTTGAAGATGCTGTTATTTTGATATATTTAATCATATTGGCATATGTTTTACGACCTTCAATTATACCTTGTTCTAAAACCATTAAATCTTTTTCTAAAAGAATTATATCAGCAGATTCTTTGGCAATATCTACAGCGCTGTCTACAGAAATAGCTATATCAGAAGATTTCATTGCAGTGGCATCATTGATACCATCTCCCATGAAACCAACCGTATGACCATTTTGGCGGAGCAATTTTACAATTTTTGCTTTTTGTTCTGGTGATAATTTAGCGAAAACATCAGTTTTTTCTACAGCTATAGCTAAATCTTGTTCTGGTAGTTGCTCAATATCTGAACCAAGTAAAAGATTATTAACTTTTAAACCAACTTGTTTACATATAGAACGAGCAACTTTATCATTATCTCCTGTTAAAACTTTTACTTTAACACCATATTCTTTTAATGCTTTTAAAGCTTTTACAGTTGATTCTTTTGGCGGGTCTAAGAATGCTAGATAGCCAATAAGCACCATATCACATTCATCTGCTATGCTGAATTTATTTATTGGTGATGGATTATTTTTTTGAGCAACAGCTATTACACGCATACCTTTGTCATTTAATTTATCAACAGTTTTTAAGATTTCTTTTTTGATGAATTCGTCTAACGGTTTAATTTTTCCTTAATATTCAACATGAGAGCAGATAGATAACATTTCTTCGACTGCACCTTTAGTTATCATTTGGCATTTTTGATTTTTGTCCTTTACTACTATAGAAAGGCGACGACGTGAAAAATCAAAAGGTATTTCATCTACTTTTGTGTAAGCACTAGATAAATTTATTAAATTAGGATTATCTTGTTCAATTTCTTCTGTTTTATTGATGATAGCTATATCCATTAAATTTTTATAGCCTGTTTGAAAATAACTATTTAGGTAGGCATGACGTAAGACACGACTATCTTCATTTCCCAGTACATCTAAATGGTATTCTAAAACAACTTTATTCATGGTTAATGTACCAGTTTTATCCGTACAAAGAATATCCATAGCACCAAAATTTTGAATGGAATTTAAGTTTTTTACGATAGTTTTCTTCTTAGACATAGAAACGGCACCTTTAGCTAAGCAAGTAGTAACTATCATAGGTAACATTTCAGGTGTTAAACCTACGGCAATGGAGATAGCAAATAAGAAAGCTTCTACCCAATCATTTTTAGTTATGCCATTGACAAAAAATACTATGGGTACCATAAATAACATAAAACGAATTAAAACCCAAGAGACAGAATTGACACCTTTAGTAAAATTTGTTTCCACAGGTGTAGTAGAAACAGATGAAGCGATTGAACCAAATAAAGTATTATTGCCAACACCGATTACTACAGCAGTAGCACTGCCACTTATTACATTACTTCCCATGAATAAAATATTATTATAATCAGTAATAGAAAGATTTTTTTCTTGATAAGTTTTAGCAAATTTTTCTACTGGTTCACTTTCACCTGTCAATGATGCTTGGCTAATGAATAAATCTTTAGCTTCTAAAATTCTAGCATCAGCAGGAATCATATCACCAGCACTTAGATGGATAATATCACCAATTACTACATCTTCTAAAGGAATTTCTGCTTTAGGGCGATATTGTCTAGTAACGGTGCAAGTAGTTGTTATTAAAGATAGAAGTTTTTCGGCTGCATTACCGGAACGGCTTTCTTGAACAAAACGCAAAGAGCCAGATATAAAAACCATTGTAAGAATTATAATAACGGTTACAGGATTTACATCATCAGGGCTATTTTGCATGATAGGAATAATAATATCAGTAAAAATAGAAACTATAGCCAGACAAAATAAAATTGCTGTAAATGGGTTTATAAAAGCATTGGCAATACGTTTAGTTAAAGATAATTTTTTTCCATGCACAATTTTATTATTGCCATATAAATTACGATGTTCTTTAATGGCTTGTTCACTTAATCCCGTAAAAGAAGTGTTAAGAGCTTGTAATATTAGCTTAGTTGAATTGGTGGCACAAAAAATAATTTGTTCGTTCATTTTTTTTAGTGTTTTTGGATTAGTTGTCACAATGCTCCCTCCATAAAAATAAAATTAATAAATCACGTAACAAAGTATAAATTATTTATTTATCTAATCATATGGCAGAATTCTTGCGATTTTATTACTTTTTTATAAAGATTTGAAAGAGCATATTATTTAATGAGATTTTAATGAAAGTTTTAAAGGGTTTTAATTTGTATTTTTAGAATATATACAGTATAAATAAAACAATCGAAATCCTTAATGAAGGAGGGGTTTTTATGAATTTACAATTTTTAGGTGCGGCTCATACAGTTACAGGTTCTTGTTATTTATTAGAAGCAAATGACCATAAAGTTTTGATTGATTGTGGTATGTTTCAAGGTGCGAGAAATTTACGTGATTTAAACTACAATGATTTTCGTTTTGTGCCATCAGATATAGATTGCGTACTTTTAACTCATGCTCATGTTGACCATTGCGGTCTTATTCCTAAGTTATGTAAACAAGGATTTAAGGGCGATATATATGCGACAAAAGCGACTTGCGATTTAGTAAATATCATGCTCCCAGATAGTGCACATATCCAAGAGTCTGATGCACAAATAACAAATCGTAAAGGGCAACGTATGGGAAAAACACCAATAGCTCCTTTATATACTATTGATGATGCTATGGCTTCATTAAAACAATTTGTGCCAATTGATTATGATCAAGAAATCAATCCAGTAAATGGTATACGAGCTATTTATAAAGACGCTGGTCATATCATGGGGTCAGCAATTATTGAAGTTTATGTAACGGAAAATGGCGAAGAAACTAAAATTGTATTTACAGGCGATTTGGGGCAACCTGACCAGCCTATTATAAAAGACCCTACACATATAAAAGAAGCAGATTATTTAGTAATTGAGTCTACTTATGGTGATCGCAAACATCAAATTTATGATAAAGAAACTCCATTAGCAGAAATTATAAATGATACTATGGATAGAGGCGGAAATTTAATTATTCCATCATTTGCAGTTGGTCGTACACAAACAATGTTATATTATCTATTCAAATTATGGAAAGCCAATCGCATAGAGGATTATTCAGTTGTAGTGGATAGCCCACTTGCTGTTGAAGCTACAAGAATTTTTGCCAAGAATACAAAATATTTTGATGATGAAGCAACTGAATATATTAGAAAACATGGTAAATTGCCTCAAATGCCACAGTTGCGTCTTTGTGAAAGTGCAAATGAATCTAAGGCCTTAAACACAGAAGAAGGTTCACATATTATTTTATCGGCTAGTGGTATGGCGGACGCTGGACGTGTACTTCATCATTTAAAACATAATCTTTGGCGTCCAGAATCTACAATTTTATTTGTAGGCTATCAAGCAGAAGGAAGTTTAGGTAGAAGATTATTAGAAGGCGCTAAAAAAGTAAAAGTCTTAGGTGAAGAAATCAGTGTAAAAGCTAGAATTGTAAATATGGACGGATTTTCTGCTCATGCTGATTATTCACAGATGGAAGAATGGTTACAACATTTAACTATGTATAATGCTAAACAGGTATTTGTAGTACATGGTGAAGCTACTGCTAGTAAAGCTGTAAAAGAAATGATTGAAGAAGAATTCGGCTGGAATGCGTATATTCCATTTTATGCAGATAGAGCTATCATGACAAAGAATACTTGTGAAATCAAAGCTGCTAATATACCTCAAGTATCTGTGGAAAAAGATATGGAAGACTTCTTTGTTGATGTTGATGCAGATTATAGACAATTACGTCGTAGAATTATTAATCTTGTGGTTAAAAATCCAGAACTTATGCCAGCAGCTATGAATACAATTCAAAAAGGTTGGCGATATGTTAAACGCTTGTTCAAGGATTTTGGTATTAGCTAAGATTTTTAATGAAAATTTTATCTGCTTTTTACGATAAATATTTTGGCAAGAAGAAAGAAATATGTTATGATTAGAGTAAAGTTAAATCTTAGGAGGATTATATAATGGAAGAATTAAAAAACAATTCCGTTGTTGAAGAAGATACTGAAGGTACTGTAGTTGTTATTACTGATGAAGAAGGTAATGAATACAATTATGTAGAAGAAATGGTTTTCGATGCAGGTAGCGATAAATATGCTATTTTAGTTAGCATTGATGGCGATGAAGAATGCGAATGCCATGAACATGATGAAGAATGCGGTTGCGAAGAAGAAGTAGATGTAATCTTAGCAAAAATTGTTAAAGATGAAAATGGTGAAGTTGAATATATTGAACCAACAGATGAAGAATTTGAAATTGCTCAACAAGCTTATGAAGAATTAATGGATAAACTTGAAGCAGAAGAATAATCATCTGAATTTGTTTAAAGTTTAATACGTATCAAAGAAGGTACCATAGAAAAATGGTATCTTCTTTTTTGTGAATATAAATTTTTATTTGAGGTAGATTTATGGAAAATTTAGTAGAAAATATTAGTAAATCAGTAGCTATTGAATTGCTTTTTGAAGAAATGCCAACAAGACCTACTGCAAATGCTATTTTTCGTGAAGCTAGAAAAATATTTGGTGATATAAATATTATCAATAGAGATGAAAATGATATTGAATTTAGCGTAGATAAATTTGTAGCATATAATGAAGATAATACAACTTCTCCAGTAGTACTTGCTATGGGAAATATAACAGATTTTGATGATAAAGTAGCTGTAAGTGAATTTGAACGCACACAGATTTGGAATGTAGCTAACAGTGAAGAATTATTGAGTAAATATAAATATGCTGTAAAAATATGGGATGTAAATGCTCAAAGACAAATTCCTAAAGAACGTGCTATTATGTTAGTTGATTGGCTTAATGTAGCTTTAAAATTATATCCTAAATGTCAAGCTATTTGGATAAAATCAGCAGGTAAATTACAATTAGCACAATCCATTAAGAATTTAAAAGAAACTGGTATAGTTAAATATTTATATAGTATGGTTAATATTCGTTTCTTCAATGTGCCTAATACAAATGAATTCATTGTAGATAGTGTAGGATTGGCTAATATTGGTTTAAGTGATGTACAATTCCATTTCAAAGGTATGAACCCTAATAAAGTAGCTAATCTTGCATATAGCTTAGCTCGTTATATTTTGAATAATGATGATATCATGATTAAAGATGGCGATACCATTGATGGCATGAATGATGAGGGCAAAATGACACCAGAAGTTCAATGGATTTGTAGATATGAAGATTCTTTAATCGAACCACTTCGTCCTGTTTTAGATATTGATACTGGTAAATATGCCGCTGGCGATAGAAATTAAAAAAAACACTTTCTAATTTTAGATATTTTCTAAGTTAGAAAGTGTTTTTTAGTTAAGTATAAAATTATTTGATTAAGTTAAATTTACGCATTGCTGTTTTTAATTGTTCAAGATGAGCATCTTCCATTTCACAAAGTGGCATGCGTAAAGGACCCATATCAAAGCCCATTAAACGAAGTGCAACTTTTACAGGAATTGGATTTACTTCACAGAATAATGCTTTGATTAATGGGAAGTATTCAATTTGTTTTTTCGCTGCTTCTTCAACTTTGCCATCAAAGAATAATTGACACATATCATGTGTTTCTTGTGGCATAACGTTGGAAAGTACGGAAATAACACCTTTTGCACCTAAAGATAATAATGGAACGATTTGGTCATCATTACCAGAATAGAAAGTGAGTTTATCACCGCAAAGAGACATTGTTTCAGCAACTTGACTGATATTGCCACTAGCTTCTTTAACTGCTGCAATGCGTGGATGTTCTGCTAAAACAGCGTAAGTTTCTGGTGTAATACCTACACCTGTACGAGATGGTACATCATAAAGAATGATAGGTACATTTACATTATCAGCGATAGATGTGAAATGTTTGATAAGTCCTTTTTGTGTACATTTATTATAATATGGAGTAACTACTAATAAAGCATCAGCACCTGCTTTATCTGCATGTTGAGATAAATTAATAGCATATTTAGTATCATTAGAACCAGTACCTGCAATAACAGGAACACGTTTATTTACATAGTCAACAGTAAATTTAATGATTTCTTCATGTTCTTCATCTGTCATTGTAGCAGATTCGCCACTTGTACCAGCAATTATGATAGCGTCTGTACCATTGTTTAAGTTGAAATCAATTAAATGAGCTAATTCATCATAATTGATACCGTTTCCGTTTTCATAAAATGGAGTAGCAATAGCTACGCCTGCACCTTTAAATATTACATCTTTCTCCATAAAGAAAGCCTCCTTAATGCCATCTTTTGATGTGTTATCATAAATTATACAGGTAAATATTTATATTGTCTATAATATTTTAATTTTATGCATGATTTTAAAACATTTTTCTCTATTTTTATTTTTTATTATTGTAATGTTATAACTTTTTTATTATTTGCGTAATAAATTGTAAAAGTGTATTATATTTATTTGATATTAAATATAGTATAAAGATATATATCTATTAATTATTAAGATAAAAAAGAGGTAATATAATGCCAAATATTTTTGATGGATTTAATAAAGCACAAGATAAAGATATAATAAATCAAATTGTATTATTAAAAACTATTACTTTTAGTAATTTATTAAAAGTAGAAGGGAGAAAAACATTAAAATCAACAACTAGCGCAATAAATTTTATTACTGGAATTTTTACTAATAAATTAAAAATAGAGGAACCTATTCCTAAGACAATAGAAGATATAATGAGAGAAGAAACAATAAAAATACAAGACTTTTCTAGAGATAAATTAAATTTTATATTGAAAAGGGAATTGCAGGAAAAAGTAAAAGATAAAACAACTATACAATCTTCAGATGATGAATTATCTATTGCTATAGTAGATAAAGCTTCTAAAGGATTTAAGGATATAGAAGATTACTGGATTTCGGAACAAAAAATAGATATGATTAAGCAAAACTTTATTGGACGAATGATTTGTTCTATACAAAATAAAATGAATAAACAAACACGTTGGGAAAGAGAAAAGACTGAGCAAGAGATACAGAGATCATTAGATAATTTATCAATAGAAGATCAAGAAAAAATAAAAAATATTTTAAAAGTAAATAAATTAACAGGCGAAACAGTATACAAGATATTAACTACAACCGCAGCATCAACATTGGCTTTAAATATATTTGGTCAATTTGGTGGTTATATATTTTTAACTACTATTATGCATGGGTTATTTACTACATTATTGGGAATAACATTACCTTTTGCTGCTTATACTACAGCAACATCTGCATTAAGTATAATAACTGGACCTATAGGAATTTTAGGCGTATTGGGTTTTAGTATATATAAATTAAATAAAGGTAATAATAAAATAGAACAAGAGGTATTAGCTCAAAGTGTAGCAATGGCTGCATTTTTTTATGGAAATAAACCAATGACACCTAGACTAGAAATATTGCCAAGCTGGATACCAGAAGAAGATAAAGAATCTTTAGCAAAAGAAAAAGAGCAAAATGAAATAATAAAGAGTTTATTAAAAAAAGTGGATAATTATAAAAAAGAAAATGAGGAAATTTCTTTTAAATTAGAAGAAGCCAATAAGGATATAAGAGAGAAAAAAATGGCTTTAGATTTGGCAAGAAAAAATAAGGAGAAATATATTGAAAACATTCATCAATTACAAGAGAAATTGAATAATGAACAATTATTATCTGAACAGAAATATAATGAAAAATTGAATAATGAAATAGATTATTATAATAAGCTTTTTGATGAAGCTGCGAATAATGAGTTAAAATTAGTAAGTCGAATAGAAAAATTGGAAAAAGAAAAAAATCTATTAGATATAGAGAAAAAAGAAGTTATTAATAAACAAAAAGAATATGAACAGCTTTTTGATAAAAAAGCTGAAAAGGTTATACAGTGTATATATGATAGTTGGAAAATTCATTTTACTAAATTTATATATGATAAAAAATTCTTAAAAGAAGTAGCTAAATATAGTTATGATATACGTCTTGAATTAGAAAAGGTTTTAAAAGTGTTGCATGATGCTAAAGATCCTAAAGCTCTAAGTAGAGGTAATATGCATAATGGAGACTGCCATGTAGCTGTAACAATGGCATATAGATTGTCTTATATTGTTAATGCGGATAATACAATAACATTAAAATATTTTCATCATCATAAGTTGCAAGATAGACGATATTAAATATAATAAAATAATTATAAGGTTGTGTGTAATGTGAACAATAATTATATGGATTATTTTAATCAATCTATAAAGAATAATGGCTGGCAAAGTTTTGCAGATATAATAGATTTTTCTATGCCAATTGAAGATATAGTTAATAAGTTTAATGAAAAAGAATTGGAATCAATTGCTTTTGGATTAAGCAAATATATGGATTTGTTATTAAAAGAATGTAGTGGAGATATAAAAAGATAAATTATAACAAGAGGATTTTAATTATAAGTAGTAGAAAATATATTAAAGAGTTTGAAAAGTTTCTATTATAAAATAAAGAAAGAATAAATAGAGGAGTTCTTCATATATGGATGAAAAAATAATTGGTATAGTTAAATGTTTTGGAGGATATGATAGGGAGAATAGAATAAAAAATTATGGTTTTATTGTATCGGAAATTAATATAGGAGATATATATTTTCATAAGAAAGATATAAACAATGAAGAAAAAATTATAAACAGAGAAGATGTTGTTGTTTTTGATTTGATAGAAAAAAATAAGAAGTTACTAGCAATAAATGTAACTAATTTAAAAGATGATAAAGATTTTGTTAATAAAATTAAAAATGACCAGAAATTATTAAAAGATGTTATACAAAAACTTAAAGATATTAATAAAAAATGTTATTTTAAAAATTTTTATATAAAAAATGTGTTTGATTTTCTTAACATTAGAACAAAATTGTTAATAGATGAATTTGAAAAATTATTAACAGATGAAGAAAAATTAAATTATTACATAGAAATAATAAATAGTAATGAACAAGATATAGTTATAAAAGAAAAATTTAAAAAATATTTGTTATGTAAAAACTTAAAAACAAAATATAATTTAACAATTGAATTTTTATTTAATTTACCAAGATGTATTTTATTTGATAAGGATATATTAAACTCTTTATCAAATAAAATGATTATAGAATTATCAAAAAAGATATTTACTGTAAATAGCAATCAACATATATATAATATTCATGAATTAAATATTATAGGAGAAGTTTTTGCAAATAGTATATATACAGTAGTTAATGAGATTTCTTTGGAAGTATTGTTATCATGTATAAAAATAAGTAATAATTATATAGATGTAGATCGAATAATAAAAATTTTAGATGTGAATAAAAAAATTATATTTATAAATAAATTTTATCAAGAATTAGATGTAAAAAAACAAAAGATAATAGATTTACTTGACACTTTTAATAAAGAAATCGACATTGATATATTACCAGAAGATATATATTGTAAAGAACTTTTAAATAGAATAAATGACGAACAAAAAATAAAATATATTAAAAAAGTATTAAATTATTATGAAGATAAAGATGCACATGATTTTAATGTTATAGAAGCTAAAAATATTTTACAAGAAATTTATAAGAAATTTATCACATCAACAATAAATAATATGATAATAAAAGATGATAATAGAGCATATTCTAGATTTTTATATTTTAAAAAAATGATAATAGAATATGCTAAAATGTTTAATGATAAAGATTTTGTGAATCGAAATATGTATCTTTTAAAAAATAATTTAAGAACAATAAAAGAATTTGATAATAATGATTATAATATTTTAATTTATAATTTATCGCAACTAAATATATTAGATATATACTTAGAAGATGATGAAAAGCAAATAGAATATTTTATG
>ENA-ORUB01000622-ORUB01000622.1-human-gut-metagenome-genome-assembly--contig:-NODE-622-length-44494-cov-41.905916_pt1 | contig 44494 bp, 39 predicted proteins | sample MGYA00241918_ERZ509200 | MGnify/ENA primary metagenome ERZ509200 (study PRJEB26280, sample SAMEA2338853) | human gut metagenome | biome: human gut; feature: human-associated habitat; material: faeces... | reverse complement strand
CGCATCACCGTCGACCGCCCGAACCTCGCCGGCCGCTTAGCAACGCTGCAGGTCCACACGCGCGGCATCAAGCTCGCCGAGGACGTGGATCTCAAGAAGGTCGCGCTCGCGACCGCGGGCTGCGTGGGCGCGGATCTTGCAAACCTCGCCAACGAGGCGGCGCTCCGCGCCGTGCGCAAGGGACGCAAGCTCGTTACGCAGGAGGACATGCTCGCGGCGTTCGAGTTCGTCATCGCGGGCAGCGAGAAGAAAGGCAGCGTCCTCACCGAGTTTGAAAAGAAGCTCGTCGCCTATCACGAGGTCGGCCACGCGATGGTCGCCTACAAGCAGAAAAACGCCGAGCCCGTGCAGAAGATCACGATCGTCCCGCACACCGAGGGAAGCCTTGGCTACACGCTCCTGATGCCTGAAGAGGACAAGACGAACCTGCGCACGCGCGATGAGCTGATGGCGAAGATTGCCGTCTCGATGGGCGGCCGCGCGGCCGAAGAGGTCGTGATGAACACGATGACCAACGGCGCCTCGCAGGATATTCAGGAGGCGACGAGCATCGCGCGCAACATGGTCGCCATGTACGGTATGAGCGACGCGGTCGGCATGGTCGCGCTCGGGTCGGTGCGCAATCAGTACCTTGACGGCGGCTACGGCCTCGACTGCGCGCAAGATACCGCCGCCATCATGGACCGCGAGGTCAAGCGTATCCTCGACGAGTGCTACAAGGACGCCGTACAGGTCATCCGCGACAACCGCGAGGATATGGACAAGGTCGTCGCCTACCTCCTTGAAAAGGAGACCATCACGGGCGGTGAAATGGTCGCTATCCTCGAAGGCCGCGATCCCTCGACCGTCGAAGAGGCCTACGCTTCCACGCGCAAGAGCGAGGACGGCTTCCGCCCCTCACAGCCGAGCGTGATCGAAGCGCCCGCCAAGCACATTTCGATGACGAGCGAAAAGATCGAAATGCCGCCGGAGGACAAGGGCGAAGATGCTCAGACTGAGGACAAGCCCTCGACTGAGCCCGAAACGCCGGACGCCCCACAGGGTGAAGCACCCGACGCTCCCACGGAAAGCGCTGACGAAAACAAATAAACAACCAAAAAAATCCCCGCTGTTTTTACAGCGGGGATTTTTTTGCGTTCTTTATACCACTTGGAATAGATAAAACTTGAGGTAATCCGTCTCCGGCACGTTCCAGAGGATGGGGTGGTCACAGCTCTGCGTGCGCGCTTCGATCTGCCGCAGCTCGACGCCCGCGTCCGCGGCGGCGGAGCGCAGCATCCGCTCAAAGCGTTCGGCGGGCATGAAGTGGCTGCACGACGCGGTCGCAAGGTAGCCGCCGCGCGGCAGCAGGCGCATCGCGCGCAGGTTGATCTCCTTGTACCCCTTTTCGGCGTTGTTCGCCGTGCGGCGAGACTTTGTGAACGCCGGGGGATCGAGGATGATGAAGTCATAGGGCTTTTCGTGCGCGGCCTCGAGCTGCGGGAGCAGGTCGAAGACGTCGGCGGCGAGAAAGTCCATTTTGTCCTCAAGGCCGTTGCGCGCCGCGTTCGCGCGCGCCATTTCGATGGCGCTCTCGGACACGTCCACCGCCGTCACGTGCTCTGCGCCGCCTTTGGCGGCGTTGAGCGCGAACGAGCCCGTGTGCGTGAAGCAGTCGAGCACGCGCTTGCCGTGCGCGAGGTGCGCGACGGCGAGGCGATTGAACTTCTGGTCGAGGAAAAAGCCCGTCTTCTGCCCGTTTTCGACATCCACACGGTAGAAAACGCCGTTCTCGCAAATTTCAGTGATGGGGCTCTCGGGCGTTTTTTTGCCGGGGAGGGGAAACCAACCCTTGTTCTGCGTCAGGCCCTCCTTTTCGCGAAGCACGACATCGTTGCGCTCAAAAAGGCCGTCGATCGTCTCGCCGTCCTGCTCCAGCACCTCGACAATGAGGGGGAAGAGCATATCCTTGATCTTTTCCATGCCGAGCGAGAGCGTCTGCGTGACGAGAAGATTTTCAAACCGGTCGACCGTCAGGCCGGGGAAGGCGTCCGCCTCGCCGAAGATCAGGCGGCAGCAGCCGGTCTGCCCATCCATGACCGCCTTGCGGTAGTCCCAGGCGTAGCGCACGCGCCGCCGCCAGAAGCTTTCGTCGAAGCGGTCGTTCGCGTTGCGCGAGACGATGCGCACGCGGAGCTTACTGAGTCTGCTCAAAAAGCCCGTGCCGAGATATTTGCCCTTTTCCGACACCACGTCGACGAGCGCACCGTTTTCGCACTCGCTCTCGTCCGGCTCGCGGGCAACGTCGGAGTCGTACACCCAGGGGTGGCCGCTCTCGAGCCAGCGCGTGCCCTTGGCGGTGACGGTCAGGATCGGATAGTCGCGTGCAGCTTTCATAGATCAAAATTCCTTCTTTAAAACAAGTTTTCCCCATCATACCACGGCAAAAGCCGCGGCACAACTCATTTGTTGAGGAAAAACAGCCCGACAAGGCATAGCGCAAGGCCCACGAGCTTGTTGACCGTGATGGCCTCGTGGTAAACAAGATACCCAATGAACACCAAAATCGTCGCGATGGCCGCCGCGGACGACACCTGAAACGCGCTGACCGGCCAGCCCGCCTTGTAGGCGTGCATGCTGCCAGCTTCCAAACCGACGACCGCGAGACCGAGCAGGTACGGCGCCCAGTTCATCTGGCTGTATTCGTGCAGAAGGTTCGCCCCGCCGCGGTTCGTCACAAAATACAGGATGCCCGAAAAGATTGAGCCGATCAGATACGTGACCGTGAGCGACGCGAGCGGATCAACGCTCTCGGGCAGCGATTTGGCGCAGATGTGATACACGCTGTTCGACGCCACAACGAGAATGAGCGGCCAGAAGTAAGCCATAAATATTCCCTCCTATTCAAATGCCGGATGCAAAACGGCAGCCAGACTTCCGCCTGACTGCCGGTAGGTGCGCACCCGTAATAGACAAGGAAAGTGTATCAGCGGCGCGCGCTCTTGTCAAGGAAAATCCCGCCGCGGCGGCGATTCCGACAAATTTGTAAGCGACAGTTCATACAACCTGCCGCTTGTATTTTCCGCTCCGCCATGCTACCATAAAAATGTCATATCAATCCCAGCCGCGCTTGCGGCGCAGACTTTAATGGAGGCAAATTATGAGCTATCCCAAGACCGGCGAAGAAGTTTACGTCAGCCTGAATCTGTCTAACACGATGCTCACAGGTCTCGGCAAGGGCACGATCACCCGCGAGGACGTTTCTGTGGACTACCTCAAGAAACTGTTTATGCAGCACGGCGTCATCGTCTCGGCCAAGCCCGAGTACCGCAACATCATGGAGCGCGTGAACAGCACCTATGACTTAGGGCTTGAAATTCCCGCAAAGCTCCAGCTCTTCCAGCTCTCCGAGCAGCACCGCCGCCTGGTGGTCGTGAATATCTCCGGCCTTCAGCGCAAGAACGGCTCGCTTCTCCCGTCCTACACGGAAGAGGAGCTTGACGAGGCAACGTTCACGTTCGTCAAGTATTACGTGCAGGGCGAGCACTACGACGAGCTTGTCGATGAGAACAAGAAGCTGCGCTACGAGCTCGAGCAGGAGATCTCCTGGAGAAACCGCACGGATTCCGAGGGCTGAGTTCGCAACACCTTACATCAAAAAGGAAGAGGTTCCCGATGGGAACCTCTTCCTTTTTTGACTATGACAAAATGCTTCGCAGAATTCCGCGTCCGCAGACGCGGAAAAAATTGAGGTTGTAAATCGCCGCGACCGGCGCGTGGCGATTTACTCCTCTCGCGGAGCTTGTGTCGCAGCCGCCAAGGGCGGCAAGGCACGAAGCGGAGTGCGGCTTTCTCAAAAAAGAGGCATAGCCTCTTTTTTGAAATTACTTCTTCTCGTCTTCAAGCAGCCCCTTAAAGCTCGCGGCGAGACCGGCGAGGCTCTGAATCTCGCTCGGGACGATGATCTTCGTCGCCTGACCGTCGGCGGCCTTTTCGAACGATTCGAGCGCCTTGATCTTGATGACCTGCTCGTTGGGGTTGGCCTCATTGAGCATCTTGATGGAGTCGGCAAGTGCCTGCTGCACGTTCAGGATGGCCTGCGCTTCACCCTCGGCCTTGAGGATGGCGGCCTGACGCTCGGCCTCGGCCTTGAGGATGGCCGCCTGCTTTTCGGCGTCCGCGCGCAGGATGGTGGACTGCTTTTCGCCCTCGGCCACGAGGATCTGGGACTGCTTCTGGCCCTCGGCCTGCAAGATGGACTCGCGGCGTTCGCGCTCGGCCTTCATCTGCTTTTCCATCGCGTTCTGGATCTCACGCGGCGGCAGGATGTTCTTGAGCTCCACGCGGTTGACCTTGATGCCCCACGGGTCGGTGGCCTCATCGAGGATAGAGCGCATCTTGGCGTTGATGACATCGCGGCTCGTGAGCGACTGGTCGAGCTCCATCTCGCCGATGATGTTACGCAGCGTCGTCGCCGTCAGGTTCTCGATGGCGTTCATCGGGTGCTCGACACCATAGGTGTAGAGCTTGGGGTCGGTGATCTGGAAGTAGATGACCGTGTCGATCTGCATCGTGACGTTATCCTTCGTGATGACGGGCTGGGGATCGAAGTCGGCCACCTGCTCTTTGAGGCTGACCTTCTTCACAACGCGCTCGAAAAACGGAATTTTGAAGTGCAGGCCCACGCCCCATGTCGCGCTGTAAGCGCCGAGGCGCTCAACGACGTAGGCGCGCGACTGCTGCACGATCTGGATGTTCGTGACGAGCACCAGAAGCACCAGCAGCACTAAAATGCCGATACCGATATAGCCGATCCATTCCATAGTTCTTTTCCTCCTAAAATGTTGTGTAGTTTGGGTTTACTCTCTTCTCTCGCTGGGTTCTTTACTCTCGCGCACGTAGAGCTTGACGCCCTCCATGCGAACGATCCTTGCCATTTTCCCCTTAGGGATGATATTGCCGTCTTCGCTGCGCGCCGTCCATGTCTTGCCGTCGATGTACACAGCGCCCGTGGCGTTCTCGTTGTCCACCGTTTCGGTCACCTTGGCCTCGTGGTGCAGCACACGGTCGGCATTCGTGGGAACGATCGTCTTATCCAGCATCTTGCGCGCAAGGGGCCTTGTTGCGATGAGCGCCAGAATGGATACGACCAGGAAGACCGCGAATTGCAGCCACAGCGCCGCGCCCAGCTCCGTCGCCACCAGCGCGGCCACCGCGCCCACGACGAACCAGATCGACACCAGCCCCGCCGTCGCCGCCTCGGCAATGCCGAAGATGATGATGGCGGCGATCCAGATAATGGTCATCATTTCATCTACTCCTCCTTTCAAACTGCGCATACAGTAGACGTATGCCGGACCGATCATCGCGATGACGGTCAGCAGCATGATCCCGATGCTTTTGTTGTAGGGTGACAGATTCGCGTACAGGTTCGACAACTCGCTGCCGAGCGTGCGCGCGGACAGCAGCGGGGCTTCGATCGGCGGCTCGCCGGGAGTGGGGACTTCTTCTTTGAACAGCCCGTCCATCGTTACGCCGTAGCGGTTGCAGATGAAGATGATCTTCTCCATCTCGGGGTAGCCCCGGCCGGACTCCCAGCGCGAGACCGACTGGCGCGAGACCTGAAGCTGTTCGGCAAATTCCTCCTGCGTCAGCCCGCTGCGTTTGCGGACCTCCTGGAGCCGCTCGCCAAATGCCATTGCGTTCCCTCCGTTTCTCTGTCTGAGGATAAGATAGCAAAACCGCGCGTCCATTTCCAGCAACTTTAGTGTTGCATTCCGTATTTTTTCGAAAAATTTCGCGCAAGTTTGATGTTACATTCATGTGACAGCGCGCTTTCCGCGCTGTTTTTCCTATTGTACCACACGCTCCACCGCTTTACCATGCTTATTTTGACGCGGCGATTGCCTTTTTTGTTCCCATCCGCTATACTAAAGTCAAATCATTTTTTCGGGAGCGTTATTATGCTGGAATTTGTCATTCCCTGCCTCTTGGGCCTTGAGAGCTTAGTGGGCGATGAGATCAGAAAACTGGGACTTTCTGATGTGCGCGTTGAGAACGGCCGCGTCCTCTGCCGCGGCGAGGCGCGCGACATCGCGCGGCTCAACATCAATCTGCGCTGCGGTGCGCGCGTCATTCTGGTTCTGCACAAGTTCCGCGCGACGGATTTTGAATCGCTCTTTCAGGGCGTGCGCGCGGTGCATTGGGAGGACTGGATCCCCCGCGAGGGGGAGTTCCCCGTGGTGGGCTACTCCATCAACTCGACGCTCCACTCCGTGCCCGCCTGCCAGTCGATCGTCAAAAAGGCGGTCGTCGACCGCCTGAGCGCGGCCTACGGCATCGCGCAGTTCCCCGAAACGGGGCGGCGCTATCAGGTGCGCTTTTCCATCATGAAGGATGAGGTCACCGTCGGGCTCGACACCTCGGGCGAGGGCCTTTACAAGCGCGGCTACCGCGCCCACGGCGTGGCCGCCCCGCTCAAGGAAACGCTCGCCGCCGCGATGGTCAAGCTCTCGCACTACAATGGCCGCGACCCGTTCTGCGACCCCTTCTGCGGCAGCGGCACCATCGCCATCGAGGCGGCGCTCATCGCGCGCAACCGTGCGCCGGGCCTCAACCGCAGCTTTGCCGCCCAGCACTGGGCCACGCTCGATAAAATGCTCTGGCTCGACGCAGCCGACGAGGCGATGGACAAGGAATTCCACGGCAAGTACGAGATCTGGGGCGGCGACATCGACCCAGACGCCGTCGAGCTCTCGCGCCACAACGCGGAATTGGCCGAGGTCGATGACATCGTCAAGTTCGAGGTCGACGACGCCACGCGCTTCCACTGGGGCGGCTTGTATGGCCGCATCGTGACGAACCCGCCGTATGGCGAGCGGCTTCTTGAGCGCGAAGAGGCGGGCGAGCTCTATAAAGCCTTCGGCAAGGCGATGGACAAATTACCCGACACCTGGCGGGTGTATGTGCTGTCGTCACATCCTGACTTTGAGCGCTGCTACGGGCGCTTTGCCGATAAAAAACGCAAGTTGTACAATGGCATGCTTAAATGTGATCTTTTCATGTATGGAAAAAGATTATAACGCCGCGCGCTGCGCGGCGGGGGAGCTCCCGCACCGTGCGGGAGTGCGTTAAAGGGGGATATTCTCTTTCTCAGAAAGAGAATATCCCCCTTTAAATCCCCAAAGAGAAAGGACGAGGGGCCTTCCCCCTCGACCCCGCACATTGGCAGTCTCGATCTTGAAGAGCTGCACGCGCTGCGCAATGTAAGTGCGGTGTACATGGCTTCGCCATGAATCCCTACGTTTCGACACATCCAGCAACCGCGCCTTACTATCGTGAAGCGCGAGTGACGTTACCTCGGCGGCAGACTGCCCGCGAAATGCGGCATTGCTGCGCTCGCCGCATTGATGGGTGCACCGTTAGACGGTGATTAGGCTGCACTTCTACAAGATGAGCAGAGCGGCAGCGGATAGTAGGAGCAAGTCAAATCGTATAGCAATGCTAACGCGGCAAAGCCGCGCGCAGGCAGCGCAATCGGCAAGCGCCGCACCTCTTCAAGCTGCTCGCTTGCAATGAAAATCCCTTTCTCTTGGGGGTCAAAGGGGGATATTCTCTTTCCTCGGAAAGAGAATATCCCCCTTATCCCGTGCAGCGCCTGCGGCGCTGCTACCCCTCCCGCAAAGTGCGGGAGAATATCAATCCCTTTGATAAATCGCCAGCCCAAACGCCAGTTTGACACTAAGCTCCTGAGCCTGCTCAGCTTTTTGCTGATCCTTGGCCCCCGTCTTATAATAGTACGGCGTCATGCGGAACAAAGATAGAATATCCTCATTACAGGATAAATGAATGATATCGCGCACTTCGCGCGTTTCGACGAGCGTGAAGCCCTCAGTCGTAAGCGGCGTGGGCGGGTTGTCGCGCGGCGTGTCGTAGATGAGCGCTTTGAGCTCCCACAGATGCTCGCGCAGGGGATAGGCGCGCAGAAGATAGCCGCCCGGCTTCAGCACGCGCGCAAATTCCTCCGGCACGAAAGGGGAGAAGATATTGAGCACCTCGTCGACGCTGCCGTCTTCGACCGGCAGGTGCGCGCACGAGGCGACACAGAGCGTGAAGTCCGGCGAGCGCTTCGATGCGTACTGGAGCGCGGTCTTCGAAATGTCGACGCCTAAAAGCTCGCCGTGCTTGCCCGCTTTTTCGATGGCGCGCAGAACGGCAAGAGAATAAATCCCCTCGCCGCAGCCTGCATCGAGGACCGTCGCCTCCGGCGGCGTGAACTCCGCCGCAGCGTCCGCAACGGCGGCGATGAAGCGGTCGTAATAGCCCTTGTCCAAAAAGTCGCGGCGGGCGCGTACCATGAGCTTGTCATCCCCGTGGTGGCCCTGCGAGGAGTTGAGCAGGAGGTTGACGTATCCGCTCTTGGCGATGTCAAAGCTGTGGTTTTTCGGGCAGAGATAGGCCCCCGCGCGTTTTTCAAGCGCCCCAGCGCAGACGGGGCAGCGCAAATTGACCATCAGAACAGCCCCACCTGCTGCGGCACCTCGCTCCGGCCGAGCGAGCGGAGCTGCTGCTGGTTTTCCTCGGCCAGCGCGTCGGCGATGGCGATCTTGCGGACGATATTTTTCATCGTCTCGTCAAAGAGCGTCCCGTCGCGGTAGTCCGCGGGGAAGATGAAGTCCACGCGCCCCTTGGCGAGCAGGTCCTCCACGCCCGCGCGGTTGCTGTCCTGATACACGGCCACCGCCTGCCCGCCGTAGGCGCGCATCATCTTCATGCACGGCACGTCGGAAAGGCCGTCGCCGATGTAGATCATGTTCGTGAACGGGATGCGCTTGGAGTCGTCGGGCATCGAAGCGTTGAGCTCCTTGTCCTTCGCGACGTCGAGTATTCCCTTGTTGATGCGGTAGACAAACTGGGTCTTGTTTGTGAAGTTGACATCGAGCTTCGGCCACGAGGCGAGGCCCTCTTCGTTGTAGAAAAACTCACAGGCGTAAATTTCCTTAAATTCGTGGCTCACGCCGCTGCCCTCGATGATCTCGCGCAGGCCGGAGGAGAGCACGTAGTGCTCGATCTCCACGCCCAGCGTTTCGCCGAAGGCGTTGATGCGCGAGAACCAGTCCTGCACGCCGGGGAACAGCTCGATCGCATGCCCGCAGGAGACGAGGTAGTCGCGGTCCAGGCGGATGCCCTTTTTGCGGCACTCCTCGATCATCGTGTACATGTAGGCGAGCAGGCCGTCCATGCGGTTCTCAAAGCCGAAGGAATTCGCGATGCTCCAGAACTCGCCGGGCGTGTAGCCGAGCGAGGGAATGAACGTATAGTCCTGCATATCGGTCGTGCAGAGGGTCTTGTCAAAGTCGTAAAGAAAGGCGATGATGGGCTTTTTGTTCATGTCGTCTCCTTTTCACCGCGCTGCGGCCAAAGAAAAAATAAAAGGGCGGTCTGAAACCGGCTCCTCTGTGGAGCCGGCCAAAACCGCCCTTTTGCTGTTACTCTTCTCCGTGATAGTTGCGGCCGAACTTGAGGTCATCCAGACGGATGGCATGGCTGGCCGTTTCCACAAACGGGCTGTCGTCCGGCTCGAGCTTCTCTGCCTTGGGCTCCTCAGCCTTCGGCGCGCTCTGCTCCTCTGCCGGAGCGGTCTCCTGCGCCTTTTCGGGCGCGGCCTCCTCCGCCGCGGGGCGGAAGGACGCGAGGATATTTTCCTCGATGGCGTTCACGTCGGCCTCGGTCTTCTGCTCGGTCTTTTCGCCGCCCGCGATCTCCTCGGGCGTCAGGTCGGGCGCGCGCTCGATGAGCGCAAGCTGCGCCTGCGCAAGCTCGCGCGTCTTCTGCAAAAATTCCGCCGTCGCGGCCTTGGCCGCGTTCAATCGGCGCTGCTCGAGCTCGACATCGCTCTGCAGCGCGCCGATCTTGGCGCGGGCTTCGTCCTCCGCGCCGGCGAGCATGGTCTTTTTCTTCTCCTCGGCCTCTTCGACCATGGTGTTGGCCATGCGCTGGGCGGTCAGGAGGGCGGCGCGCATGGAATCCTCCGTCGCGCGGTACTCCTCCACCTTGTCGACCAGCACCTTGAGCTTGGCCTTGAGGGCGGCGTTTTCTTTATAGAGCGAGGTATAATCGTCGGTCAGCTCGTCGAGAAACTCGTCGACCATCGCCATATTATATCCACCGAAGGCCGCTTTGCTGAAAGCGCGGCCGGAAACTTCCTGCGGTGTCAGCATGCTATCCCACTCTCCGTTTCTTTACAGGTAGAGGCCGTTATTTTCCAGCTCGTCGATCAGATCGCCCATGATATCCACATGATAGGGCGTGATGATGTACGTGTTGGCCGCGACCTTTTTGATCTTGCCCTCGCCCGCGTAGGCCACGCCGGAGAGGAAGTCGATCAGTCTTCTTGCAATGTCCTTGTTCGTGGACTCAAGGTTGATGACCACCGTGCGCTTTTCCTTCAGATGGTCGGCGATCTCGCTCGCGTTTTCAAAGCGCTCGGGCTTGACGAGCACTACCTTGAGCTGCGTGGTCGCGTTGATGTTCACGACCTTGTTGCGGCGATCCTCCGCCTTGCGCTCGGCGCTGCGGCGGTCGGCAAAGGCGCCCGTGTCGCCGCGGTCTCTCAGATCGGGGAAATCATCTTCATATTCCTCGTCCTCATCCTCATAGGGGTGAGCCCACTTTTTCAGATCATCCAAAATACCCATGGTATCAAGACCTCCTCGATCAAATCGTATAATTGCGGGCGCCGAAGATCGCCGTGCCGACGCGCACCATCGTCGCGCCTGCGCGCACCGCGTCCTCGTAGTCTCCGCTCATGCCCATTGACAGTATATCAAGTGTATTATCATACAACTTGGCATTGATGTCAACAAAAAGTGCATGAACTTTTTCAAAGTAGGGCAGGCTGCCGTGCTCGCCCTCGGCGACCGGCGGGATACACATGAGGCCGCGCACGCGGACATTTGCGCACTTTTTGGCCTCTTCCGCCGCCTGCTCCAGGCTCTCGGGCGCAAAGCCGCTCTTGGCCTCCTCGCCGCCGATATTCACCTCAAGCAGGATATCCTGCACGATGCCCAGCTTCTCGGCCTGCTTGTCGATGGCAGAGAGCAGCTCGAGCGAGCCGACCGATTCGATCATCGCGACCTTGCCGACGACATTTTTCACCTTGTTGCGCTGGAGGTGGCCGATAAAGTGCAGGGGCGCGCCGTCATAGGCGTGCTCGGCGAGCTTTTTCGTCATCTCCTGCTCGCGGTTCTCGCCCAGCACGTCGATGCCCGCGGCGATGGCCTGACGGCAGGCGTCCGCGTCGTTCATCTTGCTCGCGCCAACGAGGGTAATTTCGCTTACGTCGCGGCCCGCCTCTTTGGCGGCCGCGGCGATGTTTGCGCGCACGCGCGCGATGTTTTCAGCAATGCTCATTTCTAATCTACGACCTTTCCGTTATATAGCTCCCCTGCCGAAACGATGACCTCATCGTTCGGGCGCAGGGTGTAAAGGGACTTTTGGCTCTCCGTGGCGGCTTCGATCGTGCCGGGCTCCACCAGACAGTAGTCGCTGCCCTGATAGACGATGCTCACAGGCTTGAAGTACGCCACGCGCCCGACGAGGCAGTAAACGCCTGACACGCCGTTTTCATCCACGCGCAGCGCGTTTTTCGGCACGCGCAGGCCGTCGTACGCGCTGATGATGAGCTCGGCGTTCTGCTCGCGCAGCAGCGTCATGTAGGATAAGTACCGCGTGCTCTTGAGCACGATCAGGCATTTGCCGTTCTCCGCGGCGCTGATGCGTGTGAGCGTGACGGGCAGGTCAAAGCCGACGCCCGACGCCATGCGGAGCGTCAGCCTGCTGTTCTCCTTCAGGGACGCGGCGTCCTCCTCGTTCACGTTCGCGGCGAAGTACCACGCGCTGCCCTGAATGAGCTTGCCCACCGTGGTCGAAACGCTCTGCGGCGCGGCGGACGAAAGCTGCGAGGGCGTCATCGTCTCAAGGGCCTCCGGCGTCAGCACGCTCTCGTACCCGTCGGCCACGGCGCTGTAAGTCCCCGACACGGGCGCTGTGATGCGCGTCGTGCCGCCGCTCGCCGCGCCCGAGAGCGCGGTGATCTGCGCGTTCAGCTCGTCGAGCTTCGCCGTTAAGTCATCGCTGCCATTGTAGGCGTATTCGCGCTTCAAGACTGTCGTTTTGAGCTGGGGGATCAGCGTGTCGAGCGAGCTGTACGCGCCCGACTCGTAGGCCGCGCGCACGGAGATGATCTGCTCGCGGATGTCGGTATCCAGACGCAGCGCGGTGGCCGCGTCGCTCGAGGCGCTCTTGGCGTACTCAAGCTGCTCTTTCTGCGCGCGCAGTGTCTCGAGCTGCTGCGTGGCGTTCAGCGCGTCGGCCGAGCGGTAGACGGAGGCGATGGTGTCGCCCTGGCCCACGCGCTCGCCCTCGGCGTGCTTGAGCTCGATGAGCGTTTCATTGCAGTCCACGACCTGCTCGTCGCGCACCACGTAGCCCCGCAGGGCAATGGACCGCTCGCTGTGATAGCGGTAGACGAGCGTCGTCGTCTCGGGGCTGACAAAGTAGTTGTAGCCCTGCACGGCGAAATACCCGATGACCGCCAAAAGGAGCAGGATCGTGATGATCTTTGTGGAAACGGATGTAGATTTCATGGCACACTCCCGGATCAGGCGTGCTTACTCCTCGCTTTCCTCCGCGCCTTTGAGGTCGATGGCCGCGATGGGCACGATCGTTGAGATCGCGTGCTTGTAGAGCATCTGCTGCTTGCCGTCGCTCTCCAAGATGACGACAAAGCTGTCAAAGCCCGTGATGACGCCGCGCATCTGGAAGCCGTTGACGAGAAATACCGTCACGCTCGTGCGATTGCGGCGCGCAGAGAGGAGAAATAGGTCCTGAAGGTTTGCGATTTTTTTCATGGCTTTTCTGTCCTTTCTTTTTTGCGGACGGCTTGTCCGCGTTAAAGTCAGGATACGCCATAGGTATGGAGAATTTCTGTCGAAAAAGCGAGGCAATCGGGGAGAATCCTCGTTTTTTTCCAATAAAACCAGTGGATGCTGGGGTCGCGCCGCAGCCACGTGAGCTGGCGCTTGGCATACTGGCGGGAGCGGAGCTTGATCTCGTCGATGGCCTCCTCGCGCGCGGCCTCGCCGTCCAAGTAGGCAAGCGCCTCTTTATACCCGATGGCCTGCATGGCCGTCACGTCGCGGGGAAGTCCGGAATCGAGCAGCGCTCTGACCTCGTCGAAAAGCCCCGCCTCGACCATTTTGTCGACGCGGAGGTCGATGGCGCGCTTCATGTCGTCCCGATCCTCATAGGCAAGGCCGATGCGCACGGAATCGTAGCGCGGGGGGGTGAGTTTCGTCTCCGCGTTGTGCTGTGCCATGGTCTTGCCGGTCTCGTAGTAGACCTCGAGCGCGCGGAGGATGCGCTTTTTGTCGTTCAAATGGAGATTTCCGGCGGTCTCGGGGTCGATGCGTCGGAGCTCGACGAACATCGCCTCGCCGCCCTCCTTGTCCCAGCGGGATTCCAACTCCGCGCGGTATCTGCCGTCCTTGTCACCGCCGGCGAAGCCGTGACCGGCGAGCAGGGCATTGAGGTACAGTCCCGTGCCGCCGACGATGACGGGCTGCTTCCCGCGCGAGAGGATATCGTCGACGCACTTCGCCGCGTCGTCCGCATAGCGGGCAACGGAGTAGTTTTCCCGCGGGTCGGCGACGCCGACCATGTGATGCGGAATGCCCTGCATCTCCTCCGCCGTCGGCGCGGCGGTGCCGATGACCATGCCGCGGTAGATCTGCATCGAGTCGCAGGAGACGACCTCGCCGCCGAGCATTTTCGCAAGCTCGACGCCGAGCCACGTTTTGCCGCAGCCCGTCGGGCCGACGACGCATACGAGTTTCATCTTCTCCCTCCTGCGCTCACGCGCGCTTGAACATTTTTTCCAGCTCGTACTTCGTGAGCTTGGCTTTCACGGGCCGTCCGTGCGGGCAGAACTGCACCTCGCCGCTCTGCACCTTGTCGACGAGCACGCGCAGCTCGCTTAAATCGCTCTTCCATCCACCCTTGATGGCCGCCTTGCAGGCCATCGTGTGCAGCAGCGCGTCGCGCGCGGCGGCGGGGTCGACGGTGTGGGCGGTGACGAGCTTATCGGCGAGCTCTTCGAGCGCGGGGATGGCGTCGCCGCTGTCGATATCAGCGGGGATGGCGCGCAGAATGAGGCTCCCGCCGCCGAACTCCTCGCACTCAAAGCCGAATTCGCGCAAAAGCTCCAAATTCGCCGCAAGCGCGCTGTACTCCTCGGCGGCGAACTCCGCCACGAGGGGAGCGAGCAGGGCCTGGCACATCAGTGGCTCCTGGTTGGCCTTCATGCGGTCGAAATTCACGCGCTCGTGCGCGGCGTGCTTGTCGATGAGCCAGACGTTTTTATCCTCGTCCTCGCAGACGATGTAGGTGTCGAGCACCTCGCCCGCGATGCGCCACGGCGCGGCGGACGGGGGAACGAACGTCGTCTGCTCGATCTCGGGCTCTTCCTGCTTCGCAGGGGCAAACACGGGGACGGCGGGCGCTTCCGGCTCGGGCTCTGCCGCAGTCTCCGCCGCCGGTCCGATGATTGGGCCGGTCACGACGGGGCGGGCGTCTTCCTCCGGCATCGGCAGCGTGACGACCTCGTCGTCATGGTTTTCCACAGAATGGACAGACTTTTCCACAGGCTGTGACTGCTGTGCTGACAGTACTGGCGCGGACGCGGGCGTTTCATGGCGCACATAGTCGGAAAGCGCCGCTTTGCCGCCGCTCTGCGTGTCGATGGCGGGCACTCTCGTCTGCCACTGCGGGGCGGGCGCGGGCTTCACCGGCGCGCTCTGCGGCGCGGACACGGGACGCGCACCGGCAGGCGTATAGGTGGGCTTTTCCGCCGTCTTCCGGCTCTCGCGGTACTGCTGCGAGGTCATGTTGGCGAAGAAATCGCCGCGCGGATTCTGTACTTGAGACGCGGGCTTCGGCTGGGGGCGCTCGGCCTCCTCGCGCTTGTCGAGCGCGGCCATGACCGCGTGATAAACGAGATCAAACACGCGCTTTTCGCCCACGAACTTCACGATGGTCTTGGCAGGGTGGACGTTCACATCCACCATGTCGCGCGGCAGCTCGACGAGCAGCACGCAGCCGGGGAACTTGCCCTTCATCATGCGGTTGGAGTACGCTTCTTCGAGCGCGGCGGTGAGAAGCTGGGATTTGACGAGCCGCCCGTTGACAAAAAACGTCTGCATGCCGCGCGTGCCGCGCGAGGCGATGGGCGAGGTCACAAAGCCCGTGACGCCCATGTCGCCGTCCGTACCCTTGACCTCAAGAAGCGAGAGCGTGAACTCACGCCCGAGAGAGGCGTAAATGGCGGAGCGCAGCGCGCCGTCGCCGGGGGTCAAAAGCGTCTGCGTGCCGTCCTTGATGAGCTTGAACGACACCTCCGGATGCGAGAGCGCAAGATGGCCGACAAGGCCCGCGATGGCCGTAGCCTCCGCGCTGTCGCGCTTCATAAACTTTAAGCGCGCGGGCGTGTTGTAGAAGAGGTCGCGCACGATGATGCTCGTGCCTTCGGGGCAGCCCGCATCCTCGACCGTGCCGGGGACGCCGCCCTCCAGGTGGAGCTTTGCGCCGCTGAGCGCGCCGCGCTCGCGCGAGAAGATATCGAGCCGCGAAACGGACGAGATCGCCGCGAGCGCCTCGCCGCGGAAGCCCAGCGTGCCGATGGCGGCCAAATCCTCCGCCGTGCGCAGCTTGCTCGTCGCGTGGCGCAGAAAAGCCGTCGGCAGCTCGCTTGGCGCGATGCCGCAGCCGTCGTCGCTGACGCGAAGATAGGTCATGCCGCCGTTTTTCATCTCCACCGTCACGCTCTGCGCGCCGGCGTCAATGGCGTTTTCCAGCAGCTCCTTGACAACGCTCGCGGGGCGCTCGACCACTTCGCCCGCGGCGATGAGATCGGCGACATGCGGCGATAATTGCTGAATATGGGGCATTGATTTCCTCCTTTTAGGAAGCGATGGTGAAAAGGGAAAGGGCATTGACGAGCATGTGGAGCAGGATCGACGTCCACAGCGTGCCCGAATGCTCATACGCCCAGGCAAACACAAGGCCGGGCACAAGGTATTGCAGCATCAAAATGAGATAGCCTAAGTCCCAGTTGGACACCGCCGCCGTCCACACGTGTAAAAACGCGAACAGCGCGCAGGAGAGGATATAGGCGAATATTCTGCTCTTTTCTTTGAGACACCCGAACACGAGGCCGCGGAAGAGCACCTCCTCCACAAACGGCGCGAGCAGCACGACGATCAGCGCCGTCATGCGCGGGGCGGAGGCCACCTGCGCGGCGATGGTCATGTCGTTTAAGTTCGTGCGGCTGTTAAAAAGCACGTTGCACACGCGGAACAAAAGTTCGTTCGCGCCGTAGAAAACGAGAAGGCCCAGCAGCATCGTCGAAAGCGCGCGGTTCAGGTTGTCTAAAAACCGGCCAGATGTGTGCGCCAGATACGAGTGGAACAGCAGCACCGTGACGGCGAAGAGCGTGTAGTAATAGAGCACATTGCGCAGGGAATCGTTGATGGTGGTGTCGAGCACGACCTCCAGAAGGTCGAATATTCTTGTTGCCAAAAGCGGCATCACCAGAAGATAGACGAGGAAGAAGATCGTTCCGGCGACGCGCTCGGTGCGGTTCATGCCGCCGGAGGCGGTTTTCTTTTTTGCCATGGGGAAACCTCTTTTCCGGGGAAATTACGAAAGCTTCTGCTTGAGCTCGTAGAGGAGCTGCATCGCCTCGATGGGGGACATCGTGTCCGGCTGGGCGCGGCGGATGGCCGCGAGCACCTCAGCCTCGCCGATCGCGTCGAGACTGACCTGCTCGGTCTCCTCGCGCGGCTTTGCCTGATACGCGCCGCCCTGCTCGAGCTCTTTTAGGATGACGTTCGCGCGCTTGACGACCTCGTTCGGAAGGCCCGCTAACTTTGCGACCTCGATGCCATAGCTGCGGTCGGCGCCGCCGGGGACGATCTTGCGCAGGAAGATGAGCTCGTCGCCGCGCTTTTTGATGGAAATGCTGTAATTCTTCACGCCGGGAAGAATGCCCTCAAGCTCCGTGAGCTCGTGATAGTGCGTGGCGAACAGCGTCTTGGCACCTAAGCGTTTCGGGTCGGCGCAGAATTCGAGCACTGCGCGCGCGATGCTCATGCCGTCGAACGTCGACGTGCCGCGGCCGATCTCGTCGAGAATGAGCAGCGACCTCGGCGTCGCCTGATGCAGGATCTCGCTCACCTCGGTCATCTCGACCATGAAGGTCGACTGGCCGCCGGCTAAGTCGTCGCTCGCGCCGATACGCGTGAAGATGCGGTCGACCACGCCGATGCGCGCGCTCTTGGCGGGCACGAACGAGCCGATCTGCGCCATGAGCGTGATGAGCGCGACCTGACGCATGTAGGTCGACTTACCGGCCATGTTGGGGCCGGTGATGATGGCGGCGCGGTCCTCGCGCTCGCCCATATAGGTGTCGTTCGGGACGAAGAGCGCGTCCTTGAGCACGCGCTCGACGACGGGGTGGCGGCCGTCGTGAATTTCGATGACGCCGCTGTCGTCTACGCTCGGACGGCAATAGTTGTTGTTCACCGCGACGGACGCGAGCGAGCAGAGCGTGTCGAGCTCGGCGATGAGCCCCGCCGCGCGCTGGATGCGCACGCTCTCGGCGGTGACGGATTCGCGCAGGGCGGTGAAAATTTCAAATTCGAGCGCCTTGTCGCGATCTCCCGCGGTCAGAATCTCCTGCTCAAGGTTTTTAAGTTCCTCGGTGATGTAGCGCTCGCCGTTCACGAGCGTCTGCTTGCGGATGTACGTGTCGGGGACGAGGTCCTTGAACGAATTCGAGACCTCGATATAGTAGCCGAAGACCTTGTTGTAGCCGATCTTCAGCGTGCGGATGCCGGTCTTTTCCTTCTCGCGCGTCTCGATGTCGGCGAGAAGCCCCTTGCCGCCCGACAAAATCTCGTGCAGGCGGTCGACTTCGGCATTGTAGCCCTTGCGGATGAAGCCGCCCTCACGCACGGAAAACGGCGGCTCGTCGATGAGCGTGTCGCGGATGCTCTGCGCCACGTCGGTGAGCGTGTCGAGCTCGTTGTCTAACTCATGCAGCCTGCCCGTCGTGAACGCCGTAAGCTGGGCTTTGACCTCCGTGATGCGCTCGATGGAGTTGCGCAGCGACGCAAAGTCGCGCCCGCCCGCCGTGCCGTAGGCAATGCGGCCGATGAGGCGCTCCATGTCGCTGATGCCGGAGAGCGCCAAAATCATCTCTTCGCGCGCGACGGTGTTCTTCGTCAGCGCCTCGACCGCGCCGAGGCGGCGCTCGATGGCCGCAACGTCGCGCAGCGGGCGCGTCAGCCACGCGCGCAGATTGCGCGCGCCCATGGCGGTCTTCGTCTTGTCGAGCACCCAGAGGAGGCTGCCGCGCTTTTCCTTGGCGCGGATGGTCTCGGTCAGCTCCAGATTGCGCCGCGCGGAGAGGTCAAGCTCCATGAAGCGCCCCTGCTCGTAGTATTCTAAATCCTTGATGTAGGAAAGATCGGTCTTCTGCGTCTCGTGCAGATACGAGAGCAGCGCGCCCAGCGCCAGCGACGCGGCCGGGTTGTTGCGCGGAAGGCTTGCAAAGCGCTCCTCGCCAAACTGCGCGCGGATGGCTTTTTCGCACGCTTTGAGCTCAAAGCGGTTCTCGCCGCGCTCGACCGCGCAGGACAGCTTATCGCGAAGGTATTCGACCAGCTCACCGTTGTCGTAAGCACCCGCGCTCAGCACCGCCTCGGCGGGGGAGAAACGGGATAACTCGTTATACAGGTGCTCTGCGCGGTCGTCGCCCGAAAAGGCGGTCACGTGCGTGTGGCCGGTCGTCATGTCGCAGAAGGCCGCGCCGGCGTTCTGCCCGTCCAAAAAGATGCCGCAGAGGAAGTTGCCGCGCCGGTCGTCGAGGCATGCGCTGTCGATGACCGTGCCGGGCGTGATGACGCGGATGATATCGCGCTTGACAAGGCCCTTGGCGAGCGCAGGGTCCTCGGTCTGCTCGCAGATGGCGACCTTGTAGCCCTTGGCGATCAGGCGCGCGATGTAGGCGTCGCTCGAATGATAGGGAATGCCGCACATCGGCGTCTGATCCTCCGCCGCCTTGCCGCGGTCGCGGGTCGTCAGCGTCAAATCGAGCTCGCGCGAGGCGAGCTGAGCATCCTCGTTGAACATCTCGTAGAAGTCGCCCAAGCGGAAAAAGAGGATCGAATCCTTATTCTGTTCCTTGATCTCCAAATACTGCTTCATCATCGGCGTGATCTCGGCCATGATTCGTCCTCGCTTTCTTTCTCTCTAAAATCTGAAATTTACACGGTAAAGTCGGAGCCCGCGGGCATTTCGCCGAGGCGGTCGCCGAGCTTACGTTTCAATCTTTCATAGGCTTCCTTGCCCGTGCAGTGGCCCGTGAAGTAGTGCGCGACCTTGTCGCCGCGCAGCTTTTCGCCCACGGCGTCGACCAGCTCGTCCGGCTCGCTCTTGCCGAGCGAGGGGTTATAGAGGTGGAAGCCCGCAAACACCGCGTCGGGCGCTCTGCCGAGCACGTCCTCGGCGCTTTTCAGGATATTCACGATGCCGCAGTGCGCGCAGCCCGCGAACAGCGCGGTCTTGCCGTTTTCCGTGACCAATAGATCCTGCTCGTGGCGGAACGTGTCGCGCGGATAATCCTCGCCGATCTTCTCGCGCAGCGTGTCGTTCGCGCCGCTCCACAGCTCGCGGCCCGGAACGGCGGAGAAAACCGTCAGTTCTTCGTCAAGCTTCTGCACGCCATCGCAGAGAACGAAGCGGTCCTCGTAATTCTTGAGCACCGCGTCCATGCCGATGTAGGCGCACTTGCTGGGCGTGACGACGTAGTACTGGCCCCAGACGGCCTTCTGCATATAGACCTTGGCGCGGTCGTTCAGCTTCAAGAACGCTTCGAGGCCGCCGCAGTGGTCGTTGTGCGCGTGGGACAAAAAGGCGATGTCGACCTGCGTCAAATCGACGCTGAGCGCCTTGGCATTGTCGATAAACTGCGCGTCGGGGCCCATGTCGAAAAGAATTTTGTGCTTGTCGGTCTCAATATACATCGACAGGCCGTGCGCGCAGGCGACGGTGTCTCTGCACGTGCTGTTTTCCATCAAAATGACAACTTTCATCAAAAAGCCCCCTTTTCTTTATTCCTCTACCGCTTCGCCGTAGAGCGCCCAGGTGTTGCTGTCGGTGATCTTCGCTTTGGCAAATGTGCCGATCAGGGCCTTGTCGCCCTTCATGCGCACGAGGCGGTTGCCCTCCGTGCGCGCGGCGAGGGGGAAGGCCTCGTCGTCGCTCTCGCCGTCGACCAGCACCTTGACCGTCCTGCCGATGTAGGCTGCGTGCTTTTTCGCGCTGATGGCGTTCTGCGCGTCGACGAGCTTTTCAAACCAGACCTGCTTTTCCTCGCGCGAGACGGGGTCGTCCATCTTCGCCGCCGGCGTGCCGGGACGCGGGGAGAAAATAAAGGTGAAGAGCGCGTCGAACTGCGTCTTTTCTACAAGATCGACCGTCTGCATCGCTTCGTCCTCGGTCTCTCCCGGGAAGCCGATGATGACGTCGCTCGTGAGCACCATGCCTGGCATGACGCTTCGCGCATAGGCGATCATTTCCTCGTACTTTGCGCGCGTATAGGGGCGGTTCATCGCTTTCAGAACGCGGTCGCACCCGGACTGGACGGGGAGGTGGAGCTGCTTTGCAACGTGCTCGCAGCGTGCCATTGTGTCGAAAAGTTTGTTGGTCGCGTCCTTCGGCTGGCTCGACATAAAGCGGAGCCAATAGTCGCCGGGAATGGCGTTGATGGCGGCGAGCAGGTCTGCAAAGTCGTACTCGGTGCCCAAGTCCTTGCCGTAGCTGTTCACGTTCTGGCCGAGGAGGGTGATCTCCTTGTAGCCCTCGGCGATGAGGCCGCGGCATTCCTCGATGATCTTCTCCGGCTCGCGGCTGCGCTCGCGGCCGCGGACGTAGGGCACGATGCAGTACGAGCAGAAGTTATTGCACCCGTACATGATGCTCACCCACGCGCGCACGCCGCCCTCGCGCACGATGGGAAGGTCCTCGGCGATGCGGCCATGCTCGTTCTCGATGGAGAAAACGCGCTTATTCTTCGTGTACACCTCGTGCAGCAGCTCGGGGAGCCGCCATTCGGCCTGGGGGCCAAGCACAAGGTCGACGTGATGGTAGGAATTTTTTACCTTGTCGGCCACGACCTTCTGCTGCGCCATGCAGCCGCAGAGACAGATGATCTGGTCCGGCTTGGCGGCCTTCGTGTGGCTGAGGCGGCCCAAGTGGCCGTAAACGCGCTTTTCCGCGTGCTCGCGGATGGCGCAGGTGTTGAGCAGGATGACGTCGGCCTGATTTTCGTCGCGCGTGAGCTCGTAGCCCATCTCGCGCAGCATGCCCATGAGCACCTCGCCGTCTGCCACGTTCTGCTGGCAGCCGAACGTGTCGACCAGCGCGAGCGGCGTGCGGGTGCGGCGGTCGTTCATCTCGCGCATCTTGCGCGTAAATTCCTTCTGACGCGCGAGCTCCTGCTCGCTGACGATGACTTCTTTGCGTTCCAAGGGATGTTTCCTCCCGAATCTCGATAGTTTAGCAATATAGTATATCATGTTCGCGAGAGCGTGGCAAGGCCGCGGCGCGGCTTCCGGCGCGAAAAATCCACAGCTTTTGCAATTCCGGTGACTTTTCCGCACCCGTGTGGTATGCTATGGAAAACCTGAGCTCCAAAGGAGGGCTTTCCATGGCGGCGTTTTATCAAAAATTTCTGCGCAAGCATCTTGACTTATCGCCCCTCAGCGTGATGCGGCGGGAGGACAACGATCCCTATTTCTGCACGCCCAAGGGCGCTTCTATCTTCGGCTGGGCGGGCGTCGACGGCATCCACTTCTGCTTTGTCCGCGGTTTTGGCGAAACGGTCTTCGCCGTGAGCCCGATGAACGGCGGCAGGGACTGCGTGCACGTCATCGCGCGCGATTTCAGCGATTTTCTGCGCCTGCTGCTCGCGACCGGCGACAGCGCGGCGCTCGAGCAGGCGTGGCAGTGGGACGAGGCGCAATTCGACGCCTTCCTTGCCGAGAATCCGCCGACGGACGAGCAGAAGGCGGTGCTCTCGCAGATCACCACAGTCTTTTCCCTCACGCCGATGGAGCGGCCGTGGCAATACCTGCGCAAGCTGCAAGCGGAATTCGATCTCAGCAAGCTCAAATTCACCGAGGACTTTTATGATCCCGAAATGAACGGCGACGCGCCCGAACAGAAAACGGACTGGAAGGTCTACTTTGACGGCAGCTTTTGGGGCCACCACGGGCGCGAGCGCGCGGGCAGGGAAATGCCTGTACAAAAGTGGTTTTCGTGGGCGGGGCGCGACTGGTTCGTGCCGTCGGTTTACGTTTGTTCAAAGGGCATTGTCGTTGATTTTTGTATGCGCGCGGAGGCTTCCGCGCTGCGCGGCTTTATGGAAAAGTGGGGGATCGATCCCGAAAGCGACGAGTCCATCGACTTCTCGCGCGACGAACGCGAACAGATGGAGCGCGAGCACCCGCTCAGCCTCGGTTTTACCCCCAGCCTCACCTTGAACGGTGCGAAGCTCCGCACGAGCCACGGCTGCGGCGTCATTTTCCTGCCGGAGCAGCCCGGCTTCTGCGCCGACGCAGAGCCCGCCATGGCGCACTACGGCCTTGACCGCGCGTATGGCTGGAGCATCCGCCGCGCGGCGTTCCCGTTCGTCACGAAGCGCGCGCCGAAGCTCAAGTCGCTCGCCGTCACGATGACGGCGGACGAGGTGCGCGTCCCCGGGGCGCGCTTTCGCGCGGACAGGGCGGGCGACACGTTTGCCTTCTCCTACCGCGGCACAGAGTATACGCTCGCCGTACAGGAGGTCGAGCCGCAGGAACTGCCGCGCGAGCGGATGAATCTCGACCCGCGGTTCGACTATCCGACGCATTTTACAGCCATCAGCTTTACGCTCATGCCCGAGCCGCCGGAACACTCGATCTTCGTCGAGGACTGCGCCGAGAGCGACCGCCCACGTCAGGTCAGACGTGAGACCGCTTCCTTTGCGCCCGAGGCGCAGAACGACTTCTGCGTCGGCATCATCGGCGGCGCGGACGGGCCAACGGCCATCGTTGTGGGCGAAGCTGCGCAGGGGAAGCTCCACGCCGCGTGCTCGTCGCTGCACTTTGCGGCGGTCGACCACGTCGACTGGCGCATCGGCTTCCGCGAAACTCCGTGGAAAGAGGGGACGTTCGACCTCCTCTAACTCACTTTTTCTGTGATTTCCGGTACTCCGTCGGCAGGACGCCGAAGGCCTTGTGGAATTCTGTGGAAAACTTGCTCTGGCTCTCGTAGCCGACGGCGCGCGCGACCTGCGCGACGCTCTCGTCGCCCTCGAGCAGCAGCCGCGCCGCGTGCTGCATGCGGTGCTCGCGGATGTGCGAGGCGAGCGAGCTGCCGTAGACGGACTTGAAGAGCGCCTTCATCGTCGAGGGGTTCATCAAAAAGCGGCGCGACAGCTCGTCGATCGTCACGCGGCTTGAAAGGTGCTGCGTCAGATAGTCGTGCACGGCGCGGATGGTCTCGATCTGCTCACTCGTGCCGCCGCCCTCGTACACCTCGGCGTCGAGCGGGGGCAGGTGCGGCGCGCCGGTGGCGGCCTTGCTCTCCTCCTCGGGACAGGAAATCTCCATCGTGCGCTCGATCATGCGGTGCAGCAGCTGCGCCTGCTCGTTTTCCGCAGCGCGGTAGTAGACCTCCTTCCCCACGCGGCGCGAGACGAGAAGTCCGCTCTCACGCAGCTGCCTCAAATGGTGCGACACCGCGGGCGAGCTCATGCCGACCATCGCGGAGAGGTCGATGACGCACTCCTCGCAGTGGCACAGCAGCCAGAAAATGCGCACGCGGCTGCTGTCGGAGAGCTGCTTGAACACGTCCGCCACGGTCTGGAAGCTGCCGATCGTCTCCACCGATTCCTGCAGCTCCCGCATCGTGCCCTCGTCGCTGTGCTGGTGGGGTAAATGCACTTCGCTCATCGTTGTTCCGCCTTTCCTTTTTGGGTCCTGCGGGCGCGTCCGTATCCCGTTTGGAAGTTTGTTTCGCCCGAACGGAAGAGACATGCGAGCAGCCCTTGACTTTTGCCTTTGCGGACATTATAGTACGGTCATCAAGATTAAACAAGCACTTAATCGTTAAATATTTTGTGCCGAAAAGGAGAAACATACCATGAAAAAGACCTATCAGATCGAAGTCGACTGCGCCAACTGCGCCAACCTCATGGAAGAAGCCACCAAGAAGACCGAGGGCGTTGCCGACGCCGTCGTGAACTTCATGACCCAGAAGATGACCGTCGAGTTCGCCGAGGGTCAGGACCCCAAGGCCGTGATGAAGGCCGTCCTCAAGAATTGCAAGAAGGTCGAGGACGACTGCGAGATCTATCTGTAAGAGATCTTCTCCCTCTCACGCCCCGGACGAACGCACCGGGGCGCTTTCTTAGGCAAAATTCAAATTCTCCCCCTTCAAGGAGGTCATCTTTATGACGAAAAAGCAAAAAAAGATGCTCTACCGCATCCTGATCGCGGCGGTGCTGTTCCTCGCCGCGAAATTCATTCCCATGCCGATGCTCGTCTCCACCGCGCTCTACTTCGCCGCCTATGTCACCATCGGCTACGACATTCTGCGCAAGGCATGGAAGGGCATTCGCAACCATCAGGTGTTCGACGAAAACTTCCTGATGGCGGTCGCCACGATCGGCGCCATCGCGCTCGCCATCTATGAAAAGAGCGGCGACTATGCCGAGGCCGTGGCGGTCATGCTCTTCTACCAGATCGGCGAGCTGTTCCAGAGCTACGCCGTCGGCAAGTCCCGCCGCAACATCACGGCGCTGATGGACATCCGCCCCGACTACGCGAACATTGAGCGCGACGGCAAGCTCGAACAGGTCGACCCCGACGACGTGGCCGTCGGCACGGTCATCACCGTCCAGCCGGGTGAGAAAATTCCTATCGACGGTGAGATCGTCGAGGGCGCGTCCACGCTCAACACCGCGGCGCTGACGGGCGAGAGCCTCCCGCGCGACGTGATGACCGGCGACGAGGTCATCAGCGGCTGCATCAACATGACGGGTGTTCTGAAGGTCAAGACAACGAAGGCCTTCGGCGAGTCTACGGTGTCCAAGATTTTGGAGCTGATGGAAAACTCCAGCTCGCACAAATCCCGCTCCGAAGCGTTCATCTCCCGGTTTGCCCGCGTCTATACTCCCGCCGTGTGCTACAGCGCGCTGGCGCTGGCCATTCTTCCGCCGGTCATCAATCTTTTGATGGGCAACGCCGCCTCGTGGGGTGTGTGGGTCTACCGCGCGCTCACGTTCCTTGTCATTTCGTGTCCCTGCGCGCTGGTCATCAGCATCCCGCTCAGCTTCTTCGCGGGCCTCGGCGGCGCAGGACACGAGGGCATTCTCATCAAGGGCTCGAACTACCTCGAAGCCCTGTCGAAAACCAGGATCGTCGTCTTCGACAAGACCGGCACGCTCACGCAGGGTGTGTTCGAGGTCACGGGCGTGCACCACAGCCCGATGGAGGACCGCAAGCTGCTCGAATACGCGGCGCTCGCCGAGTGCGCGTCCTCGCACCCCATCAGCAAGAGCTTGCAAAAGGCCTGCGGCGTGGAGCTCGACCGCTCCCGCGTGACGGACATCGAAGAGCGCAGCGGCCGCGGCGTGGTCGCGGCCGTGGACGGCCACAGTGTGGCCGCGGGCAACGGCAAGCTCATGGATGAACTCGGCGTCAAGTGGCAGGAGTGCCGCAGCGTCGGCACGATCGTCCACATGGCGGTCGACGGCGAGTACGCCGGCCATATCGTGATCTCCGATGTCGTCAAGAACGACGCGCGCGATGCCATCGCGGCCCTCAAACGCGCGGGCGTGCAGAAGACCGTCATGCTCACGGGCGACATTCAGAGAGTCGCCGATCATGTGGCGCAGGAGCTCGGCGTCGACGAAGTGCACGCAGAGCTGCTTCCGGGCGACAAGGTCGCGCGCCTCGAGCGCCTGCTGGGTGAAAAGGGCAAGGATGACTGCCTCGCCTTCGTCGGCGACGGCATCAACGACGCGCCCGTGCTCTCCCGCGCGGATATCGGCATCGCGATGGGCGCGATGGGCTCCGACGCCGCCATTGAGGCAGCGGACGTCGTGCTGATGGACGACGATCCGATGAAGATCGCCAAGGGCATCCAGATCTCGCGCAAGTGCATCCGCATCGTGTACGAGAACATCGTCTTCTCGCTCGGCGTGAAGCTGACGTGCCTGCTGCTCGTCGCCATCGGTATCGCCAACATGTGGATGGGCATCTTCGCCGACGTCGGCGTGATGGTCTTAGCGGTTCTCAATGCAATCAGAGCGCTGCGCACTTCAAAAAACTGACAAAGTCAGTTTTTTGAGCAGAATTTCACTGCGCTCAGCGCACGCGCCAAAGGCGCGCACGTTCGCTCCGTGCAAAGTGTTTTTTGGCACGCACATATCGTTCCAAAAAACGATTTCAATTTATTTGCGCCGTGCGCGGCGCAAAGTCTGCGACGCTTATTTTGCCATACGCGGCGCTTGGGCAGCCGTTAGCAACTCTGCTGCTTTACGGATGCCGCATACCCCTTGCGGGTAAAACTCTGCGAGGCTTTTTTCAGCAAAAAAGAGGACGGCCTTTGCCGTCCTCTTTTTGTTGTGCATTGCAATGCAGGCTTTCTTTTCGTATAATGACCGTATCAAAACGATTTTGGAGGACACCACCATGAAGGTCAGCGTGATCCAGATGAATATGCGCTCGCTGGAGAGCAAAGCGAACTTTGACCGCGCGGAGGCGCTCGTGCGCCGCGCTGTCGGGGAAAACGGCCCCGACGTTGTCGTCCTGCCCGAGACGTGGAACACAGGCTTCATGCCCGCAGGCGACCTTGCCGCGGCGTGCGATGAAAACGCGAAAGCCGTGCGCGCTCGTTTTTCCCCGCTCGCGCGCGAGCTGAACGTCAACATCGTCGCGGGAAGCGTGTCGAACAACCGCGGCGGGCACATCTACAATACCGCCTGCGTCTTCGACCGCGCGGGCGCGTGCATTGCCGAATACGACAAGACCCATCCCTTCACGCCGATGGGCGAGCACGAGGTCTACACCCCCGGCGACCACCTCGTCACCTTCACGCTGGATAGCGTGCGCTGCGGCCTTCTCATCTGCTACGAGGTGCGCTTTCCCGAGCTGTGGCGCACGCTGGCGCTGCGCGGAGCGCAGGTCATGTTCCTGCCCGCCCAGTGGACGGCGGCGCGCCAATACCACTGGGAGACGCTCACCGCCGCCCGCGCGATCGAAAACCAGCTCTTTGTCGTCTCGTGCAACGCCTGCGGCGAGCGCGACGGCACGCTGTACGGCGGTTTTTCGCGCATCATCGACCCGCTGGGCGCGGTCTTAGCCCAAGGCGGCGGGGAAGAGGAGATCGTCACCGCCGACTTGGACCTTTCCTCCATCGCGCCCCTCCGCGCCCGCGTCCCCGTTTTCCACGACCGGCGGCCGGAGCTCTACCGCCTGTAAAGCGGCAAAAAACGACAGCAAAAGAGGCATCAACAGAAATGAAGATCACCCTGCTTGCATCGTTTCTCGTCATGGCGGCGTATTTTCTCCTGCTGTACGCCGGCGTCGGGCTCATTCAGGAGAAGGAATTCTTCTCCTCCGCGCCGCGTGAGGTCTTCGCCGCCGTTCCTGAGAGAAAAGCCAAGCGCTTCCGTGGCGCGCATATCCTCGGCTGGTACCTCGGCATCTTGGCGATGCTGCTGTTTCTCGGTGCGGCAGTCCTCGCCGCGTGGGACGGCGTTCGGAACGGTTTCACCTTCGGCGCGTTTTTCGCGCGGTATCTCGTGATCCTCTATGTCATGGAGGCCTACGACATTCTCTTTTTCGACTGGGTGCTGCTGTGCCATTCGAACTTCTTTCCTCATTTTTACCCCGAGGTCAAGGGCATCGCTGCCCCGCAGCTGTTCGGGTACAACAAAAAAGCGCATCTTACGCACTTCCTGCTCTACATTCCCCTCTCCGCCGCCCTCGCGTGGGTTTGCACGCTTTTCTGAGGGGCAATTTCACATCAAAACTTAACAGGACAAGGAGATGCGCACGATGAACCGCAAAAAGAGAAAAACGGCCCTCATTCTTCTGGTTGCCGTCCTTTGCGCCATCGTCCTGCTCGGCATCCGCGGGACACGAAAAACCATCGACAAGACCGTCCCCGCAAGGGTCTACGAGGACAGCAGTACGACTTACGCGCCCTCCTCCATCACCATTTCCGGCACGCTCAAAAAGACGTGGTCTTCCACCAACTTCGTCGGGACCTTTGCCATGGACGGCTACGAGCCCTCGTGCAGAGACGGCGTCGAAGCCAAGATCAACTGGGGGGACAACGAGTATCCGATCCTCACCTTTTTCTACGCGGGCAACTTTTCACAGCTCGATGTGAAAAGCATCGACATCGACAAAGACATGGACCGCATGATGGTCACCCTGAACGACGGCACGATCATCGCCTCAGAAAACTACTACGCTCCCACAGAAGCAATGAACGGCAACTAACCGTAATTTTTCCCGCCGCATTTGCCGCCTCCGGCGGCAAACAGGCAAAATCCCTCCCGTGCCGCATTCGCTGCCTCCGGCAGTGAACAGGCCCTCCGCACTAAAAATCGACGCACCAACTTCCGTCTCGCACCCGCCGCATTTTCTGCCCTACGGGCAGAAAACAGGCTCCCCGCGCCGCGCACGGCGGCAAATAAATTTCAATCGTAAATTCCAACGACAGAAGGTGAATTGCCGCAAAGCGGCAAGAGAAGCCGCCCTGGGGCGTGTGCGTTGGAATTTACACTTCTCAGCCCGCAAGTGTGGAATTCGCCCGCCAATGGCGGGCGAATTATGCACGCAGCGGGCTGCCATCCCCCCCTCAAAAAAGAGAGGCTGGCCATTTGGCCAGCCTCTCTTTTTTGAAGAACTTATTCCTCGCGGAAGACGAATCCGTTCTCGTCCGCCTTTTCGATGACGGCGAGTGCCTTGTAGGGGATACCGCTCGCGCGGAAGCGGTCACCGCCGCCCTGGAAGCCCTTTTCCACGGCGATGCCGATGCCTTCGAGCTTCGCGCCCGCCTCGTTGACGATATCGACAAGGCCCTGCACGGCGAAGCCGTTGGCCATGAAGTCGTCGATGATGAGCACGTGGTCGTCCGCGTTCAGCCACTCCTGGGAGACGAGCAGCGTGACTCTCTTCTTGTAGGTGTAGGAGAACACCTCGCTCTGGTACAGGCCGCTTTCGATGTTGTCGCTCTTGGCCTTCTTGGCGAAGAGCATCGGGACGCCGTACTTCTGCGCGCAGATGGTCGCAAGCGCGATGCCGCTGGCCTCCGCCGTCAGAACGACGGTGATCTTGCTGGTGTCGAAATACTTGGCGAACTCGTCCGCAATGTCCTCGAGCAGACGGGTGTCGACGCGGTGGTTGAGGAAACCGTCGACCTTGACGATGTTGCCGGGCAGGACTCTGCCCTCGCGGCGGATGCGCTCCTGAAGAAGCTCCATGGAATTACCCCTCCTGAAAAAATAATTTCTGACGAAATTTTTCGATTGAAATGGTAACTTCCATTTAACAGGATTTTTGTGCAGAATGCAACACGGCAACTTTGACAAGAATTTGTGCTTTTTTTGCCTCTTTCCGTCTATTTTGGCGGCGGGAGCGCCGTTACGTCCCGTTTTGTATCGTTTTGGCAAAGCCCGCGGCAAAAAGCCGCGCGGCGTTGACGGCTTCTTCGAGCGAATTGCCCGCCGTGCCGACCTCAACAAGGAGCGAGCCCGTCGTCATGTGCTGGTTGTAGCGGGAGTTGCGCACGGTGACGGGGCGCATGAGGGTCGGATAGTCTTTGTACAGGGTTTCCTGCACGGCGCAGGCGAGCTTTAAGTTCTCGCGCCAGAGATCGTGACTCAGGCCTCCGCCGTTCGACCCGATGACGAATTCGAGCTGTGCGGCGTTTTTATCTTCGCCGCACAGCAGCTTGAACTGCTGGCCGTTCGCGTCCTGCACCGCGTCGCGGTGCACATCGAGCACGAACGAGATCGAGGGGTACTTTTGCAGATAGCTTTCGATCGACGCGAGCGAGCGGTTGTAAGCGCCCGAATAGCTCGGATAGTCGTAGAGCGAGCGGTCGTGCACGACGCTAATGCCCGCGTCGGTCAGCACCTGCGCCATTTCGTCGCCGATGCGGATCATGTTGCAGTTCGTGTCCAGCGTGCGGAACGTGTCGGACACGTCGTATTCCTGCCCCGGCGGCATGGTGTAGCTCTCCGAGCCGTGGGTGTGGATGATGAGCACCTGCGGCCCCTCCGCACCGAGCTTTGCTGCATAATCGCCCGAGAGCATCGAGGCGTCGAGCGCGGCATCCGAGCCGTTGTTGATGTACACATTGCCGAATACCGTATAGCCCGAGGGGTCGGACGCCTTGAGCGTGCGGGCGGGCGAGCCGTTTTCCGTCACGGCGATCTCGTCCGGCGTCTCCTCCTGCGTGAGCACCGTGCCCTCGTTGTCCTGCGCGTCGCCCGTTTCGTCCGCGCTGTCATCGGGCTTTTGCTCAAGCTCTGCCGACCATGCCTGCGCGATGTTCTCCTCGCCCTCGCGCAGAAGCGGCGTCGCGTGCAGCGCGAGCGACGTTCGCAGGCTGAGAAAGTCCTCCCCGCCGTCGCCGCGCTCATATCTCAGCAGCATCACGCCCAGCGTCTCGTCCTTGAGCGTGCGGAGCGCATCGCGCGCGTCCTTCGCCGGCGCCGTGACGCTCACGCCCCAGAGCGTCACCGCCGAGAGCGCGAGCGAACACAGCATCCGTCCTGTCCGTTTCTTTTGCATCGTGATTCACCTCTTGGGACAATCCTATGTGCGCACTTGCGCCGATATGACATAGCGCGCCCGCCGCTTTTCGCTTGCAATTTTCGCTTTCGCGTGGTATGGTGATGGCAGCGGAGAAAAACTCATATAGTTTCGCTTACATGGCGCGAAAGTTTCTACGGAGCCGCCGAAAGGCTCTGCTATGGGTGCTCAGCCGGGGGAGAAGTCCCCGGGCGGGGCGCTTTTTCTTTTGCACAAAGCTAAAACAGGAGTGACTGATATGAAGATCCTCAAGGGCAATCTCGTTTCCGCACCGGCGCTCGGCAAGCTCGAGATCGTCGAGCACGGCTGCCTCGTCCTGCATGACGACGGCAGCATCCAAAGCGTTGAAAAGGCCGTGCCGCAGAACGCCGACGCGGAAGTCATCGACTACGGTGATAGCCTCATCATGCCGTCTTTTGTCGACATGCACCTGCACGCGCCGCAGTACCCCATGCTCGGCATGGGCATGGACCTGCCGCTGATCGACTGGCTCAACACCTACACGTTCAAGACTGAGGCGCGCTTTGAAGACAGCGACTACGCCCGCCGCATTTACAAAAAGCTCGCGAGCGACCTCATCACGAGCGGCACGACGCGCGTTTGCATGTTTTCCTCCCTCCACACGGACGCGACGCTCATTTTGATGGAAGAGCTCGAAAAGGCGGGCGTCACGGGCTATGTCGGCAAGGTCAACATGGACCGCAACGGCAGCCCCGAGCTTCAGGAGACGACCGAGCAGTCCAAGCGCGAAACGCTGCGCTGGCTGGACGCGTGCGGGCGCTTCCAGACCGTCAAGCCCATCCTGACGCCGCGCTTCACCCCATCGTGCACCGACGAGCTGATGAGCTGGCTCGGCAAGCTCGCCGCGGAGCGCGGGCTGTACGTCCAATCGCACCTGTCTGAAAATAAGGGTGAGATCGCGTGGGTCAAAGAGCTCTGCCCCGACTGCGCGCAATATTGGGAGAGCTACGACCGCGCGGGGCTGTGGAAGGACCATACCGTCATGGCGCACTGCGTCCACTCCGACGAGCGCGAGCGCGAGGCCATGCGCGAGCACGGCGTCGTCACGGCGCACTGCGCGGGGTCGAATATCAACATCTGCTCGGGCGTCGCGCCCGTGCGGACGCTGCTGCGCGAGGGCAACCTCGTCACGCTCGGGTCGGATATCGCAGGCGGCGCGCTGCTGGCGATGAACAAGGTCATCACCATGTCCATCCGCGCGTCGAAGTTCCGCCACATGCAGAGCGACGGAAAGGACGAATTTCTGACCGTCGAGGAGGGCTACTACCTCGGCTCCAGCGCAGGACACGAGTATTTCGGCGGGCACGGCGGATTTGTCCCCGGCGACTATATCCACGCCATTGTCGTCGACGACTCCGACTTTACCGAGGCCGCGCATCCGCTCTCGGTGCGCGAGCGCTTCGAGCGCGCGATCTACATGATGCACCGGCACAACATCGTCTCCGTCTGGTCGGAGGGAAAAAACGTCGTTTGCCGATGAAAGACGGGGGAGAGGGCGCGCCCCTCTCCCCGATTTTGGAAAATCGCAAAAATTTTTGGACAAACTATTGACAAAAGGCCTCCTTATTTGGTATAGTAGCTTCTGTCCTGTCGAGCAGGAATATTTGGCGGCATAGCTCAGCTGGCTAGAGCATGCGGTTCATACCCGCAGTGTCCCCGGTTCAAATCCAGGTGCCGCTACCAGATGCACGGGATGCGAAAGCATCCCGTGTCTCATATGGCCCGTTGGTCAAGTGGTTAAGACACGGCCCTTTCACGGCTGTAACATGGGTTCGAATCCCGTACGGGTCACCACAGTTGGAGGCTTAGCTCAGCTGGTTAGAGCGCCTGCTTCACACGCAGGAGGTCACTGGTTCGAGTCCAGCAGTCTCCACCAAAACCCTTGAAATCGCTATGATTTCAAGGGTTTTTTCTTTTATCTTCAAGAAAATCTGACCGCCTGATTTTAATATCTTTTTTCATCAATCAGGAGGTCTCATCATGGGCAAAAAAATCACAATGTTCTCCACCGAAAGCAGCAGTATTCAAGAACGATTTGAACAATATCTATCTGCTGCCTCTGCAAAAGGTCTGTCTTCAAAAACCCTCAAAACATATCGGCAGCACTTTCATTGTATCTCGAAACATCTTGACATCACAGTTCCGCTTTCTTCTCTTTCTCGCGCACAGGTCGATGCAGCAATCGTATCTATGCGAAACTCAGGTCTCTCTGCAAATTCCATCAGCAGCTATTTACGCGCTTTTAATTCTTTTCTGACTTGGTGCAGAGAAAACGGTTATTCCGGATTGACTGTCCCCAACTACAAGCCAAAGGAAACCGTAAAGGAAACTTACAGTGATAGTGAGCTTTCATTACTTCTAAAAAGGCCCTCTGCATCTTGTTCTTTCGTAGAATATCGAAGTTGGGTCATCGTTCAGTTCCTCTTGAATAGTGGCTGTCGCGCATCAACAATCAGAAATATCCAGAATCGGGATATAGACCTCGAAAGCCGACAGGTCACTTTTCGACACACCAAAACAGGCAAGATACAGGTAATTCCGCTCTGTTCTACACTGTCTCAAAATCTTCGTCAATATATGCGAATCAGGGGTGGTGAGGCATCTGACTATCTTTTCTGCACTGAGCATGGAGAACAGCTCACTGAAAACGCACTTCGCCTGTCAATCGCTCGTTATAATCGAAGTCATGGTGTTCAAAGCACTTCTCTTCACAAGTTCCGTCATACCTTTGCAAGAAAGTATTTGATAGACTGTGGAGGAAACGCATTCACTCTGCAAAAGCTCTTGGGGCATTCTACTCTGGAAATGACTAAACACTACTGTGCCATTTTCAATGCAGACATCCTCAAGGGCTTTGATAATATTTCGCCATTGGAGCAAATGAATTCTTCTGTCTCAAAAAAGCTCACAATGCCTGCTCATAAGAAGTAATGATGGTCATCTTTCTCGACCGACGACCAACACCCCACTATCAGAGTCAAAAGTTTTTTCTATACCAAAATGTAAATTCAGGTGTCACTTTTTCTCGCTCCATATTCTCTTTATCATTAAGGGCGCGATAACAGTGACACTTGTTTTTTAGGGTCAGTCTTTATAGGCTGGCTCTTTTCTATTTTTCGCCAAGAAAGGAGGTATCCCCATGGCGTTCTTCATTTTCTTCGTACTCTTCGTATTTCCGTTCCTGCAAGTTGCATCCCGCCGCTTCTCCATCAGCGCATGAAAAAAGCCCCTTGTCTGACCGCCGTCCAAAGCAACAGGCAAAGAGCTTCATACCACACACCAAAGGAGCGGGTACAGCGATTATACTGTATTCGCTCCTGACTTTCAAGGAGGAAATTACCGTGAAACAGCTAACGTCTTATAATCGTGTTGCAGGATACCTCAACAAGCTGTTCGACCTGCTCAATCAGCGTTTTTTTGAAAGTGCACTGTCAAGACCGACCATCACTATTCAATCCACCCCGCGAGCATATGGGCACTTCTCTATGAGAGATGATACTTGGGTATCCGTCACCGGCAGCAGCAATGAAATCAACATCGGAGCCGGTACGCTCGCAAGACCAATCGAAAACATCTGCGCAACGCTGCTGCATGAGATGGTGCATTACTACTGCCACGTCAACGGCATCAAGGACACAAGCCGAGGCAATACCTACCACAATAAGCGCTTCAAGGAGATTGCCGAGAGCCATGGTCTGACGGTGAGCCATCACGAAAAATACGGCTGGACCATCACTGAGCCAAACGATGAATTGCTGACCTTTGTGCTCGAAAACGATTTGAGCGATATCCTCATCACCCGCAATGAGTTCTACGGCGTATCGGTTACAGGAACAGGAACGCACAGCAATCCCCCACCTCTCCCGCCGAAGCCGAGCAGCAGTCGGAAATATATCTGCCCCTGCTGCGGGAACAGTGTTCGGGCTACCAAGAGCGTTCACATCGCTTGCTTGGATTGCAAAGAGCCGATGATTCTTGCATCTTGATATTCAATAAGAAATTATTATATATTTCCTTTCTCTGAGCGACGCAAGGCAGGGGGGCTATCCTTATACCCCGAAGCCTCTGCAAACGATTCTGAGATGGAAAAGATAATTAAATATCTTATTGAGCAGTGTGTTCTATCCCTCACCGGCACTATCTAATAAGGTATACCTTTACGACCACACCAAAAGCCGATGAATTTCCTGTCTGAGAACCACCAAAAGCAGTTTTCGGATATGTGCGGAAATTCATCGGCTTTTTCATACACTTTTCAAGGAGGTTATCATGGAAAACCGAACCTACTACTACGCCCGTGTCAGCACCAAAGAACAAAATCTTGACCGACAGCTCAATGCTTTTCGGAAGCTCGGCGCGACAGAACGGGATATCGTGACCGATAAGGGGTCTGGAAAAAGCCTCGACCGTTCAGGCTATCAGGCATTGAAAACAACCATTCTCCGTCAGGGTGATACGCTCGTCATCAAGTCCCTCGACCGACTCAGCCGCAATAAGGGTGACATCAGAGTAGAGCTGCAATACTTCAAGGAGCATGGCATCCGTGTCAAAATCATCGACCTACCCACAACAATGACCGACTTCCCCGTTGGGCAGGAATGGGTACTTGAGATGGTCAACAATATTCTCATCGAAGTTCTCGGCACGATAGCAGAGCAAGAGCGCACGACCATCAGGCAGCGTCAAAGGGAGGGAATTGAAAGTGCACGTTCAAAGGGAAAACATCTTGGAAGGCCCCCTCTGCAAAGGCCTGAAAATTGGGAAGCAGTCTATGCCTCTTGGCAGCACGGAGAATTGACCGCAAGAAAGGCAATGGAGCTGACCGGACTGAAACGCAGCAGCTTTTATAAGCTCGCCAAGAAGATGGAGCAGTAAAAGAGAACGCCCCCATAGAGCAACTTAGCTGTAGCTACTCTATGGGGGCATAGGAAAATATAACTTATGGGCGTTAATTCTGCGCGATACAAATGACAGGGCGAACCCCGAAAGCAGTAGCATTATATTTTGCGTCAATTCTCACGGATATTTTACCACTTGGCAGAACAGTTTCGCTCGTAAGAATCGACCCCCGCGCCCACCATTCAAAACTCGTCTCTTGGCTTTTGCTTTTTCCAATATTTGATTTAGCGTAATTTGTTGCATCCGCTACCCTTGAATTTTCATTAGGTAAATAGTGTTCTACTTGGGAACTTGACAGCAACGAAACTGCATCCTCGATTCCACTATTTGGGTCAGCCTCAAAAACAAACATACGCTGCTTTTCTTCCTGTGAAAAAGCTGAATTCAGAAATGTGGTATTCAACCACTGGCGCATAAAGCAGCGTTCCCACGGAACGGTGTCTTGTGTATCTGCATTGTAAAACATAAAATCCACGCATTTATCGCTGATTAAGTACGCTTTCCCATCAACTCTCTCTAATACCCTCCACTCTATTCTCTCGCCATTCTGAGGATATCTTCCAAATTGCAGCAGTGTACTCTTTTGCTGAACATACTGACTAATGGGAAAACCGCACGTAGGACAACTCAGTGCTTGATTGGATATCATTTTCCCACATTCAGGGCAAGGAATCAGCGCCATATTTTTCCCTCCTAATGTAATTAGTGAATTTCTTGAACTACCTGAATGCCAGAGCCCGGCAATTCGGGCGCAATAGTCGCATTGGGGTGACCACCATTTTCCAGAGTGCTAAGTGCTACTTTTTTTGCTTCTTCGGCATCTTTTGCCTTGACCTCTACGTTGAGCATCTGCATCCCATTCGTCCAGTCGATGCAAAAGACGCTAAAAGTTTTTTCTACAGCACATTCTTTATTTTTGCTGACAGGATATCCGCACTCAGGGCAATTTGAAGCTTGGTCGGATATCATTTTTCCGCATTCAGGGCACTTGATTAAAGCCATTTTCTCATCCTCCGTTAATCAGAATAGTTGTCTTCGAATAGTTGATAGTCCCCATCAAAGCAATCAGCAATATAGTCATCCTCGTCTTCATATACATTGATTGCCGGTTGCTTTTCTGCTCCATAGCGTCTTTGCGCATTTTTTGCCCACTGCTTTCTCATCATGCTGACAGGATATCCGCAATTCGGGCACGCATTTGCATAGTCACTCACGTTACGACCACACTCCGGACAATTTATCAAAGCTATCGTTCTCACCTCTGTAAAAATACTTTTCTCTTTTTGTGCCTGTAATCTTATCTGAATTGTCCTAAAGCGATAATAACATAAAATATTCGACTATTCAACATCAAAAAACAACTATATAGTATCTATCGACAAATTTGCATAAGCTATCATAGCATTGAGGTGATGCTATGAACGAAGAATTTGTCAGAGAGCGCATTACGCAGTTACGGTTAAGAAAGAATGTCTCTGAGTATCAAATGAGCTATGACCTTGGGCATAGCCGAGGCTACGTTTACAATATTTCCTCTGGAAAGTCCCTTCCACCGTTCAAAGAGTTTTTCGCCATCTGCGATTATTTTGATATCACGCCCTCGCAGTTCTTTGACGATAGAGAAAAGAATCCCGAGCTGGTACAAAAAGCACTTTCAGGAATGCGTGAGCTTGATGACGAAGACCTTCTTATGCTCATCGGGATAATCAATCGGCTGCACAAGAAAAAGTGAACATCAACATTCAATTTCTCACCGGTCTAAGCATCGGTGAGTTTTTTTGTTGCGTATCTTTCGTGATAGTAGTAAAATATATGTCGTATTCAATAATATTGACATATATTTATTGATTTTCAAGAAAAAGGGGAGAATAACATGATATATGTTTTGTTTGCAGTTTTTATGGGCTTTGTTGGTTCAGTAATCTTCAAAGACGGTTTGTTTGCCAATGCTTTATCTACCACTGTCGTTTTTCTTCTTTTGATTCCCGTTATCTTTGCAGTTGGAGGTGAACTTTACAAACAAAAAGAAGAAGAGCAAAAACGTCAAGCAGAGTTCGAACGAAAACAAAGAGTTAAACGAGGTCATCTTGAAGATGATTTAACTCCTCAGCAAAGAATTCTTTGGGATTCTCTTCATAAGTATCGTTATAGCGATGTCTTAACAACGAACATTATTAACGAAACCAAAAGAGAACACGACCAAAAAATGTGGAGTTGGAGGTATAACAAAGAACTTAAAGAAAAATATTTCGCGGAGTACTGTAAAACCCAATCTCAAACTAAATATCTCATGTATACGTATTATGAACGTAATACGGATGCAGAAGCTAAAGAGCTTCAGAAAATCGGACTTCTTGACAAGTACAGGAATTATACCTTTTGGGATAATTTTCCTGATAACTGGAAGTTGTCTGATGAAGAATTAGAGGCATTAGATTATGAGGATGATGACTACGAACATAATGATTACGAGTATACAAGCTGAAAGGAGGCGAGGCGTATAACTATCGAAGGTTACTTGCTTTGCTTTGAAATTGCAATTGCAATTCTATGGCTCATTGGTCGTAGCAAGTAAGTTTGGCAAATTGTGCCTGTTTTACATTAAAAGGCCCCGCAGTAATGGATTCTAAAAACTATCCATCACTGCGAGGCTTTCTCTATCTCTATATCAAACTGGTTCTCTCTACGAAAAATCTCTTTCCGACATTTCACAGGACTTGAAAAATACAATTCAAATCGTATAATATGCTCTGTCCTTAATATGAAAATTGTGCGCCCTTTTGCAGGGGGTGTGGGGGGAGATTTTGGGCGCAGGTGCCATAAGTTTTGAGGCTTGCCGAAAAACGTTGGCAGTTGGTCAGCAAAATCTCCCCCCACATAAAATCAAAGGTCTTTTCTATAACGGTTCACTCAGATAGCACGGGTTCCATCTGGTAGCAAAACAAGGTGTCACTTTTACTCGGTCAAAGATATAAGTATGCTTAATAAGGGGAGAGTAACAGTGACACTTCTTCTGGTTAGGACTCTGGCAACAGAAGTTTTTTCAAGTGTTCTGCTTCTCTTCTGCAACGTACCAGTCTGCGATTTTCTCCAAAGCCTCTGAATCCAACATCCACATTTCTTACCATATCTTCGAGGATTGCTGACAGCAGCTCTCTTGCATTGACTGGCTCCAAATCCTCTGGCACACTTTGTATCTCTACAACTTGCTTCTCACAAACAGAATACCCGTATCGGTCATACATTGCTGCATCCACCTGTTCGGCATACTGTTTCCATCTCTTATGGCGAAACACCATCGCTTCGTTAGGTTCATTCAGTAACACGAGCACATCTGACTTGATTTGCAAATAATTTGATACTACCTCAGCAGACACTACTTCCCAAGTATCGCTTCTCAAATACGTCTTTGTCCACGTTGCCTGTTGCTTCTTCTCAAGCTGGATGAAGCTACTGTTCAGAAGCTTAAAAATCTTACCCCTGTACGCATCAAGGAATTCTGAAAACTCTATGCCCTCATTGCCGGTCTCTGTATAAAGAATGCCAAGTCTTTTCAATATCCCACTCTTTGTATACGTTCCCGTTTCAATGTGTTGGAGTAATGCTCGCTGCATCAGGTCATTCAGAGGTGTTGTGTGTACTCCTGTTCTCCGGTCACGGCTTTCTTTTGGTGCGTCAAAATACAATGCTGTAACACGAATCTCATTTGCCGTACCTGTCTTTTCCCATTCAAAGAAGCATCGCATTTCTTTCTCAAGCTCTTTGCGCCGCTTTCCCTTACACGGTTCAAATCCAAGTTCTCTGCACAGGGCATTAAACGAAGCAAATGGCTCACCATCTGTAAAACGGCTCGTAATTATTCTTCGTACCTCTATAGAGGCAAGTAATTGACGCTTCTAATTTTTCTTCATAAGCGTCCTCCTTAGTAGTTATTCAGACTACTTAAAAAGCGTTTCCGGATGGTCGCTTCTAAGTAGCCTGTATGCACACAGTACTTCACAATCAAAGGAAATGCAAGGGGGAAATTTGCACATTTTTTCAAGCCCCTTTTTGTGCATTTTTGCCCCTTTCTAAGATAAATTTTACATCTTTATTCTCGAAAAAATCAGGCGGTCTGGTTTCTTGAAAATCAGGCGAACAAATCCAAAAAGTCAGTTTTCACAATGGTTTTGAGGAGGCTTAGCTCAGCTGGTTAGAGCGCCTGCTTCACACGCAGGAGGTCACTGGTTCGAGTCCAGCAGTCTCCACCAAAACCTCACTTCTTCGGAAGTGAGGTTTTTCTTGTTTTCGGCAAAAGGAAAGACATCGTGTCTTTCTCGGAAAAAAACAAAAAGAGGGAACGGAAAAAGTTACCTACGCATAAGGACAACATTTCAAATTACCGTTCAAGTAGCATTGAAAAAGCCACTGACTCTGAATTATTCAGGGTCAGTGGCTTTTCGTTGAAAACGAGGCTGCATTCTGGTACAATCTATGTGTATAAAAGGAACTTCTCATAATTGCACCTTATCGGAAGTTGAAAGGAGGGGCACTGTGAGCGAACTTATGACGAAACACGAGATGACTGAGGAAGATATCAAGTTACAGTATATTACTCCAGCGATTGAGAGCGCAGGCTGGGATAAACTTAAGCAAATTAAAATGGAGTACAACTTCACGGACGGTCGTGTCATCGTCCGCGGAAATGTCACAGCCAGGGGAAAGAGAAAGCGCACAGACTATCTGCTTTACTACAAGCCCAATATTCCTTTGGCTATCGTCGAGGCAAAGGATAACAGACACAGTGTCGGAGCCGGAATGCAACAGGCCATCGAATATGCCGAGGTGCTGGACATCCCGTTTGTGTACAGCTCAAATGGCGACGGTTTCTTGGAACACGATATGAAATCCGGCAAAGAGCGTGAATTGATGTTGGAGCAGTTTCCCTCGCCGCATGATCTCTGGCAGCGGCACATCGGCGACGAGCATTTCACGCCGGAGCAGGAACAACTTATTACCGAGCCGTACTATTTCCAGCTGGGTGATAAGACCCCTCGCTACTATCAGCGCATCGCCATCAACCGCACCGTTGATGCGGTTGCCCGTGGGCAAGACCGCATTCTCCTCGTTATGGCGACCGGCACTGGCAAGACTTATACTGCGTTCCAGATTATTCATCGCCTTTGGAAATCCGGCCGAAAGAAAAAGATCCTGTTCCTTGCTGACCGCAACATTCTTGTCGACCAGACCATGCAACAGGACTTCAAGCCTTTTGCAAAGGTCATGACGAAAATCGAGGGCAAAAAGCTGGACAGCTCCTATGAGTTGTATCTGTCCCTTTATCAGCAGTTGGCCGGTGATGAGAATGAAGAGCCGTTCCGTGCATTCCAGCCGGATTTCTTCGACCTTATTGTCATCGATGAGTGTCACCGTGGCAGTGCCAAGGAGGATTCCCGCTGGCGCAGAATACTCGAATACTTCCACAGCGCCACCCAGATCGGCATGACGGCTACGCCGAAGGAAACGAAAGAGGTATCCAATATCTCTTACTTCGGCGAACCCATCTATACATACAGTCTGAAGCAAGGTATCGACGACGGTTTCCTTGCGCCGTACAAAGTTCTCCGTGTCGGTCTGGACAAAGATCTGGAAGGCTGGCGTCCCACAGCGGGACAGCGGGATATCTACGGCTATGAGATTGATGACCGTGAGTACAATACCAAGGACTACGACAAGAACCTCATCATTGATGAGCGTACCAATGCCGTTGCAAAACGTATTACTCGCTTTTTGAAGGAGAACGACCGCTTTGCCAAGACCATCGTATTCTGTGTGGATATAGACCATGCAGAGCGTATGCGGCAGGCGCTCGTGAATGAGAACAGCGACCTTGTGGCGGAGAACGCCAAGTATGTCATGCGCATTACCGGCGACAACGCCGAGGGCAAGGCGCAGCTCGACTACTTCATCGCAGAGGATAGCAAATATCCCGTGATCGTTACGACTTCCAAACTGATGACAACTGGCGTGGACTGCAAAACATGCCGGCTCATCGTTTTGGACAACAACATAAACTCCATGACCGAGTTCAAACAGATCATCGGTCGTGGTACACGACTCAAGCCCGATTATGGCAAAGAGTATTTCACCATTATGGATTTCCGCAACGCCTGCCGACTTTTCGCAGACCCGGAATTCGATGGAGACCCGATCTCTATCATTGATGATGACGATGATCCCGGCGAAGAGCCGACCATCGATCCGCCGAAGCCGCCCGCCCCGACTCCCGGTCCCTGCGGGGACACCGATGATTCGCCTGAAAAGAAGCATAAATACCGGGTGCGTGGTGTCGAGGTCACGATTTTGAACGAGCGAGTCCAATACTACGACAAGGACGGTAAGCTCATCACGGAAAGCGTGACGGATTACTCCAAGAAGAACATTCTCGGTGAGTATGCCACCCTGGATTCGTTCCTCCGTGCCTGGAACTCCGAGGAGAAGAAACAGGCAATTATTGATGAACTTCAGGAGCGTGGCGTTCTGCTAGAGGCGCTGCGCGAGGCATCAGGCAATAAGGACATCGACGATTTTGACCTAATCTGCCACATTGCCTACGACAAGGCACCGCTGACGAAGGCAGAGCGGGCAAACAATGTCCGCAAGCGTGGATACCTCTACAAGTATTCCGGCTTGGCACAGGAAGTTCTGAGTGCGCTGTTGGACAAATACATGAACGAGGGCATTCAGGACATCGAGAACCTCGAAATCCTGTCCAATGACCCGTTCCGCAAATTCGGCACCCCCATGAAGATTGCAAAGCTGTTCGGCGGCAAAAACGGATACATTCAAGCCATCCGTGATTTGCAGAAGGAAATCTACGCTGCGTAAGGAGATATAAGCTATGAGTTTAAATAACCTGGTAAAACGACTGCAGGACATCATGCGCAATGACGCAGGCATCAACGGCGATGCCCAGCGTATCGAGCAGATGGTTTGGATTCTCTTTCTGAAGGTGTATGACGCCAAGGAAGAGATATGGGAGTTTTACGACGAGAATTACACCTCCATCATCCCTGAGGAGCTGCGCTGGCGCAATTGGGCCGTAGACCACAAGGATGGCAAGGCTCTCACCGGCGATGCGCTTCTGGACTTCGTGAACGGAAAGCTGTTCCCGACCCTCAAGGCCATCGCAATCGATGAGAATACACCCATGAGCCAGATCATCGTCCGCACCGCCTTCGAGGACAACAATAACTACATGAAGGACGGCATCCTGCTCCGCCAGGTTATCAATGTCATTGACGAGATCGACTTTGAAGAGTACGAGGACCGTCACGCCTTCGGCGAGATCTACGAAACGATTCTCCGCAGTTTGCAGAGCGCCGGTAACTCCGGTGAATTCTATACGCCCCGTGCGGTCACGGACTTCATGGTGCAGATGATCAAGCCGAAGCTCGGCGAGTCCATTGCGGACTTCGCCTGCGGTACAGGCGGCTTTCTTACCTCTGCGCTGAAGGTGCTGGACGCCCAGGTGCAGACTGTCGAGGACAGAACGGTTTACAGCAACTCCATCTACGGTATCGAAAAGAAGGCGCTGCCATTCCTTCTGTGCGCCACAAATATGCTGCTCCACGACATCGACAATCCTCGCATCATCCACGGCAACAGTTTGGAAAAGAATGTGCGTGAGTACAAGGAGAGCGACCGCTTCGATGTCATTCTGATGAATCCTCCTTATGGCGGCAACGAAAAAGAGGGCGTGAAACAGAATTTCCCGGCTGATCTTCGTAGCAGCGAAACCGCAGACCTCTTTATGTCTGTCATCATGTATCGGCTGAAGCAGAACGGCCGGTGCGCCATTATTCTGCCGGACGGCTTCCTGTTCGGCACGGATAACGCAAAAATGGCGATCAAGGAAAAACTGCTGTCCGAGTTCAATCTCCATACGGTCATCCGTATGCCGCACAGCGTGTTTGCGCCGTACACCTCTATCACAACAAACATCCTTTTCTTCGACCGGACGCATCCCACGACGGAGACCTGGTTCTATCGTCTGGATATGCCGGAGGGATACAAGAACTTCTCCAAAACGAAGCCCATGAAGCTGGAGCACTTCGCCCCGACTGTTGAGTGGTGGGACAACCGTGAGGAAATCACTATCGACGGCTTCGACAAGGCGAAGAAGTACACCGTCGAGGAACTGAAAGCACGGAGCTATAACATTGACCTTTGCGGCTATCCTCACGAAGAGGAGGAGATCCTGCCGCCAAAAGAACTGATTCAGCAGTACCAGGAAAAGCGGGCCAGCTTGAACGCTGACATCGACCGCATCCTTGCCCAGATCACCGACATCCTTGGTATCGACATTACGGAGGAGGGCGACGAATGACTGCGCAGCAACTGAAAAACTCAATTCTCCAGATGGCTGTTCAAGGCAAGCTCGTGCCGCAGGACCCGAATGACGAGCCCGCCAGCGTTCTGCTGGAACGCATCCGTACGGAGAAGGAGCGGCTCATCAAAGAAAAGAAAATCAAGCGTGAAAAGAACCCCTCCGTCATTTTCAAAGGTGCCGATAATACTCCTTATGAGAAAATCGGCGATGAAGTGCGGTCGCT